>Ga0255338_1003116_pt1 | contig 20982 bp, 17 predicted proteins | sample MeOH1_35cm_T4_19_FD_203715 | JGI IMG/M metagenome (GOLD analysis project Ga0255338, IMG submission 203715) | Sandy soil microbial communities from University of British Columbia, Vancouver, Canada - MeOH1_35cm_T4_195 | ecosystem: Engineered > Artificial ecosystem > Sand microcosm > Unclassified ...
GACCCGAGCCTTGGCATCAAGGACCCTTATGAACTCACCGAGAAGCAGCTCGACGCCGTGGCCGCGCTTCTGAAGCAGCAGCGTTCGCTGGTGAAAAAGTATTGGGCGCTCGCGTCGGATGAAATCGAGCTCTTCAAGAATGGCGACGTCATCATCGGCGCGGCCTGGCCCTATCAGACGATCACGCTGAAGGCCGCGGGCGCCAAGGTTGCCGACACCATTCCGGCTGAAGGCGCGACGGGTTGGGCCGATAGCTGGATGCTTTCGGCGAAGTCGAAGCATGTGAACTGTGCTTACAAGTTCATGGCTTATGTCTCGACGCCGGCCGTTCAGGCGCAGCAGGCTCTCTTCTTCGGTGAGACGCCCGCGAACCTCAAGGCTTGCGACGAGATGGACAAGGCGGACAAGGGTTCCTGCGCCCGCTATCACCTCGACGAGGCGACGACCTATATCAAGAAGATCAAGTTCTGGAAGACGCCGCAGACGACCTGCAGCGACGGCTCCAAGACCTGCACGGACTACAGCGTCTGGCAGCGCAAGTGGCAAGAGGTCAAGGGTTGAACGACCGTACGCATACGGTGTTTGCCTCTACGGCGGACCGCCTTTCGGCAGTGCTCTCCGGGGCGGTCCGTCGCTTGTCCGTAATTCTGTGGCGGAAGCCCGGCCTCGGCGCCGGGCTTCTGCTCGCCCCTCCGCTTGGCTGGTTTCTGCTCATCTATATCGCGGCGCTGGCCGCGCTCTTTATCTCGGCGTTCTGGACGACGGACTCTTTCACCGGCGAGATCGACCGCACATGGACGCTTTCTAATTTCCAGGCGATTCTTGGCAGCGAGACCTATCGCCTGATCGCCATCCGGACGATCTTCATGGCGGCGGCTGTGACGATCACCGATATCATTCTCGCCTTTCCCTTCGCCTATTTCATGGTGCGGCTGGCGAGCCAGCGACAGCGCGTGGCGCTTTTCACGCTGGTGCTCGTTCCGCTCTGGTCGAGCTATCTCGCCCGCGTCTATGCCTGGCGGCTGATCTTCGCCAATGAAGGCGTGCTCAACTGGATTCTGCATGGGCTCGGCTTTCAGAGCGTCGAGATCGGCTACACCAACTGGGCGATGTGGATCGTCTTTTCCTATATCTGGCTGCCCTTCACGATCATGCCGATCTATGCGGCGCTGGAGCGCATTCCCTATTCGCTCTTCGAGGCCTCGCAAGACCTCGGCGCGAAGGCGTGGCGCACCTTCTTCAAGGTGATCCTGCCGCTCTCCATGCCCGGCGTGGTCGCGGGCTCGATTTTCAGCTTTTCGCTGACGCTTGGCGACTACATCACGCCGGTGCTGGTCGGCGGGCCAGGGTCCGATTTCATCGGCAATGTCGTCTATGCCAATGTCGGCATCGCCAACAACGTGCCTTTCGCCGCCGCTTATGCGTCGATCCCGCTCGTCGTCATGGGGCTTTATCTCATGGCCGCGCGGCGCAGCGGCGCATTCGATGTGATGTGAGGAGAGGCCAATGGAAACGAAACTCGCAAGAATCGCTCTCGCGGCATGGGTCGTTTTCGTGCTGGCGTTTCTCTTCGTGCCGATCATCCTGATTTTCGTCTATGCCTTCAATGCCTCGAACATCCAGAGCTGGCCGATCTCCGGTCTGTCGCTGCGCTGGTTCGTCTCGGCCTGGGGAAATCAGGAAATCAGGACGGCGCTGGGCCTCTCGCTCAAGGCGGGCCTGCTTGCGACCTCCGTGGCCGTCTTCCTTGGCTCGTCTGCCGCCTTCGCCGTCCACCGTTTCGACTTCTTCGGCAAGGAGACGGTGTCCTTCATGGTCGTGCTGCCGATCGCTTTGCCCGGCATCATCACCGGCATGGCGCTCAATTCGTTTTTCGTCTTCTGGGGTCTCGGGCTCTCCTTCTGGACGATCGTGATCGGTCACGCGACCTTCTGCATCGTCATCGTCTACAACAATGTCATCGCGCGTCTGCGTCGCGTTCCCCGCTCCCTCGAAGAAGCGTCGATGGACCTCGGCGCCGATGCCTGGCAGACCTTCCGCCGTATCACGCTGCCGATGATCTCGACGTCGCTGGTCGCGGGCGCGCTGCTCGCCTTCGCGCTCTCCTTCGACGAAGTGATCGTCACCACATTCACGGCGGGTGCGCAGAACACGCTGCCGCTATGGATCTTCGGCGCGATCCGGCTCGGCCAGCGCCTGCCGGAGGTCAATGTGGTCGTGCTCTTCGTGATGGCCCTGACCTTCGTACCGGTTCTTCTGGCCTACAAGCTGACCAACCAGGCCGGACCGATGGTCAAATAATTTCGCTCGAACTTATCCCCGCGTCGTCGGCTCCTCGCATATTGCGCATGAGGCAAATGCGAAAGGAGGCCGGCCATGTCCGTGGCGTCGAGATCGAGCGATATTCCCATCCAGGGCGATGCGAGTTACAGGCCGGACCAGATCCGCTTCGCGCGCCGCGCCTGGTGGCAGCCGAACGCGGCGCTGGCGGCTGATTTCTACAATGCGCGCTATGCCCGCAACGGCGTCGATCTCGCGCTTGGCGATGCGCTGGCGACCGTCCGTTCATCTGCGCATTTTCTCGCTGGCCCCGATGGCGTCTATCAGTCATTCGCGGCAAACACGCTCGCCCGGATCACCGCCGTCGGCGCCTATATCGGCAGACAGGTGACGAACAAGTGCACCAACTACAACGCAAACCCGACCAGCACCGCAGGCGTGACGAAGTACGGCACTGGTTCGGTGCTGTCGATCGTCGACGACCAGGCCGCACTGGCCGCCGCCGGGTTGCAGAACATCGCGACGAGCGGGAAGGTCTACAAGCTGGACAACAGTGCCGCTACCTCCGAAGGCGGCGTGATGTTCAGCGGCTCTGCAGGCAACGTCAACAAGCATACTGCCAGCGTCTATATGCGCACGGTTGGCGGCACCGCATGCGTCGCCATCAACAGTTCCATTGCGAACGCCTTCGACACCTATGCCGCTTATTCGCGTGTCGCCGTCACCGGCACGCCAGTGGATACGGGGCGCGGCGCGCAGATCAAGGTTGCAGCGGGCGGGACCGCTTACTTCATTCTCAACCAGCTTGAAGAAAACACCTTCACCACGCCGCCGATCGCAACGGCGGGTGCAGCCGCAACGCGCTATGCGAGCGACGTGCAGGCGGCGAGCATGGGGTGGTTCAATGCGGCGGGACTTGCGAGCGGTGGCGCCGCGCTTATTGTCCCGAATTACGCGAGCGTCGGGCATGGCGTGAGCCGTACGCTCTTCGAACTCAGCGACGGCACGGCAAACAATCTGGTGCGGGCTCATGTCGATGCGTCCGATAAGCCCGCGCTGGTCATCGTTGCGGGCGGCGTGACGCAGATCGACACTGCATTGTCCGCCGCGGTCGCGCTGGGCCGCAAACCGCTCGCGTTTGGCTGGGGCGCGGGCGGGGGCTATGTCGTGGACAGGGCAGGAAATGTCGCGGGCTTTAGCGCAATCACTCTGCCGGGGGGCCTTTCGATGTTGAGGCTCGGCTCGTCGGTTGCGGGCAATTATCTCAACGCGAAGCTTGAGCAAATTCACATCTGCGGCGCAATTCAACAGGCCGATGGCCAGACATGGGCGGTGACGGCATGAGTGCGATCAACACCTATCTCATTCGCGCGACGAGCCCGGAAGAGCTTCATGCCGCGCTTGTCGCTGCCAGCGTCGGCAAAGCCCGTGCCTTTGCATGGGATGCCGACCGCTTCGACGATGCGCGCGTCCGGCTGCCATATCCGGAAACGGCACCGGGTGCGGCGGACCCCGAAACGGGCGCGGCGACTGAGGTTCCCACCGGAATTTGGCTTTGCGAGGTCGTTCTCGTGAACGAGGAGGACGCGACACTTGCGGCGATGCAGGGGTAAGGGCATCGCAAGTGAGCTTACATGCAAAATGGAGGGGGGCATTCCGGCGGTGCGGTTTTGCTGTGTGAGCCAAATACAAAGCGTTGCTCTCATCCTGCGCCCCGCTCCCGGCATGCGCCTTGCGGGTCAAGCATGTCACGCCTATCGTTCCGTATAAGAACGAATATGGAGCGGGCCATGTCGTCAGCGGATTCTATGTCGGAATCAATGGGCCCATATGGATAGCGCCAATCGCATCTATGCTCTGGAGGACGTGCTTGGAACGCACTTGCGGCGAGCGGCGGTCTGGGGGATGCCGATCGATTCTGGTTGGATTGCCTGTCTTCTGATCGTCTTGTTTTCCGCCTACGGCACCCTTACGCATTTCATGATGGCTGAGGATGCGACTGTCCTCTTCAATCATTACAACGGCATATCGGATGCGGCGCCTCTGTTTCACTATCAGGGCTATGTGTCAGTCCCACAGCAGATTCTTGCGCTTGCCTTCTCGGAATTTCCAAAAGGTCTGCAACCTGTCCTCTATTCGAGCGCTGTAACAGCGATCTGGTTGGTGCTGGTGTTTTGCGCGCGGAAGTATTGGGATGCGGCGCCCGCTGTCGCGATCCTGGCGCTCTTCTTGTTTTATTCCGATCCCATCTATTTCTCTAATCTGACCTATTCGCTTTGGCCTTCGCTGATCTGTCTGGCGTTGATTGGAGCGGGGATGGCGGCGGGCAATGAAGAACTTCCCTGGTGGTTGGCCTGTGTGGCCATCTGCCTCGCCTGGGCTTCGCCGCTTTCGATCTGCGCCGCGATCCCGCTTGCCGTTGCCGCCTATTTGAGGCGCGACCTCAGGCTGACGTTGGTTGCGGTAACAACGGTTGCGGCCTTTTTCCTTCTCCGCGATACGAGCGCGCAGGCGAGAGGTGGAGACTTCATCAGTATGGTGAACAATGCTTCAAGCAATGTGCATCACGTGATTTCCAATTCCGGATCGCTGCGACAAGAGATGAGTATTCGATCCATTGCGCGGGTGTATGCCGCATTTTTCGTGACCTTGGCGACGTTAAGCTTTCTGGCCTTTACGGGCTGGCGCGTCGTGCGGGACCGCCGCTCGGCTTCACCACTTGTCGTGAGAAATCTTCTGCTCGCGTTATTCGCGGTTGCCACTTTTTGGGCATTTGTCGCGTCGAAGCCGAGTGTCGATCTCTTTGTGCGAGGCGGCACAAGATATTACTTCCCTATGCTCGTCTTCGGGGCGTTCCTGATTTTCTCAGTCGTTCGGACGATCGGCCTCGAACGAACATTCATTGCGGGAGCGCTTGTTTTGCTGGTGCCTCTTGCGCTTGTTGTTGCTATCGAGCGCGGTCCCGACGCAATCGTTGGCCTTCGAGCCTTCACCGCCCTGTCGGCGCCCGAGGCAAGTGCCGCCTATGTGGTGACCAGAAAGGATGGTGGGAAGGACTATTCTCTTTATGTGGGCCCCGCCCGCTACAGCATGGCGGATTGTCGAGACATCCGGACGGATGTCAGCCAAGTGCCCAGATTGTATTGCGGTGACCAGCGATACATCCTTCTGGAAAATCCGCCCGTCCAGGTCGATGACCAGCCTTGAGCTATCGCCGAAGTTCAAGCCGCCAGCGGATAGAGCGGCACATGACCGATGCCGTCGTAAAGACCTAAGCCCCGTGCGAGCCATTCGTTGAGCGGATCGCTCTTTTCGAGAATGGGCAGGGTGCAGATTGCGCCCGCCCAGAGGAAGCCGCCAAGCGCGATGTAATCGGCGTAGTTGGGCTGGTTGCCGCCGAGGAACGGTGCATTGGCGAGCGACGCACGCATCGGACGCATCGCGTGGCGCAGTTCCGGGAGCTTCTGCTCGCGGCCTTCGACAAATTGCTCCAGCGTCTTTCCACCAAGGCGTTTTTCGCGGCTTTCGCGGAAATAGGGCTGGTCCTCTGGCCGCGCGTGATTATGGATGTCGAGCACGCAGATCTGGAACATCCGGTTCATCACTTCGAGGCCGAACCAACCATCGAAGAACCGCACCATTGCGCGTTCCTGCGGGGAGGAAAAGAGGGGCCGCGCGGCATAGGTCTCGTCGAGATAATCGGCAATCGTCCAGCTGTCGCAGACGATCTTGTCGCCATCCTCAATGATCGGCACGGTCTTGAACTCGCCGCCGCAGAGCTTCGGAATACCGATGAAACCGACAGGCGCCGTTTCATAAGCAAGGCCCTTATGCGCCAGCGCATATTTGATGCGCCAGACAAAGGGGCTGAGCGCGCGGCCATCCTTGTTGACGAGTTCGTGCAGGCGAATGGTCATGGTCGGTTCTCCCTCGCGCTTCAGGCCAGAGCCTTCATATAGGTGCCCATGTCGAAATAGTCGCGCCAGGCCTTGATCTTGCCGTTCTCGATTTCAAAGACGCCGCAGCAGGGAAGGTCTACCGGCTTGCCGCCGACCTTGAAATGATCGACGCGCTCGGCAAAGACGAGATTGCCGGCCGAGGCGATGTTGAGAATGTCCCACTTCACGTCGCTCCATCCATTGAGGAAAGCGCCGATGAAGGCGGTGAGGCCAGCGCGCCCCTGCACAGGGTCGATCATCATGTTGTGATAGATGCCGTCTTCGGTGAAGTAATCGACGATGGCATCGACGTCGAGGCGCGGCCACGCGTCGACGAAATTGCGGATGAGTTCTTCGTGTCTGTTCATGTGTCCCTCCCGAAACGAAAACGGGGCGGCCTGAGCCGCCCCGCTATTGTGTTGGCCTTTAGAGGCTCTGGAACTTCTTGCCTTCGGCGACGAGTTTTTCCAGAAGGGCGGCGGGCTTGAAGTCGTCGCCCATCTGCGCCTGGAATTCCTTCATCTTCGCCAGCACCTTGTCGAGGCCGACGGTGTCGCCATAGAACATCGGGCCGCCGCGATAGACCGGCCAGCCATAACCGTTGATCCAGACGATATCGATGTCGGACGCGCGGATGGCCTTGCCCTCTTCGAGGATCTTCGCGCCTTCATTGATCATCGGATAGACGCAACGCTCGAGGATCTCCTGATCGGAAATCGTGCGGCGGTTGATGCCCTGCTTCGCGGCGAAGTCGAGAATGATCTTCTCGACGACGGGCGACGGCTTCGCGTTGCGGTTCTCGTCATAGTCGTAGAAGCCGGAGCCCGTCTTCTGGCCGCGGCGATCCATCTCGCAGAGCACTTCGCGGATGGTCGAGCCGGTCGACTTCTCCTTCGACCAGCCGATGTCGAGACCGGCGAGGTCCGACATGGCGAACGGGCCCATGGGGAAGCCGAAGTCATAGAGAACGCGGTCCACATCCCAGGGCATCGCGCCTTCGAGGATAAGCTTCTGCGCTTCGCGCTGGCGCTGGGCCAGAATGCGGTTGCCGACGAAGCCGGGGCAGACGCCGACGAGTGCGGCGATCTTGCCGATCTTCTTGGCGATCTGCATCGAGGTTGCGATGACGGGCTTCGAGGTCTTGTCGGCGCGCACGACTTCGAGAAGCTTCATGACGTTAGCGGGCGAGAAGAAGTGGAGGCCGATGACGGCTTCCGGGCGCTTCACCGCGGTCGCGATCTCGTCAATGTTGAGCGCCGAGGTGTTGGTCGCGAGGATCGCACCCTGCTTCGCGATCCGGTCGAGTTTGCCGAAAATGTCCTTCTTGATTTCCATGTTCTCGAACACGGCTTCGATGACGAGATCGACATCGGCAAGCGCTTCGAGCGAGAGCGTGCCGGTAAGGAGCGACATGCGCTTCTCGACATCCTCCTGTGTCAGGCGGCCCTTCTTCGCCGTGTTCTCGTAATTCTTGCGGATCGTGGCGATGCCGCGATCGAGCGCTTCCTGCTTCGTCTCGACGATGGTGACGGGAACGCCCGCATTGAGGAAGTTCATCGAGATGCCGCCGCCCATCGTGCCGGCGCCGATGACGCCGACCTTGGCAACGGGGATCGTGGGCGTGTCGGCGGGAACGTCCGGCAGCTTCCAGACCTGACGTTCGGCGAAGAAGACATAGCGCTGGGCGGCGGACTGCGTGCCGGTGATGAGCTCACGGAAGAGCTTCTGCTCGACCTTGATGCCGTCGTCGAAGGGCAGGTTCACGGCCGCTTCGATGCACTGGATGTTGTATTCCGGTGCGAGGAAGCCGCGGAACTTGCGGGCATTCGCCTTGCGGAAATTCGCGAAGATTTCGGGATGACCACGATCCGCCACGACTTTGTCGTTGAGGTCGCGCACCTTCTTCAGCGGGCGCTTCTCGGCGACGATCTTGTTCGCAAAGGCGATGGCGCCTTCACGAAGCTTGCCTTCCTCGACCAGCTCGTCGACGAGGCCCATTTCCTTGCAGGCCTTGGCGCCGACATGGCTGCCGGCCGTCATCATTTCGAGCGCCTTTTCGGCGCCGACGATGCGGGGCAGGCGCTGCGTGCCGCCCGCGCCCGGCAGCAGGCCGAGATTGACTTCGGGCAGACCGCATTTCGCCGACGGAACGGCGACGCGGTAGTGGCAGGTCAGCGCGACTTCGAGGCCGCCGCCGAGCGCCGTGCCGTGGATCGCGGCGATGACGGGCTTCGGCGCATTCTCGATCATGGCCTGTGCGTCGAAGAGGCTCGGGCCCGAGGGGGCCTTGCCGAATTCGGTGATGTCGGCGCCGGCGATGAAGGTCCGACCGTCGCAGATGAGGACGATGGCCTTGACGGCGGGGTTCTCGATCGCCGCCTTGATGCCGTCATTGATGGCCGTGCGGACGGGGGCCGAGAGCGCGTTCACGGGCGGGGAATTCAGCGTCAGGACGCCGACATCTCCCTCGATGGTCAGATCGCCGACTTCGTTGATGGCTGTCATGGTGCTCTCCCTGAGACGTTTCTGGTGGTTGCTTCTGCGAGCAGATTTTTGGATGAGGTACCCTATAGCCCAATGACGGGGGGATAAAGCGGCAAGCGTGAGATTGGCTGTGATCGCCACGTTAGAAAATGCACAGGCCGGGGCTCGGAGTGGCGCAGGCCTGTCTGCTCGCGCTTCCGAAGTCGCCCGATGTGCCAAGGTGGAGGTGCTGAAGGATTTCTTCCGCCAGGCGACGTTCGCGATCCACACGGAAGACATTGCGCCCTGCGCGGTTGAGCCATCCGGAAGCGTGGATCCATCGGCATCAGATAGGGCTGCTCGATCAAACGGCGCGGGGCTGGGGCGCTTTCCCTCGGGTCAGCCGTTCGCGCAGAACCTGTTGCATGCTTTCGGCTTGTTCTTCGTTTGCCCGCCCGTGGTAGTCTCTCCCCCAACAGGAAACGCAAACAGGGAAGGGGGCGCTTTAACCCCCTGGACAGTGTTGAACAAGGTAGTTCCAGACGTGAACGGCGATGCGCCGTCGCAGATCGCGGCCATTCGGCAGGGTTTCGAGCGCAGCGGCTATATCTGCAACAACCAGATCGCGACCTCGATCTTTCTTGCAGAGCGGTTGCAGAAGCCGCTGCTCGTCGAGGGCCCTCCCGGCGTCGGCAAGACCGAACTCGCCAAGGCGACGGCGGAGCTTCTCGGCAAGCCGCTGATCCGGCTGCAGTGCTATGAAGGGCTCGACGAGGCGAAGGCCCTTTATGAGTGGAAATATGGCAAGCAGCTTCTCTATACGCAGGTGCTGAAGGAGAAGCTCGGCGACCTCATGTCCGGCGCGCAGGGGCTGAAAGAGTCCATCTCGCGTCTGCACGAGTTCGACGACACGTTTTTCAACGAAGAGTTTCTGGAGCCGCGGCCGCTGCTGAAGGCCTTGTGGCAGCCGGGCGGCGCGGTGCTTCTCATCGACGAGCTCGACAAGTCGGACGATGAATTCGAAGCTTTCCTGCTCGAAATTCTCTCCGACTATCAGATCTCGATTCCGGAACTCGGCACGATCAAGGCGCGGACGACGCCCATCGTCTTCCTGACCTCGAACAATTCGCGCGAGATCGGCGACGCGCTGAAGCGGCGCTGCCTGCATCTCTATATTCCGTTCCCGGATACGGAACTCGAACAGCGCATCATCCGCGCCCGCGTGCCGGAGGTGGAAGAACGTTTGCGCAATCAGCTCGTCGCCTTCGTGCAGGGCCTGCGCGCGCTCGACCTCAAGAAGCTGCCGGCGGTGAGCGAGACCATCGACTGGGCGCGCACGCTGGTTCTGCTTCATGCGCGCGAACTCGATGCCGAACTCGTGCGCGATACGCTCAACGTGCTGCTGAAGTTCCAGGACGACATCGAGAATGTCGATTCCGAGATCAATGCGTTGACGACGAAAGCTCTGCAGGTCGCGCCCTAGAGGTCATGCAAGTGGCAAAGCTCGACCAGAAACTCATCGACGCCATCAATTCTTATCTGCTGGTGCGCACTGAGTTGGAGCCCGCTGATTTGGGCTTTGTTTTCGGAACGCGCCATGGTGTCGAGGAGTTCTGCGAGGAGACCGCGCGGCTTTGGCACGAGGGATATTTTCCGCGTGTGCATGTGACTGGCGGGCTTACGCCTGGCGATACGCGGACCGAAGCGGCCGTCATGGCTGGCTTGCTCGTTGCGCGTGGAATCCCCAAGGGGTGCATCACTCTGGAGCAGCGCGCGATGAATACGGGCGAGAATGTCGAATTCTCGTTACCGGTTCTGGAAGCGGAGTTCGGAATTGGGAATTTGTCGAGCGTCATTGCGATTGGCAAATTCCGGACCTCCCGTCGTTATCTCATGACATTGCATCGGCATTGGCCAGAGGTGAGGAAGATGCTCGTGCCGATCCACTACCATGATGTGCCGAGAGAGCGATGGGAGGATCATGTCGAATTGCGGGAAGAGATTCTCGCGGAGTGGCGGCGGATTGCTCCTTATTTTGAGAAGGGCTTTATCCGCGAAGTGGATTTGCCCGGCATCGAATTCAGGCCGGAGAGCGCGTCATGACCGAAGTCCTCGGCGATTTCATACGCGCGCTCCGGGCGGCCGATGTCCGGGTTTCGACCTCGGAATCGATCGATGCCGGGCGCGTGGTCGATCTCGTCGGGCTCGGCGAGCGCGAGATTTTGCGCCATGCGCTGAGCCAGGTGCTGGCGAAGACCGAGGACGAGAAGCAGGCTTTCCGCGACACGTTCGACCGCTACTTCGCCTTCGACCAATTCAAGGCGAAGTCCGAAACCTCGACGCAGCAACAGGGCGATGCGGAACGGGAGCCGAATGCCGGTGAGACGCAAAACGGTTCGGGCGGAATGCCGGGGCCGGGCGGTGGCGGCACGGAAGGCCAGCCTTCGGGTGGGGCGCCCGCGCCGCAAGACCTCGTCGCCATGCTCGAAGGTGGCGATCAGGCCGCGCTGCAAATGGCGCTTGCCGAAGCGGCACGTCAGGCGCAGCTCAACCGCATCAGGCTTTTCACGCAGCGCGGCATGTATACGCGCCGCATGATGGAGATCATGGGGCTCGACGCGCTGAACGATGAGATCGAGCGGCGCGAGAGCGGCGACCCCAAGGGCGCCGAGCGTCTGAGCGATGCCCGCGACGCGCTGCGCGAGCAGGTGCGCGACTATGTGGAGAAGCAGCTCGAAATCTTCACTGCCAATGCCGGGCGGCAATTGCGTGAGGAGGTGCTCTCCCAGGTGCGCCTCAGCAATGTCGACCGCAGCGACATGAAAGTCATGCGGACGCTCGTTGCGAAAATGGCCAAGCGCCTCGTCGCGCTTCATTCGCGCCGCAAGAAGGTCGAACGGCGCGGCCAACTCGACATGCGCCGCACCATCCGCGCCAATGTCGAATTCGACGGTCTCTTCTTTCACACCATCTGGAAGCAGCAGAAGATCGACCGGCCCAAGGTCATGGCGATCTGCGATGTCTCCGGCTCGGTGGCGCAGGTCGCACGTTTCCTGCTGATGTTTCTCTACAGCCTTCAGGAAGTGCTGCCGCGCGTTCGCTCCTTCGCCTTTTCAGGCCAGCTTGGCGAGACGACCGAGCTTTTCGAGCGCGAACGCGATATCGAAAAGGCGCTCGCCCGTGCGCTGATGGAACATGGCGGCGGTTCGACCGATTATGGCCAGGCCTTCCTCGATTTCGAACGTTTGGCGCTCGACGATGTGGATCACCGCACGACCGTCCTCATTCTCGGCGATGCCCGCTCGAACTACGGCAATCCGCGCGGCGACATTCTGAAGAAGATTCATGCCCGCGCGCGCCGGGTCATCTGGCTCAATCCCGAGCCGAAATCGCTCTGGAATTCCGGTGACAGCGAGATGAAGCGCCTCGCCCCTTATTGCGACACGGCCAAGACCTGCGCCTCGCTCAAGGACCTCGAACGGGTCATTTCCGAGCTGTTGCGCCACGCCGCCTGAACGACCTGCGGCCCTGCTGGACTGATTGTCCCGTTATGGTGCATATTTCAATGCCCGGAACGGGCATGGGGCCTGCACGGGGGCATCCATCTTTTCAATTTCCGGACGTGGAACCTCGCCGTTCCGCGTCGCAGGCATTTGCGGATCGGGGGCAGGGTGGCTCGTTCCATCGTCAGGGGCTTTTGTCTCGTGCTGATGCTCGGCGCGGGACCGGCGCTTGCCGCGCAGGCCGAGCCTCGCCCCGTTTCGCCGACGCCGCAGGCCGTTTCCGTCACCAGCGCCGCGCTGACCGTCCCCATGCCCCAGGAGGCGCCGGTTAAGCCGGAGGCGGGCGCGGAGCAGGCGCATTACAACATCGTGATCTTCGGGGACTCCCTCGGCGACGGTGTCTGGGCGGGGCTCTATCACGTATTCCACAAGGACAAGCGCTTCAGCGTGATCCGCAAGTCGCGCGTCGCCACGGGCTTCGTGCGCAAGGATTATTACGACTGGAATGACGCGGTGCGCGAAGCCGCCGCAGACACGAAGATCGACATCGCCGTGGTCGTCATGGGTACCAACGACCGGCAGACCATCATCGAGGGCAGCGAGCGCCATGCGCTGTTCGAACCGAAATGGCGCGAGGTCTATGAGGCGCGGGTGGACGATTTCACCGCGACGCTGAAGGCGGCGGGCGCGCGTGTCTATTGGCTTGGCCTGCCGGTCATGCGGAGCCCCGGCTTCGAGGCCGACATGGAAACGTTCTCCTCGATCTTCGAGAAGCGTGCGGAGGCCAATGGAGTCGCTTTCATCCCGACCCATCAGCTCGCGGCCGATAAGGACGGCAATTATCAGGCCTATGGCACCGACGCGGCGGGGAAGAAGCGCCAGCTGCGGACCGAAGATGGCATTCACTTCACGATGGAAGGTTATGAGCTTCTCGCTCGCAGCGTCGCAGACGCGATCCGTGCGGATGTCGATCAGGGGCTTGTGACGGCGCAGGCGACGACGGCGGGAGTGGGGGCAGCGGCGGGGGCGGTCACCTCGGCTGTCTTGACCGGCGCGAGCGGCGACACGCTGCGCGGTAGCACGGATGCGGGCGAGCAACCGGGCAAGCTTGCCGAGATCCGCGTTGGCCGCAGCGATGATTGGCGCTGGACCGGTGCGCCGCGGTGATCGCCTGAGGTTCGCCATGCGCGGGGCGAAGTTCGCGCTCGGCGCGCTTCTCGTTTTCGTTTCGGCCTGCGCGGCGGAGCCGCATTGCGTTGAACCGCCATCGCCTGCGGCGCTTGCCGATTTTCACGCGGCGCTGGCCGATCTCGCGGCGGGCAAGCGGCAGACGGTCAGCGTTCTTCATCTCGGCGACAGCCATATCGCGCTCGATCACCTGACGGGCGTCTTGCGCGCCGACTGGACGCGCTCTTATGGCGATGCGGGACGAGGCCTGCCACCGGGCAATCCTTATCGCTATTACGCGCCGCAGGGCTACAAGGTCGAGATGACGGGTCCATGGGTCGTGGCGTCGAGTCTCAAGGCCGACGCGAAAGGCGCCTTCGGCATTTCGGGCTACCGGATTTCCGCGTCGAGCATGGCGGCGCGGGCGTCGATCGAGAAAGAGGGCGGCACCTTCGACGAAGTGGAGATCGATGCGATGGGCGGGCCTTCGTCCGGCTCGATAGAAGTGTCGCTCGACGGCGCGGCGCCGCGGCTGCTCTCCACGCGCGCGCCTGTGCCAGGGCTTGTCCGGCTGCGCGTGGCCGCGACATCGGCGCATCGCATGGCAATCCGTCCAGCGGGCGATGGCGAGATCGTCCTGCTCGGCTGGGCGCTCCTCGGCAGGGGTCCCGGCATCCGCTATGACAGCTATGGCATCAGTGGCGCGACACTCGATGTCGTCGATCACTGGGACGATGATGTTGTGAATGCGCAGATCGCCGCGCTCAAGCCTGACCTCGTCATTCTCGGCTATGGCACGAATGAGGGCTTTAACGACGGGCTCGATCTCCATGCCTATGCGACGAAGCTCGGAACCCTGATTGCGCGTTTGAAACGCCTTTCGCCGCATGCATCCATTGTCGTGCTGGGGCCTCTCGACGGCGCGCGCAAGGCGAAGACCGGTGCGCAGGCAACATGTGGCGGCGGCTGGACCACGCCGCCGAAGCTCGGCGCTGTGCGCGAAGTGCAAAAAGAAGTGTCTGCGAGAGATGGCGCTTTCTATTTCGATCTCTCGCGCGTCATGGGTGGCGCATGCGGTATCGCCGGATGGGTGCAGGCTACCCCGCCACTCGCCTGGCCGGATCGCGTTCATCTTCGTACGGATGGAGCGCGCCGCGCGGGCGTGGCATTGCTGAGCGCATTGATGCCGACGCACAAGAAGACATGCGGCCTTCGCTGAACATAAGTTTCAAACATTCGTGCAAATAGAGATTGTTTCGTCGTTTGCTTTTGCTTGCGACGGATTCAATTTTTGCTGACGTTTGAGTGGGGTAAATTCCTCACAGGGGGTCGGTCGCCTTGTCTCATTCAGTCGTCCATGTGCGGCGCACACAGCGCCGCGCAGCGAAGCTTTGCGCGCTCATTCTTCCGCTCTCGCTCTGGAGCAGCCTTGCCAACGCGGATACGACGATATCTTCGTCGACCGCCGCGCAAACGACTTCAACGGACGGCGATATAACAGTGACAGGGACGCTCTCTGTCGGTGCCGACACGGCGGTTACCATCGACAGCGACAATTCCTTCACGAATGAAGGATCGACCATCGCGGCGAGCGCGGGTGGCATCGGCGTCAGCGTGACGGCCGCGACCAGTGGCGCCATCGCAAATACCGGAACGATCCGGACGGGCACTGTAGCGTCATCGGACACGGCGGATGACGGCGTGATCGGCGGTCCGGCAATCGAGGTTTATCAGAACCTCGGCGGCGGCATATCCAACACCGCGGCCTATACCATCGTCACCTATGGCAACAACACGATCTTTGTCGGTACCGATGCGACGAACCCCGCCGATGTCACGATCGGTAATGTCGGGACCGGTGCGGAGGCCTATGGAATTTATAACGCCGGATATATCTACACCTATGGAAGCAATTCCGGCGAAACGGCCACAGCTATCCGCGTCGAGGCCGACAGCGGATATACGTCAGACCTGACGGGCGGCATCTCGAATGCGGGTACGAGTTCGATCATTCTCTCCCGCGCAATCGACGCGGACGCGACCGGCATCAGCATCGGCTCGGGCGGCATTGTCAGCGAGATCGCCAACGAAGGCACGCTTGAGGCGCTGACGCTCGGCACCACGGGCGGCAAGGCGGTTGCGATTTCGGTCGAAGCGGGCGGCACGCTGAACGGCATCACGAATTCGGGCACGATAGAGGCGCTCGCAAATACGGAGGGCGATGCCGTTGCGATTGTCGACGCATCCGGCACGCTTTCGAGCATCGGAAATTCAGGCACCATCGAGGCGGTCGCGACCGACGGCACAGCAACCGCTATCGATGTGTCGACATCGACCTCGGCTTTCACGCTGACCAACAGCGGCACAGTCACGGGCGATATCTACCTCGGCAGCGGAACATCGACCATCACGTCCGACGACGGCACGATCACCGGCAATGTCAGCATTGCATCGGGCGGTACCCTCGATATGGCCTTGTCGGGCGGCGCCGAGTTCACGGGCGGTACGAATACCGGCGCGAGCGGCACTCTCGACGTCCAGGACGCGACTTTCCGCAGCGGGGGCTCGGGCTATTACACGACGACCGCCTCCTTCGCGAGCGATTCGGTCTTTGCCGTCACTTATGACGCGATTGCCAATTCGAGCGCGTTGTTGACCACGACGGGCACGACGAGCTTTGCCGCAGGCGCGACAGTCGATGTCACCTTCTCTTCCTACCTGACGACATCAGAGACCATCCACCTCGTCGACGCGGGAACGCTCTCTCTGTCGGCAGGCGGCGTCGACGATCTCCTGATCGGTGGCGTCAGCGCGGGCTACAATGCAGACCTGAGTACAAGCGGGAACGAGCTCTACATTACGCTTTCGCGCAAGACGGCGTCGGAGCTCGGTATCACCGGCAACACGGCGACGATGTATGACGTTGCGCCAACGGCATTCGCGGCAGATGACGAGTTCGGCGCAGCGGTCGGCAATCTCTCAACGGTCGCTTCGATCCAGAAACTCTACAAAGATTTGCTGCCGGATCTCAGCGGCGCGCGCGAGGAGCAGGCGCTGCGGGTGCAGGATATTTCTTCCGGCATCGTGTCGAGCCGCCTCGATCTTCTGCGAGGCGATGAGCAGGATGACCAGAACGCCGGCTATCACCGTCGGCGGAACACCGGCCTTTGGGCGCAGGAGGCCGTTTCGGCGGAAACAAGTGCCGAGGGAGAGAAGTCGGCTTCCTATGACGGAACTCTTTATGCGCTCGCCTTCGGCTACGACAGTCGGGACCGCGAGGGCGATGTCTGGGGCGCGTCCTTCACCTATGCGGCGATGCAATACGGTGCGAGCGATCCCGGACATGACAACGTCAACCAGACCTATCTGTTCCAACTTTATCACGCGCTGAACCGCGGGCCTTTCTATTGGGACGCCGTGGGCAGCCTCGGCCTCGACAGCTACAAGGGATACAGGCAGGTGACGGCGGGCGACGTCACGCGCAATCCCTATGCGAACTGGATGGGCTATCAGGCCGGGTTGTCGACGCAGGTCGGTTACAATCTCGCGCTCGGGCCGATCTCGATCCGGCCGGGGCTCGGCGCTTCCTATACTCTCCTGCGTCAGGCTTCCTATACGGAGGAGGGCGGCGGAAACGGCGTCGATCTCGCCATCGACGCAAACAGCTTCCAGTCGTTTCGCGCGACGGCGGAGCTGCGCGCCAGCGGAAAACTTGGCGGTGTTGCACCCTATCTGCGTGGGGGCATTACGCACGAATTTCTTGATGCGACACCGGTTGCCGATGGTCATTTCGTTGCCGGGGGAGCTTTCTCGCTCGAAGGCGATGCTCTGGACAAGGACATACCCTTCGCCGGTCTTGGCCTCGGGATCGGTAGCGGCTATGCGAAGCTCAATTTCGACTATACGGGCCAGTTCGGCGACAAGCTGACCTCGCACCAGGCGACGGCGACCTTCGTCATGAAGTTCTGACGGCGCGGGCATTAACCATGAGTTCAGCCTGTCGTTGAGATTTCACCGACACTGTCCAATATTGGGACGCGCCGCCGGCTTCAACCGGCGGCGCGTCTAGTCCGACGCCAGGCGGCGTGTGGGGCAAAATTGGGCGCTGGCGGGCATGCTGTTTCCGACCCTCGAGTTCGGGATCTTCTTTCTGATCGTCTTCACGGTCGGATGGGGCCTGCGCACGGCTCCGACTTCGCGCAAATATTTTCTCGTCGCCGCGAGCTATGTCTTTTACGGATGGTGGGACTGGCGCTTCACGGGGCTGCTCTTCGCGACGACGGTCATCAATTATCTGGGCGGTCTCGCGCTCGGCAAAGCGGAACGCGTGGGGCTGCGCAAGTTCATCGTCGGCGTGACGGTCGCCGTCGACCTCGGCGTGCTTGCCTTCTTCAAATATTACGGCTTCTTCCTCACCTCGCTCGACGAGTTGCTGACGACGCTGGGGCTCCACCGCGACCTGCCTTTTATGGAAATCATCCTGCCCATCGGGATTTCCTTCTTCACCTTCCAGGGCATCTCCTATGTCGTCGATGTCTATCGCGGCCACATCGCCGCTGAAAAGTCGCTGCTCGACGTCATGCTTTTCAAGTCCTTCTTTCCGCAGCTTGTCGCAGGGCCCATCGTGCGCGCGGCGGATTTCATCCCGCAGCTTCACGCGCCTGCGCGGCTGACGCGCGAACATATTGCCGTCGGCACCGTGCTCATTCTGACGGGCCTCGCCAAGAAGATGGTGATCGCGAACTATCTCGCGACGGAGCTTGTCGATCCGGTCTTCTTCGACCCGACGGCGGTGGGCGCGCTCGATCTTCTCACTGGCGCCTATGGCTATGCCGTGCAGATCTATTGCGACTTCTCCGGCTATAGCGATATCGCTATCGGCGTCGCGGCGCTGCTCGGCTATCGCTTCCGGGAGAATTTCGACCAGCCCTATCGCGCTTCGAGTCTGCAGGACTTCTGGCGGCGCTGGCATATTTCGCTATCGAGCTGGCTGCGCGACTACCTTTACATTCCGTTGGGCGGCAGCCGTGGCGGCGGAGCGAAGACCTATCGCAATCTCTTTCTCACCATGTTCCTCGGCGGCGTCTGGCACGGCGCGGCCTGGACATTTGTGATCTGGGGCGCATTTCATGGCGCGATGCTGGGCGTCGAGCGCTTCATTCGCGCGAAGCTCGATGAACTCGCGCCGCCTCAGGCCGACGAGGAGACACCTTTCCTTTCGAGGCTCGGAAATTTCGCGCAGCATGCGGTCGGCGTCGTCTGGACGTTTCACGTCGTCTGCTTCGCCTGGATATTCTTCCGCGCCGACAGCTTCGGCTCGGCGCAGGACTATCTGAAGGGCCTCGCGGACTGGACCGGCAGCCACGACCATGTGACACCGTTCCTTATGGGGCTCGTTGCACTGGGCATGCTCTTCCAGTTCACGCCGCGCAATATGGGGCGTGAGCTCGCGCTCGCGATCCGTGTTTTGCCGTCGCCTCTGCTTGGGCTCCTGCTCGGCGCGGGCATTCTGGCCATTTGGGCCGCCGCGCCCGAGGGCGTGGCGCCTTTCATTTATTTCCAGTTCTGAGGGTGCGATCCATGCTCGACCTTCTCGACGACACGACAGCGGATGACAACAGGGTGAAGGCCGTGCGCGTTGCCGATCTCGAACGAGAGGAGGCGACGCTGCGGAGCGTCGCGCGATTCATTCGCGCCATGTGGGTTGCAGTGGCGATGCTGCTTCTCTTCAACAGCGGCGCGCTCGTCACCGTGGTCAACGGTTTCGGCGTCGGCCCTGTGCAGGACGCGGCGGTGGCGCTCACCGCCACATGGAACGAGCAGATGGAGAAGAACGGGCTGGCGACGCCCGTGGCAACCATTCGCGCTTTCGTGGAACGCTTGCGCGGCGCTGGCTGGAGCGAGCTGCGCGAAGGAACCGTCGAGTTGCGCGGTGCCTATGGTGAGGCGAAGGGCTGACGCCATAGAAAAAGGCCCCGCCGTTTCCGACAGGGCCTTTTGAAGCAATGTGCGTTCGCCGCTCTCAGCGGGGGAGCGTTGTCTCGCCCATCAGGAAGAGATCGACCTCGCGCGCGGCCTGACGGCCCTCACGGATGGCCCAGACGACGAGCGACTGGCCACGGCGCATGTCGCCCGCCGAGAAGATCTTGTCCTTGGCCGTCTTGTAAGTCGCCGTATCGGCGGCGACGTTGCCGCGCTTGTCGAGATCGACGGCCAGTTCCTTCAGCATGCCCTCATGGACGGGCGAAACGAAGCCCATGGCGAGGAGCACGAGATCGGCCTTGAGCTGGAACTCGCTGCCGGGGATCGCCTGCATCTTGTCGTCGAGACGCGCGCATTCGATCGCGGTCACCTGACCGGCTTCACCGATGATGCGCTTCGTCATGACGGCGAAGTCGCGAACGGCGCCTTCGGCCTGGCTCGACGAGGTGCGCATCTTGAGAGGCCAGTCGGGCCAGGTCAGGAGCTTGTTTTCCTTCTCGGGCGGCGCGGGCATGATTTCAAGCTGCGTCACCGAGACGGCGCCCTGGCGGAGCGAGGTGCCGATGCAGTCCGAGCCCGTGTCGCCGCCGCCGATGACGATGACATGCTTGCCATCGGCAAGGATCGGCTCGGCATTGAGCAGCGGCTCGTCCGAGACGCGGCGATTCTGCTGAGGCAGGAATTCCATCGCGAAGTGAACGCCGCGAAGGTCGCGACCTTCGACGGGGAGATCGCGCGGCTGCTCGGCGCCGCCAGTGAGAACGACTGCGTCGAACTCGTTGACGAGGTCGGCGGCCTTCTTCGTCACGCCGACATGGACGCCGTAATGGAAGGTCACGCCTTCGCCTTCCATCTGGGCGACGCGACGATCGATCAGATGCTTTTCCATCTTGAAGTCGGGAATGCCATAGCGGAGCAGGCCGCCAGCCTTCGCGTTCTTCTCGAAGAGGTGGACTTCATGGCCGGCGCGGGCGAGCTGCTGCGAGCAGGCGAGGCCCGCCGGGCCCGAACCGATGACGGCCACCTTCTTGCCGGTCTTCGCCGCGGCGACGTCCGGCTTCAGCCAGCCTTCGGCCCATGCGCGGTCGACGATGGCGCATTCGATCGTCTTGATGGTGACGGGCGCTTCCGTGAGGTTCAGCGTGCAGGACGCCTCGCACGGGGCGGGGCAGACGCGGCCGGTGAACTCCGGGAAGTTGTTCGTCGAATGGAGGTTGCGCGAGGCTTCCTCCCAGTCGCCGTGATAGACCAGATCGTTCCAGTCGGGGATCTGGTTATTCACCGGGCAGCCATTGTGGCAGTAGGGAATGCCGCAATCCATGCAGCGCGAGGCCTGCTCCCGCGTGGCGCTCTCGCCCAGCGGAATCACGAACTCATTGTAGTTGCGGACGCGGTCCGCAGCCGGAAGGTACTTGCGATCCTGCCGGTCGATTTCCAGGAATCCTGTGATCTTTCCCACGTTACTCTCCTGCCACGGCGATTGCCTCGGCGGCGCTTTCCTGCGCGCGCGCCATTTCCTTCAGGGCGCGCCGATACTCGACCGGCATGACCTTGCGGAATTTGGGCAACATCGCGGCCCAGTTGGCGAGAATGTCCTTCGCACGCGACGAGTTGGTGTAGCGCGCATGGTTCTCGATGAGATGGCGAAG
>Ga0255338_1003117_pt1 | contig 20976 bp, 18 predicted proteins | sample MeOH1_35cm_T4_19_FD_203715 | JGI IMG/M metagenome (GOLD analysis project Ga0255338, IMG submission 203715) | Sandy soil microbial communities from University of British Columbia, Vancouver, Canada - MeOH1_35cm_T4_195 | ecosystem: Engineered > Artificial ecosystem > Sand microcosm > Unclassified ...
GACTTTCTGTTCTATATGGGATCCGTACCAGTCGCGCATTTTGTTAATAAGACCGGGAAGCATTGAGAGTACCAAAATGCCAAGAACTACCGTGCCGATACTTCTTAAAAAACTTGGTTGAGCCATGTGCGCTCCTTATAAGAGTAAAAATAGGTGATTTTGTGGGTTAAAACGGTACCAACTATATCCCAATTTGTACCTGCCATCAATAAAATCGCTAAATTGTTTTGACATTCATAACCTTTTCATTTACAATTCTTTGAGTCCTTAATAACTATGGGCGGTTAGCTCAGCTGGTAGAGCATCAGTCTTACAAACTGGGGGTCACAGGTTCGAATCCTGTACCGCCCACCATTATCTCAAGATAGTGGTGGGCAAAATCCTTAGATTATTACAAAAAGTTGAAATATCTGTTCCTCGGTAGCTCAGTTGGTAGAGCACACGACTGTTAATCGTTAGGTCGCAGGTTCGAGTCCTGCCCGAGGAGCCACTTTTTCTGGGGCTGTAGCTCAGTTGGTTAGAGCGTCCGCCTGTCACGCGGAAGGCCGCGGGTTCGAGTCCCGTCAGCCCCGCCATGTGTCTTTCTATCATTCACATTGGCGTTGTTAAATTATCAGTTAATGTTTTCCTTTTTTTTATTCATTCTACTGAATAGATTTTGTATCGAATCAAAACACCATGATCGCTTGATCTCATGGTTATTGACTTGGTTTTTTTATTTTGATACGGTTCTAATTGAGTAACTACAAAACCTTTTGTGAAAAATAGTGCTATGAAATCTATTTCTATTCAAATAGTCTCGTATCTGCCAACCAAAAACGCCACGGTGTTTTTTTGGCTCCCATTGCACTCGTTCCTCTCTTAATTTAATTTCATACTCTTTCCTAGCTTCTCAATTAAGCTATTTCCCTCATCAAGCGTTCTTTACGTGGTCGGGCCGTTGGGCGTAAGCCCTCATAGTTTTTTGGCGTATCGCCATATCCTATTTTTTTAGAAATATAGTCCGATCTTACGTATATGAAAGCTTATGTATGAATAGTCATTCTCTTATATTCACCATCACTTTTTCCTTTATTTCCTTACTCGGTTCAGAATTATTACTTGAACCGCATCAGAATAATAATTCTTATGAATTTCGATATGCTCAATTAAGTGATGTTCCCGGATTGGTCGAATTGATCAATAAGCAGGCACAAAAAGATAGCGATAAAATTGTCGTCGTTCCTGAACGATTTCGGGAAGGCTATGTTCGTAGCGCCATTAATCAATCAAGACTTTTTGTCGCGTTGCATGCAGGTGCAATCATCGGTTATAAAAAATTATTTTGCGTAACCGATAAGGCTGAATCTGAAGATATTCTCAAAAACGAGTTGCGGGCTATTGGTACTCAATCGGTCAGTAGTGGTTCAATCGATCCTCTTCTGCGTGCAGTATCTATGATTGAGCCCAAACAGCTGCCAGCTGAACTTCTTGATAAAAGTACGGTGATCTATACCGGGGCTGATTTTACCCATCCAAATTACCGTGGAAAGGGTGTCAATACACTCCTTTCTGAGTATGCATTTAATCAGTTGGCGCCGTCTGTTCGAGCAGAATGTGATCGGCGTAATTCTGATTATAGCGTGCTTGTCTATGGCCTGACTCGATATAATGCTGGTGAAGAACATGAGCTGCTTGGTGGTCGTACCTGCAGTATTGTGAAGCAATTTCTCGCATTTCGATCAAAGATTAATCCGCTCAACAATTCCGCTGGAAAAGACGCGCTAGAGATTCATAGATTTACCGCGTTCAAACCATCCTTCGATCCGCATGCGATAGAATGTGTTCCTCTTGCCGATGATCAAGCGGTTCCCGGGTATGGGTATGTGCTATTGGCAGCAACTTCAGGCAATAACCATTAATCAGGAGACGCATATGCTCGATCTTCTTCGTGAGTATCTTGCCGTAAATACATCCTATCCAACTCCTGACTATGATTCAGTTGCCGAGCTCTTTAGAGCGCATGCTGCGCGCGATGGCTTTGAGTTCAAACAGATCACGCTTCCATCAGGCAGGCCAGTCATTATCATCACCTTGCAGGGAAGCTCTTCGCTTCCCTCGCTGGCGCTCAATCATCATATGGACGTCGTTCCGGCTCAAGATCGTACGCAGTGGACTCATGAGCCATTTCGCGGCGTAGTTGATCAGGGCAGAATCTATGGTAGGGGCACCCAGGATTGCAAGGGGCTTGGTGTTGTCCAGTATGGCGCTTTGCAACTACTTAAGCGCACAATAGGAGTTCCTGAAAGAACTATCCATCTGCTCATGGTCCCTGATGAAGAGATTGGAGGATTTACCGGCGTAAAAGAGTTGGTTGATCATCCGGCGTTTGAATCACTTGCCATCGGCTATCTTCTTGATGAGGGTATTCCTTCGGGGAATCCAGATGAACTGTGTATAAAAGTTGATGAGAGAACGCCTATTCAGATTCGTGTAACAAGTCGTGGCCCCTCGGGTCACGCCTCAGGCTTGTTTCATCCTAATTGTGTTCATACCCTGATCGATTTTCTATCATCGGCGGTATCGTTTCAACGATCACAACGGGAACAATCTGAAGGGAAGCAGGCGGGATCATATATTTCGATGCACATAACGGGGTTAGATGTTGACACACGTTCGTTGAATGTTATTCCCTCCCGGGCATCAGCTTGTATTGACGTGAGAGTACCCTCAGGTATTTCGATGGATGAGGGCATTGGCATCATAGAAGGACTCGTAAGCGCGCACCCAGGTGTTTCTTACGAGATTCTTGCGACCAGTGTCGAACGATTGCAGCCAATCGATAGCGAATCATCATTTTTTAGATTGGTTGAGAATGCTCTTGAAGCTCACGCGATTAAACCGAGGGCATTCGCCTTTGAGGCAACTACCGATTCACGATTTTATAGTAGTCGGGGTATTCAGACCTTAGGATTAACTCCCTTTGTTAGTGTCCCGAATCTTCATGGTATTGATGAATCTATCGCGGTTGATGAGTTTTATAAGGGCATTTTAGTTATGTATACGATTATTTCAAGGTTTAATGATAGTCAATTAAAGGAAATAGTATGATCAAGAAGCTGTTACTCGTAATAGGCTGTGTGATAGTTGGCGTGGCACTCTATATGAAATTGCTACCAGCATCTGCTCATTCTGGTGATCACCAGGTGCGTATAGCGTTATTTGTGCCTATTTCTCATCCCGCGCTTGAAGAGGTTGAGCGAGGCTTTAAAGAAACAATGGATACACAGTACACTGCGCCGTATCGCTACACCTGTTTTAACGCCCAGGGCAATAAGTCATTATTACGCGCACAAGCTGAAGAAATCATCGCGGGTAATTACGACCTGGTTGTTACTCTTGGTGCAACCTGCTCGGAAACAATTGTAGGATTGATCAAGAAAAAGGGCGTTTCACTTCCTCATGTGTTTTGTGCCGTTGATAGTAAAGCGTTTGCCAAAACGCTGTGTTCTTCAGGCTGTTCGACCGGTGTGTATGTAGAGCTCGATTACATAAAAGAGATGGATCTGCTCCACAAGATAAAACCTGAGGCGACGACAGTTCTTCTGGTATACGACCCAACCCATGGAACGGGATTGGAAAAATACAAACATGAGCTCGCGTCGTATCTAAAGAGGTACTCCATGACGCTCAATGCAGTTGAGATATATCATCCAAATGAAATTCAGTACAAAGTATCGGCACTGCTTCCCAAGAACGATGTGGTCCTGGTCCTTGTAGACAATACGGTTGTTGCAGGTATCGATGCATTGATCAGTTTGTGCAATCGCTATGGTATTACGTTGATGGCATCCGATCTGGCCTCTGGCAAGAAAGGTGCGGCACTTGCCTACGGTATTGAAGAATATGAATCAGGAAAAGAGGCTGCGATCCAATCATTGGAAATTCTTTCCCAAGGCAAGTCGCCCAAGGATATTGCCATTTGTGCGGTAAACAGATTTACTCTGGCAGTTAATGCCAAAACAGCTCCAAGTCAATCGATTGATATAACCAGTCTCATGGCTCAGCCATTGGATGTTGTGATAATTGAGGATGAACATCATGATTAATCTTCTAGTAATCGTTCTGGAGCAGGCGCTCTTGCATCTGCCCTTTATCATTGGTTCGTACATCAGTTTTTCTTTGCTCAAAGTGCCGGATCTGAGCATCGAAAGTGCGTATGTCTGTGGCGCCGTAATGGCATCGCGCGTGTTGGTGTGTATGCCGCATCTTTCGATAGCATCGAGCCTTTTTCTTGTGCTTGTAGCAGCAATGATTGGGGGAGTAATTGTAGGATTCATTTCGAGCCTGTTGACCCAATATGGTCGCTTCCCTCACCTGCTGAGTAGTATTGTTGCCACAGGATTATTCCAGGGTATTAATCTCTATCTTTCACCAGTCTATTTGTCTTTGGCTCCCTTCAATAATCCATTAGCATGTTGCAATCTTATTCAGTATCATCCTGAATTATGCATGGTTGGGATTGTATCGCTTATGATTGTGCTGGGGATATCCTTGTTATTAGCAACCCAGCTCGGGTATTCATTTGGGGTATATGGTAATAATCCTCAATTTTTTAATCATTACGGCATATCGACCCCTTTTGTATTTATTACGGGTATTGTTATTGCTAATGGTCTGGGGGGGTTGAGCGGGTATCTGTTTGCACAGTCAAATAATTTTGTCGAACTTGGTATGGGGACCGGTAAATCATTGCTTGGGCTCTCGGCGCTCATTTTGGGTAAAGGAATCATCAGATCAGGATCAAGCTACTCGCTTAGGGTTCCGCTCGTGGGTACGGGTATCTATTTTCTCATGCAGCAACTATTGCTTAAAATAGGCTTTGATTTGAAATATTTCACTGCGGTTCAAGCACTCATTATCCTGTGCATTCTTTTCTATTCATATCGCTCGAGATCTCGACGCTTTCCTCACTCGAGCATGGGGGTATAACATGAATATCAATAATCTGTATTTCAAATTTCATAAAAACGACGACCATTATTTTTTTAATAATATTCAGATGCAATTATCACCGGGTACGCTCTATGTTGTTCAGGGTGAAAATGGGGTCGGAAAATCTACCCTCTTTTCTATCCTGCATGGGGGAGCCGATCCAGAGTCATTCTTGCGCGCATCAGTTCAGGTAGATGATGTCAGCACTCTGGACATAGTTGATCAATTTCCCGAGTCGTTCACGCGTCAGGTACACCTGGTTGAACAAAAATATGACACTATGCTTGCGCAAGAATGTTCATTTCTCGAAAATCTGAAGCTCGCTAGTATGCCTCGCTATCCGGGGCTGGCGCCACTTGCCAATCCGCAGTTATTTCCCATAATCGAAAAGCTCGGAATAAATCTTTCCCAACAAGTATCGAGACTGTCTGGTGGCCAGAGGCAGCTTTTGGCTATTCTTATGGCGCTGCAAAAACCAACGCGGCTCTTACTTCTTGATGAGCCAACAGCAACACTTGATCGCATCAATAGTAGAATGATTATGGATTTTTTGCTTCAACTAGCAGAGGAGCTTAATCTGATTGTGATGATCATATGTCACGATAAAGAACTCATCGACGAATATCCAAAAAGTGTGACAATGCAATTGGTAAGACAGCGCACTGGTGAACGCACGTTCACTATGAAGAATGCATCATGATTATTGCGAATAAATCGTGCAACAATGGCCTGGCAAAAAATGATAAATCGTTATACTATAATCAACGGTTCACGTTTTTTGGCAGAATTGGTATCTGCAAATGACCTACACATGTTTCACCATCAATCGATAGAGAAGAGATACTATGAATAGATTCTTCAAGATGATTGCCTGTCTTTCATTATCAACGCAGCTAGTCACCAACTGCGGCATATCTATGGACAACGTCATACAATTAAATCTTGGTTCTCGAACGGTGCTTCCTTTCGTGACGATGCTCATTCTGAATGCCAATTTTGATACAAATGCTCTACGAATTGACGATCAGCGATTTATAGATTTTGTTACCGCCGAAGCCAAGCTAATCACTGATCAAGATATCAAGTTCTACAAAGCGCCTTTAACAACGGGTATGATAACTTTTCCGGGCAATCGTGTCGTGGTCAATGCCGCTTATTACGATGTCATAATCAACATTTTTGATAAGATTTCCAATCAGGGTATCGATGCACTCACCCCGCAGGAGCATGCTGATCTTAAAGCACTCAAATTCATTGTGCAACACGAGGCTGCTCATTGTAAAAAACATCATATATACAAGAAAGTTATCGTTAATACGATCATTGGTGGTTCCTTATGGTCCGCATACCTTGCTCTCAAGGACAAGATTGATTCAACATGGAAGCGTGTCGGTGCATTGGTTTTGTTTGGCAGTATATCTAGTGGATTAACTAATGCCTACAGTAGATTCACCGAACGAGAAGCTGATTCGTTAGTTGCCGGCGTCGAGCCATGCGAGGGTGCGGTTGCGTTCTTTGACGATCTGCTTAAGCGCTATACTCCTGAAAATAATTACTTGATGTATATGCTGAGCGAGGGATATCCGACTACCCATCCGGCTCTTTCTGAGCGTAAACGCACATTCCAGGATCGGGTTCAAAAAGAATACGGGCATTGTTCTGTTGAATAACACATGATCTGACAAGAGTCGCCGGCTAAAACCGGCGATTCTTTTTTAGTACGTCTTAGATATCACCATACATTTTCATATCCCTTGCATGAATGAGTAACGCGTCTATATGCTGTGCAATGCGTTCAGCTCTATTGGTTATATTGAAAGGGTGTTTGTGAAAAAGAAATCATTCCCTCTTGCTCGAGTATATCAACTGCTTGAGCCTGGTCCTGTCACGATGGTTACGACATCCTACAAAGGAAAAGAAACTATTATGACCATGACCTGGCAGACGATGCTTGATTTTGAGCCGCCATTGGTAGCATGTGTGATCGATGAGCACAATTATAGCTTTGAACTGTTAAAAAAATCCGGGGAGTGTGTTATTAACATTCCCACCAGCGAACTGGTCAAAACAGTGGTAGCGGTAGGCAGTTGTTCAGGCGCTGATGTCGACAAATTTGAACAGTTCGGGTTACATCGCATGGCAGGCTCTGTGGTACAGGCGCCATTAATTGAAGAATGTTACGCTCAGCTTGAATGCAAAGTCATCGATTCACGGATGGTAAAAAAGTACAATCTTTTTATTGTTCAAGTAGTCAAAGCGTGGGTAGCTCCGGTCAAAAAGCGGCCACTGTTTTTACATCATGTAGGCAAGGGGTTGTTTGTAATAGATGGTAAAACGGTCAAGTTGCCATTTAATAAAAAGTAGATCCCAAAAAAGACGTAATCATGATAAAGTAGTGAGCTTACCATCATTACCATCTACAACCCAGGAAAGCAGTCTCTATGGCATCAGATGTATTGCAAAAACTCATAGAAGGAAATCATCAATTTCGCGAAACTTATTTCAAGAAGGATAAAGAGCTCTACGAACATTTGGTGCTTCATGGACAGTGTCCCAAGATTATGGTTATTGCCTGTTCCGATTCACGAGTTGATCCTGCCATTATTTTTAATTGCCAACCAGGTGAACTGTTTGTCGTGAGAAATGTTGCGAACCTTGTTCCTCCCCGTGAGGCAGTTACGATGTATCATGGCACCAGCGCCGCAATCGAATTTGGCGTGCGTGTGTTACAGGTCGAGCACCTGATTGTACTTGGCCATACTCAATGCGGCGGCATTCAGGCGCTATTAAGAGGTGTGCCTCAAGTAGAGGATCATTCGTACGGATTTATTTCAAAATGGCTCGAACTTGCTCGGCCGGCATATACCACCACAATGAAGACATGCAGCGAGTGTACGTTCGAACAACAGGCTCATGCATGCGAGCGATTTGCACTACGAAATTCTCTTGAGCATCTTAAAACATTCGAGTGGATCAACAAGCGATGTGCTGAAAAAAAACTTACGCTTCATGCGTGGCATTTTGATTTGTCTGATGGCTCAATAGCACGTTTTGACGAATCGCGTGATGCCTGGTTAATCGCATAATAATTTTAAGTTCGTCTGGGTTCAACCGCTAGACATTGCATACATTTCCTTCTATACCTGTTGAATATGTTTCATGAATCACAGGTGTTGAAGTTATAAAAAAGGAGATGTAATGAAAAGCGTGACCAACTCTCTGTTTGCCTGGGCATTATCGCTGGTTGCCCTCAATTCGTTATTAGTAGACGCACATAATCAATGCACGATAGCGTTTGTAATCGCAGAGCTTTCCTACCGGGGAATAGAAGTAAGTACCTACGATTATGCTGATCATAACGAAACTCTATTGGGCAATCGATCAGTGATTATTAATTTCGACGTTGCTACCGACAATCAAGTCAGAACTAAATTTCAAGAACGATTTCCTGATCGTTTTTTTGATTGCGTTTCGCTTGATGAACTTGATGAAATTCTTGCCCAGCAAGAGGTTGATATCCTGTATTATCAAAAGCCCGGGCACAATGACGGAGTCGTATCCCGTCGATGCCCCAATGCCGTGCATGCGGTATTTCCTGGTAAACTAGAGCCTCATGGGCAGGTATATGCGTACATATCTGAGTGGTTTGTTCACCAATTTCCCGAGTCAGGATTTACCTATGTGCCTTACATGGTACGGGTTGATGATGATCCAACTGATTTAAGAAAAGAGCTTGGCATTCCGCGCGATGCAATCGTATTTGGTCGACATGGCGGTTTTGATAGCTTTAATGTTCCCTGTGCAATTGAGGCGATAAAAGAAATTGCTCGTGAGCGAAGAGATATCTACTTTCTTTTTTTAAACACCAAGGAATTTTGCTCTGAGCCCAATGTTATTTTTTTACCAAAAACTACCGATATGGCCTACAAAGCGCGCTTTATTAATAGCTGTGATGCAATGATTCATGCGCGCTGGCGAGGAGAAACGTTCGGGCTTGCCTGCGCTGAATTTTCTATAAAAAATAAACCGGTGATTGCCTGGTCCGGTTCAAAAGAGCGAGCCCATATAGAAATACTCGATGATAAGGGTATCTATTATTCAAATAAGCATGAATTGAAATCGATTATTACCCATTTTAAAAAATCCTCACAGGGCGATTGGGACGCGTATTCAACGCGCTTTTCACCTGAAGTGGTGATGGAGCAGTTTGATCGTGTGTTTATACAGCCGCTTCTTCCTTATTCTCCCGTCAAAAGCAAACAAGCGACCTTGCAACCGATACCGCTGATCGATCACGGAGCTGTTAATAATGCGGTTATTAAGCAGATGCATGACCTTTTCGGGGTTACTCAACTCTATTCCCAATTACCTATAAAGAATAACGATGGGTTGACCGTCATTCCCTACGATCGTTATCTTGATGTTCATCAGATCATCGGTTGGAATTCTACATTGTGCAATCACTATGCTCATACGTATCTTGAGCTGTTAGATTCTTCACTCTATGCTATGAGTCCTATCGGTCGGTCGACTATGATTGATCATATCACTCAGCAGATAACCAATAGTCAGCACACAACCTGTATTATCATCAGTGGCGCATCAGCTTTTGAGGGCTCTGATCTAGAGCATCTTTTCATGACGGCATACAATAATGGGTATCAACTCCTTATCTGTTTTGATTCCCTGATGATTGTGCCTCAAGGCCAGGTAGCATATTCGCCAGTCATTTCAGCAATGACGACCAGTTGGCTTGCCGAAACGCCGCAGTTTGCTGCATCATTAAACTATCTTGGCCTTTTGTCGGTAGAAAAAGTTATTGCGCGCTATCTGGTTGAACATCCTGCTGAATTAAGCTACTTATCTTCGCTGGCTGATCAATCCTATCAGTCGCGCTATCTCAATCTGTGGATCGGGCTTGCTGCCTATCAGCAGAAGGATTATGAAAAGGCAGCGTTTATATGTAAGCGCATCATCCAATCAGGGTATAACAATTGGCGCCTATTATGGTATCTGGGAAGTGCATTATATTATTCTTCCGATCCTTCATGCGAAGATTATTTGTTGCCGATCCTGAACATGATGCCTGAATTTAAAGGAATAATCGACATACGAACCGCAATTTCTGCCTAAGGAATGAGATGAAGCGATTGCTCGTTGTTTTAGCGATATTTTTCAGCGCGCCGATCATGTGCACCAGTTCAAGTATTAATGCATGGGGAAGTTATGACCCGGTCATAACAGTTGTACTCATGGTCAAAAATGAAGAGCCGGTAATTGTGCAAACGGTTGATCCATTTATTAAGGGCGGTATCGATTCATTTTTGATATTCGATACGGGTTCAACTGATAATACGATCGCCGTTGTCGAGGAGCATTTTAAGAAGAACGGTGTCACCTCGTATGTGATAGAGCAAGAGCCGTTTATCGATTTTGCTACCTCGCGTAATCGAGCGCTGGAACTTGCAGAGTGCCATTTTCCTCGTGCGGGTTATTTTATAATGCCTGATGCTGAATGGTATATTCAGGGGGCGGAAGCATTGCGCGCTTTTTGCACCGAGTGCCTCATACAGGGTGCGCCGGACAAAATGCTTTCATTGCGGGCGATCTTTACTTCAAGTGCGGGTGAATATAGCAATAACTCCTATGTGGTGCCGCGGTTATTTAAAGCTGACGCCCACATTCGCTTTGAGGGAGTGGTACACGAGATTCCCGACTGCCATGATGTGACCATGATCGTTCCTGACGTATTGATTGATCACCGCCCAAGTTCATTTGGCGATGATAAAACACATAAACGGATCATCAGAGATATTGCGCTTCTATCGGCCGAGCTTGAAAAACATCCTGACAATCCACGAACACTTTTTTATCTTGCGCAAAGCCATACTGTCTTGGGTGAGTATAAGAAGGCCATCGAATATCTTACCAAGCGCATTGCAATCGAAGGGTTCGCCGAAGAACGTTTTGTAGCGTTAGTGCGACTTGGGCAGATCTATGAGCAGTTATATATAACCGGGGAAGTCTCAAGCTGGGACCAGGCGGAGTATTACTTTTTACAAGCCTATTATTATCGCCCATCGCGCGCCGAGCCGCTCATTCATCTAGCCAACCATTATCTATACGTTGGGGAATATAAAGCAGCGTATTCTCTGATATCACGAGCCTGTTCAATGCCGCTCTCGCAAGATTCATTATCGATAAACAAGGAACTATATGATTTTAATAGATGGGATATTATGGCCCGGGCCGCATTTATTTTTGGTTACCATGATCAGGCAGTATCAGCTGCTGAAATCGCCTTGCGCGTCGCTCCTGAAACGAACCATCTCAAGGAAATAATCGCGCGGTGTCGTTCATTATCAGATAACGCAAAAATCTTTTCTTACCAGTCTCTCTAGTTTACAATAATACACACTAAAACAGGTTGTTTTGGCATATAGAGCCAAAACAACCTGTTTTAAAGAAGTGGTGTGAGTGATCAGTATTAAATATCAATTACAAATGTAAAATATTTAATGCGATCGATTCAATATTTTTGTGAATATAGTGATCAAATAGCGTAGGTGTAAGCTTTTTTTAGTGAGATGTATTAATATGACTAATATGAAAAAATTACTACTACTAGCCACCGGGTCTTCAGCCGTATGCTCGTATGCCCAGCCCCCCATAGAGATTCCAAAATCATTGATTGCCAATATTGCGAATAATCCAAGCCTCGATGCGCATGCGGCGCTTTTTCTAGCGCTCTTTTTGCTCGGCATCTTGGGTATTGGCGGGGTGCTGAGTAAGTATCTACGCCTACCCGTGATCGCATCCCAAATTATAGCAGGCATTATTATGGGGCCATCTCTCATAGACATGGGTTCCTGGTCGGTATTTGATCATACAGTGAATCTTTTTGATTACCAGAGCGGTGTTTCATATACCGTGTCCTCCATAGATTTAATCATGTATTTTGTCAGCATGCTTTCAGCATTATTAACGGTGCCGTTTTTACTCTGGATCGCAGGGCATGAAACTGAGCTTGATCAACTCAAGCAGGTTGGATTTGTTGCGGTACTGGCGGGGCTCTTGGGGGCTCTGCTCCCGTTGGGCATCGTAGGTATTTTGGTAGGGTACTGGGCCACGAGCTGGTCCCAGGCAATAAGTATGGGGCTCATTTTTGCGGCTACGAGTGTTTCTATACCGGTAGCGATGCTCATCTCATTTAATAAAATGAATACCCGAAGCGCACGTGCCACCCTGGGTGCTGCAGTGGTTGATGATATTGTTGCGGTAATTCTGCTCTCAGCCTTTTTTGTCTTTTCGGGCCAATCTGGACACCATCAGTCGTTTCTTTCATCGGTAGGCTGGATGGTAGGAGGGGGAATGCTATTGATCGGGGCCGGGCTTATTATTATGCCGCGTATTATAGGCTATGCCCAGCGCCAAGGAGCGGCGATCATAGCGGTAACAGCCGTGGCCATTATGCTGGCCTATTGTTCCGCAGCTGAATTAATCGCAGGACTTGCCGGGATCACCGGAGCCTATTTTGCCGGGCTGTTCCATCGTCAAAGCGATCCTGATCATAAGGCGCTGGCGATCCTCTCACCTTTTGTTCAGATTATATTATTACCACTCTTTCTTGGTTCGATAGGGCTTACCTGTAATCTTCGGGTTCTAGATATTGGACAATGGGGGGTGGCCTTTCTGGTCGTAGCCGGTGCGTTAATAAGTAAGTTCTTAGCCTGTTTTATAGCCACAGGTCTTCACAATCTAACCCTTAAGGGGGCAGCGCGTTGGACGGGGCTCGAAAGTTATCTTTTTGGGGCTTCGATGGTTGCTCGTGGCGAGGTTGGACTCGTCGTTGCTACCCTGGTGTATACGGCGCGGATAATTCCCGATTCCTGGTATGCCATAGCCATCGTTGCGATAGTGATTACTACCGTTTTGACGCCCTTATTCCTGTCAATCGGCTTTGATAGGCAAGCCGGAGAGGGTAACTAACCGGTCCATATCGGCTATACCCCTTTACAATAGGCCTATTTTTGGCGATAATCAGTATGTTATTCTCAATCCAATTTTAACGAGGTTTACAAGGTATGAAATCAACTATCCACCCAACGGTACATGAAATCACTGCTCGCTGTGCGTGCGGTAATGCATTCCCTACCGGCTCTACACAAGACGAAATCCGTGTAACGATCTGCTCAGCGTGCCACCCATTCTTTACCGGTGCTCAAAAATTTGTGGATACCGCTGGTCGTATTGAAAAATTCGAAAAACGTTTTAAAAAGAACCAAAAGTAATAACTCTGGTCCTTATTGGGTGAAGCAGTATGAATATTCCTTGGGATTCTTTTCAAATTCGTTATGATGAAATTACCCAGCAGCTGCTGAATCCATCAATTGATTCTCAAAAGCGCCTGATTCTTCAAAAAGAGCTGTCGCGATTATCAGATCTTTTAGGACTCCATAAGGAGATCCTGAGCTTGGAATCGCAACTGCAGGAGAATCGGGCGCAATCTCTTGTCACCTCTGATCCGGGCATGCTCGAGTTGTATCAAGAAGAAATACAACAACTTTCTCAGTCCCTTGAGCAAAAATCCCGGGAACTTGAAGAGCTTATCTATCCTCCCGATCCTCATGATGACCGTTCCATTTTTCTTGAAATACGTGCCGGTACTGGTGGACAGGAAGCGGCTTTATTTGCCTCAGACCTGGCGACTATGTATACCAACTATGCCTTAAGTAAAGGGTGGAAAGCGAACGTTGAAAGTTCCAGTACCACCGACTTGGGCGGATTCCGTGAAATCGTCCTTCATATCAAGGGCAAAGGGGTCTACGGACACCTGAAACATGAATCCGGGGTACACAGGGTACAGCGTGTTCCTGCTACCGAAACATCCGGCAGGGTGCACACCTCAACCGCTACGGTCGCGGTCCTTCCTGAAGCGGAAGAAGTGGAATTTAGCATCAATCCTTCAGATTTGCGTATCGACGTCTACCGATCAAGCGGTGCTGGCGGTCAACACGTTAATACTACCGACTCTGCGGTTCGCATCACCCACTTGCCAACCGGATTGGCTGTTGCATGCCAGGAAGAGCGTTCACAGCATAAAAATAAAGCAAAAGCGATGAAGCTTCTGCAATCAAGGCTCCTTGCTGCCCAAGTTGAAAAACAACATGCAGAAATGAGTAAACAGCGTAAGGCTCAGGTGGGTACTGGTGAACGTGCTGAAAAAGTAAGAACCTATAATTTCCCTCAAAATAGAGTGAGTGACCATCAGGTAGATGTCTCGTTGAGCAAGCTTGACCGCGTAATCAAGGGTGACCTTGATGAAATTATTCAGGCCTTGCGTGCGCAAGATTTGGAAGCACGTAAAGAACAAGCGCTCTCGTTATAAGTTACTGGCTCATGCTTTCTTCGGAAGTTTCCTCAGAAATATTTTCTTGAATCGGTGCATACGTTTTGGATTGGTATTCGCACACCATGACTCTTGGGGTTATTCGCGCTCGTGTTTGAAACTTAAATTCCTGATACCCCTGAGTAACATGTTCCGACTCTCTGTCACAGTTTAAAATGGTTATTTCTACGGAGCTATTATCGCTTTTGTAGAGTCGTCCCTTGTTGTTAGGAAGCATTTCAAATTTGATAAATTCTTCGCTTTCCACAACATCAAAAAACTTTTTCTTTTCAAGAGGGGTATGGTTGTTTTTATTGGGAGAACGCTGGCCAGAATAAACTGTTTTTGGCGATTTTGCCTGTGGCTCGCAACTGTATGAAGAGATGCTCGCGCAGAGAGCAAAAACGATTGCGTAGAAATAAGAATGCTTCATATTTCACTTTTGATATAAAATTGTTAACAGATGTTACACATTAATTCTATCAAAAATAATTGATTTGGTTCAAGAGTTTGTGAGTAGTGGCTAAGATAAAAATCTTTCAATTTTAATCATGAACGATACATTAGATGCATTGATATCAGTTAACAATAGTCACAGGGACCATCATTCATGATTACGTATCTTCTTGAATACAATAGATATATGAACGTTATCGGCATACTGCTGATGCTTCTCCTTTCAGTTATCTTATCCGGACCGCGTCGTCGTTTTATTTCATTACGACTGGTAGCAATAACACTTGCTATGCAGGGGGTTATCGGGTATTCAATACTCCGTTTTAGTGCGGGCCGCGCGATGGTACAGTCAGTAGCTGATGCCGTTTCCGTGTTGTATGGGTATGCCCGTTACGGTTCACAGTTCATGTTCGGGTCATTAACCGATCCGTCAGGATCGTGGGGCTTTATATTTGCCGTTAACGTGCTTCCTGTAATTATATTTTTCAGTGCGCTGACGGCACTCATGTTCCATTGGGGTGTTATTCAAAAACTAGTCCATTCAGTTGCTTATATTGTGCGGCCAATACTCCGCACCTCTGGCCCTGAAACAACCTGTGCGATCGCCAATAGTGTATTGAGTCAAACAGAAGCGCCGTTGCTTATTAAACGATATCTATCGCATATGAATGAATCTCAGATCTTCGTGGTGATGCTCAGTGGCATGGCCACTATCAGCGCCTCAATACTTGCGGTTTATGCAGCTATGGGAGTGCCGGCTGTTCATATGCTTGCTTCAAGTGTCATGTCGATACCGGGTGCGCTGCTTGTCGCAAAAATTATCTATCCTGAAACAACTAAATCTCCCGAAACTTCTCTTGATGAAGACACGCAGGAAGCAGCTGCGGGCAATATGTTTGAAGCAATAGCGGTAGGTACCTCTGACGGTCTGATGATGGCCCTCCATATTGGCGCCATGCTTATCTCATTCCTTGCATTGATCGCTTTGGGTAACGGTTTGTTGGGATATATCAGTGCCGGCATTACCTTGCAATCGATTTTTGCATGGTTGTGCGCGCCGTTTGGTTATCTACTTGGGTTCACGGGTACTGATGCATTAATTGCCGGACGACTTATAGGAACCAAAATAGCCGTTAATGAACTCTTTGCTTACAGCGATATGGTGGCACTCAATTTGGCGCCGCGCATGAATGCGGTGCTCACCTATGCATTATGCGGATTTTCTAATTTTTCGTGTATTGGTATTCAAATTGCAAGTATCGGTGCCTTAGCCCCTAATCAAAAAAAAGTGATTACCCGATTGGGTATTACTGCGGTACTTGGAGCTGCCATTTCTAATATCATCACCGCCTGTATGGCAGGATTACTCCTTTAAGAGAGTATCAAGCGGTATCAATTCATGAGTTTTGTAGATTCCTTGAGCTGATACGTTGATGAGTATGAGATATTCTTTGCCGAAGAAGGTCGTTCTGCCCCAGAGCAGGAGCATATTGTTATGTGTTGACGTAATGCCTTCGATTCGTAGCTTTGTATCGGCAATCTGGAACATCGTCTGACCTCTTGTTATTTTGCCGGTAGATGCATCAATTTGAGCAGTTACTACGCTATCATTATGCGATCCGGCGATCGTTATTACTTGAGAGCGTCCATCCAGATAGAGAGCTGTTGCACGATACCCAGGGGAAACTTTAGGTACGGTAACAACACCGTTTGCGCCAAATGTGGCAATAAGATGAGCTTTAGAATAATCGGATATTGAAATGGGTGATTGCCCACTAGAAAATGCTTGCACGCCGAAGCCATCGTCCGTTGTGAGAAATATCTGATGTGCATGATCGGTATCGAAATTCGGTCCGATCGGTTTCTTTTTCGCAATTAATCTATTCATCAGTACGCGATTGGCTCCATGGTATCGCGACAACTTGCCAATCGTTTTCTTTGCGCCTATTTCATAGGCTATCGTATGTCTGAGAGTCTCTTGGGCTACTTGGTCCGATATAGTTGCCAACAAATCATGGGCTTCTGGAATGCTCGCATAGATCAGTGCCTCTCGTATCTGTTGAGATCTCGGCATTGATTCGGGGAATAACTGATCTCTTTCTACCAGGTCTGCAGTCAACCATTTCAGATGGCTGGGATCTTTTTTAATCATAGCGTTTATCGCTTTATCAGATTTCAGCCAACGGTCTATGGCTTGAGCAGATGATTCAAGATCGTTTGCCCGGGAAAGATCTTGATACAGGGGGGTGCTATCTGTCCATCGGTCCGCCCAACGGGTAAATGCTGCAGAGTGTGTTTCTCCATTACTTGAGTTAAATGACATGAGTTTCAACTCATGGTGCGATTTATTCGATTCATAAGAGGCGTGCACGACAACTTTTGCCCGAGGTGTTGATAGTAAGGCGTACTCTGCTTCATTGACAGTAGATTGTCGTATATATGATCTGGCCACTATGAAAAAATTTGTAGGATTGTCGTGATTGAGAATAGTACGGTTTATATAGAGTTGATTGCGTGAACGCTCAATGCCACTGCAGATCAGATAATCCTGCTGTTTGATTGATCGAAAAGAATCTGCGTAAAGTTCATGACGATTATCAATATCAGAAAACGACAGGGATCCCTCTTCTGTACTATTGTCCAGGGCACCATTGGGAGCAAAGAACAATGATATGGGCTGATCGATATCATCGGTGCAGCTGAGGGTTATGGTTCCTGATTGTTCAATCGTGACGGCAAGCAATTCGTAGATTTCTTCTTCATGTATGAGTGGAATATCAAGGGATGCGATTCCCTGAGTTCCAAAGCTTTCATTGACCGTTCCGTCAAGCTTGAATGAAGCCAAATAACTTGAGGCTATCGATTGTGATGAAAAAATGGTGACAATGATATGTTGCGAGTTCGCAGCAAGTCTACTTGAAAGATGTTTTACATTCTTTGTATTGGGCAATGAAACGCGTGCAACTTCGTCACCAGTTCGAGAGAAGATGAACAGAATATATTCTCCCCCTGTTTGTTTTGTGATGTAGGCAGAGTTGCCGTTATCAAGATGTACCACGTGTTCGGGATCAAAGAGGGCGTTGTGAGCAAGGAGCCAGAGTATTGCCCTTCGATTGAATCCTCTCTGGAGTTCGCCTTTGCCTAACATATAGAGCAATGAGCTCTTGAGCATGACCGTTGTAGCAAAACGGTGCTGCTGCAAACGTTGCTCGAGCCATGATTTCGCGCCGCGTGTGCCCAGCTGCGCCGCCGCGACAACAGAAGAGACCTGATATTTTTGTGAGATGATCTGAATGAGTGTATTGGTTACCCCCACGTCATTAAGAAACTCATTCCAGCTTCGATTTGTTTGCATGAGTGTGAGCAATGAGGATACCCCATCTTCAATCTGCGGTGATCGCGCAAACGCGACAGCAACCTGTTCTTTGATTTCAGCAGGAAGATATTCAAAAAAATCTTGTTCGGATACTTTTTGTTTTTTCAATGGTGGTTCAAGAGCAATCAATGAAGACGCGCACCATACCACATAGAATACTAGTTTTTTCATCCGGCAACCTTTGGTAAAAATAGAGACGCTCTTATCAAGGTACGTTGAGTGCGTATTTGAGCGCAAGAGCTGAATTATTGTAACGAGCTAGAGCTGCTTCATATGCCAATTCAAATCATTTATTTTTCTTATGGGTTTTCTTTGTTAAACTCCTGGATAGTTTTTAACCCCACACGTAATTAATCAGGGAGACGAGTTGCATGACCCGATTTATTTTTGTTACCGGAGGAGTCATCTCAGGAGTTGGTAAAGGCGTGATAGCCGCATCTCTGGGTAAAATAATGAAAGAGTATGGCCTGAAGACCACGCTTATAAAAATGGATCCCTATATTAATTATGATGCGGGAACCCTTCGACCAACCGAGCATGGTGAAGTGTGGGTGACTGATGATGGGGGCGAGATAGATCAAGATTTGGGGACCTACGAACGATTTCTTGATCAAAAAATTTTGAAACACAACAATATCACTACGGGTCAGATATACAAAGCGGTTATAGATCGAGAACGTCGTGGAGAATATCTGGGCCAAACGGTTCAATTTTTCCCTCATATCGTTGACGAAGTAAAGCAACGTATCCTTAATGCATCACAGGGGTATGATATTGCCGTTGTCGAACTTGGGGGCACGGTAGGAGATTATGAAAACGTTCCCTACCTGTTTGCGATGAAGGCGCTTGAGCGCGAGTATGGCAGTTCTGCGATCGCCTACATTTTGGTTACCTATTTACCGGTGCCTGAGCATATTCAGGAAATGAAGACCAAGCCGACACAGCAGGCAGTCCGTTTACTTGGTCAGGAGGGGATACATCCGACCTTTCTTATCTGCCGATCGCAACATTCATTGGATCTTGTTCGCAAGCAAAAAATTGAAGCATGTTCCAACATCCCGGTCGAAAAGATCATTTCCGCGCCCGATTTAACAAGTGTCTATGATATGCCGCTCTATTTGCAGCAGGAATTGTTGGGAAATAAAATTCTTCATCATTTTGGCATAGCCGATCAGGTCATGCCTGTTCAATTGGCTGAGTGGCAACGACTTGTCGAAGTGATCAAGCATCCTCAGCGCCAGGTTCGTATAGGCATTGTTGGGAAATATTTACAGGTCGGTGATTATAGCCTGATAGATAGCTACTTGAGTATATATCAGGCGCTTGTGCATGCGGCTGCTCATGAGGGCGTTGGCGTTTCGATTGCCTGGATCAATGCCGCAGACTTTGAAAATGAATCTCAATCATTCGAGCAACTCAAGATGTGCGACGCATTATTGGTGCCGGGTGGATTTGGTGCAACGGGCGTTGAGGGAAAAATAAATGCTATACGATATGCTCGAGAAAACAAGGTACCATTTTTTGGCATCTGCTATGGAATGCAATTAGCGATAGTTGAATATGCCAGATCAGTATGCGGTCTTGCGCAAGCCCATACCACAGAAGTTGACCCCTTGGCTGCATATCCTGTCATTGACCTTTTACCCGAGCAACGACAAGTTGATAGTTATGGCGGAACAATGAGACTGGGTGCCTATGCGGCGCGCATTTCACCAGATTCTCGCATGTACCAATTATACAAAGATGCTGGAAGAATCGAACTGGTAGATAATCAGCCCCATATTGTAGAGCGTCATCGTCATCGCTATGAGGTGAACCCGCTGTTTGTTGATCAACTTGAGCGATTGGGACTTGTTTTTTCTGCACATCACACCCGAACTGACGGAACTCGATTGATGGAATGCATAGAGCTCGCCGATCATCCTTTTTTCCTTGCTACACAGGCGCATCCGGAGTTTACCAGCAGCCTCACCAATCCAAATCCTGCATTTAGAGGATTTATTGCGGCAGCGCTGGCACACCAGCGCCATAAGGCTGATTCATCGACAGTGCGCGTACCAGCATCGGAAACTATTATTGGGGCGCGCGTTGCGCCACACTGGGAACTTATCTAGTAGTGAGCTTGAGATCGATGGATACCGCTGCAGGTGCTGAATGTGCGTGCGATTTTTCTAATGAGCGACGCTCTTTATAAAAATCATTGTCAGCAACAATGGCCTCTCTGATGATCTCCAGAAGTTTTATCAACTCAGTCACTTGTTCTCTGTGTTCTGCGTCAGGATAGAGCCAGAAGCCGACCGATAATATATCTATCGCTTTGGTAAGATCTTTGTGACATGCAAGCAGAGGATAATTGCGCAAGCATTCTTCTGGTTTTGACCAATAGCTTCGATTGAGTCGGTCATGTGTTTTTAAAATCGATGCTTTTAATTCAAAAGCAAAAAGCTCAGGAGTCATGAAAAGTCGATTATTGGCCAGGAAAAGCTCATTGGCAAAACGGCTTTTGGTCCAATAGTAGATGTAAGAGCAGTATGATCGACCCACCAGGTACGCACCGGCAACACAGCCTGAGGCCAGGAGTGTTGTTTTAATTGTGTCAGATGCGGAGCAATGAGATTTTTGTGGCGCTATGCAACCGATGATCAGCGCACTGGTTATAATGTATTTTTTAATCACGGTTACCCCTAATTGAACTAATATATAATTCATTAATAATATACAACTATAAAACAAGAGGGAGCCCTCGTCAAAAGGGCTCCCTCATTCAAGCATGTTCAATAGG
>Ga0255338_1003118_pt1 | contig 20974 bp, 17 predicted proteins | sample MeOH1_35cm_T4_19_FD_203715 | JGI IMG/M metagenome (GOLD analysis project Ga0255338, IMG submission 203715) | Sandy soil microbial communities from University of British Columbia, Vancouver, Canada - MeOH1_35cm_T4_195 | ecosystem: Engineered > Artificial ecosystem > Sand microcosm > Unclassified ...
AGCACCGCACCGAGGTCGACCGACAGGTCGCACCGCACCTGACCGGCTCCGGCTGGGGCGACCGACAACTGGCCAACCAGGCCAAGGCGATCGGCTACCGCCTCGACCCCGGCTCCGCGGTCCGTCGGGTTCGCGGCGCCGAATCCGACCGCCGGGTCGGGCTCCGACCGGCCCCGGACACGATGACCTTCCTCACCGGCCACCTGCCGGTCGCCCAGGGCGTCGCCTGCTATGCCGCCCTGACCCGGCAGGCCGACAGCCTCAAGGCCGGTGGCGACCCCCGCACCCGCGGCCAGATCATGGCCGACACCCTCGTCGAACGCGTCACCGGCCAGGCCGAAGCCACCGGCACCCCGGTCGAGATCGAGCTGGTGATGACCGAGCGGACCCTCCTTGCCGGCTCCGACGAGCCGGCCCATCTCGTCGGCTACGGCACCATTCCCGCCGACCACGCCCGCGCCCTGGTCCGCGACGCCGACGAGGCCTGGATCCGCCGCCTGTTCACCCATCCCGCGTCGGGCTCGCTGGTCGCGATGGACTCCCACCGCCGCACCTTCGCCGGCCAACGACGCCACCAGCTGGTTCTGACCAACGACATCTGCGCCACCCCCTGGTGCGACGCCCCCGTCCGCCACGCCGACCACGTCAGACCCGTCCGCGAGGGCGGCGAGACCATCGGCGACAACGGAGCCGGCCTGTGCGAGGCCTGCAACTACACGAAGGACCTCCCCGGCTGGCGCGCCACCCTGCTCACCCGCTCCGACGGAGGCAGGGTCCTCGACCTCACCAGCCCCACCGGCCAACGACACCGGAGCCGCGCCCCCGCCCCACCCGGAGCACCCGACCCCCTCGCGCGGCTGATCCGCACCATCCTCGCCGCCTGACGGTGGGAGCAGGCTCGACTCTCCTAGACTGGCTCGGTCCCGTGACCGGCTGAGAGGCTCGACGTCCCGCATGCCCGCAACACCCAGCGTCACCCAGCGCGCGTTCGGCCTCGCCCGCCGCAAGGCCGGCGGCAAGGTCAAGCGGACGGTACGCCGGGTCGCGGGTCGCCCGCTGGTCGCGTGGGAGCGGAGGTCGCTGCGACCGGTGCTGTCGGTCGTGATGCCGGTCTACAACGTCGAGGCGTACGTGCGCGAGACGCTGGACACCGTCCTCACCCAGAGCCTGCACAACCTCGAGGTGATCGCCGTCGACGACGGCTCCACCGACGGGTCGCTGGCCATCCTGCGCGAGTTCGAGCGCCGCGACGCCCGGGTGCGGGTGCTCACCCAGACCAACTCCGGGCAGGGCATCGCCCGCAACCTCGGCGTTCAGCACGCGCAGGGTGAGTTCCTGGCCTTCATCGACTCCGACGACACCATCCCGCCCGGGTCGTTCGAGCACATGGTCGACACCCTGCGCCGCTCGGGCTCGGACTTCTGCGTCGGCAGCGTCCGCCGGCTGCGGCACAGCCAGTACCTGCGCACCACCTGGCAGCGCACCGTCCACCAGACCGACCGGATCGGCACCACGATCGACGAGTTCCCGGCGGCGATGCAGGACATCATCTGCGCCAACCGGATGTTCCGCACCGCATTCTGGCGAGAGCAGGTCGGCGGCTTCCGCGGGCACATCGCCTACGAGGACCACGTGCCGATGCTCACGGCGTACGTCCGGGCCACGAAGTTCGACATCCTCAGCCGGGTCACCTACAACTGGCGGATCCGGGAGGACCACACCTCCACCGGGCAGCAGAAGGCCAACATCGAGAACCTCCTCGACCGGATCGCGGTCAAGGAGGAGGCCCACGACCTGCTCAGGGCCGAGGCGTCGGACTTCGTGTACGACGTGTGGGTGGCCCGCTGCCTCGAGGTCGACTTCGCGCCGTACGCCGCCCAGGGACTCGACGCCGGCGCCGCCTACCGCAACATCCTCAGCGCCGCCTACCGCACCTTCTGCGACCGGGCCACCGAGCGCGCCTGGGACCTCGTCCGGGTCTACCCCAAGGTCCGCGGCCACCTCGTCGCCGAAGGCCGCTGGGACGACGTCGAGGACGCCACGAACTACTTCCTCTCGGTGCACCAGGTGCCGCCGACCAGCGTCGTCGACGGCGTCCTGGTCGCCGACCTCCCCGACGACCGGCCGTTCGCCCGCGACCTGCCCGACCACCTGCGGCGGATGGCGCCGCTCGAGGCGCACTTCGAGGGTGTGGTGCAGAAGGTCGCCTGGGGCGAGGACCGGGTGACGATCACCGGCTGGATGCGGCACCGCAGCCTGGACATCACCGAGCCGCCGGCGCTCGAGCTGAGCCTGCGTGCCGGCGACCGGACCATCGCGCTGCAGCCCGTCCCCGTCACGATCCCGGAGGCCAACCTCTGGGCCCAGCTGCCCCACGCCGGCTGCGCGCACGGCGGCTTCCGGGTCGAGGTGCCGTTCGCGGAGATCGCCGGCCTCGAGCCGGGCGACCGCTGGCACCTGCACGGGAGCATCACCACCGCCGGGATCACCTCGGCCGGCGCCTTCCACTACCGGATCCAGGGCTCCTCCGGCGAGCACCCCGGGCGCGGGGCCCGGGTCGAGGCGTTCTGGGACCCCGCGGAGGGGTTCGGGCTCCGCGCTGCCAAGACCGAGCGCCAGCCCGCGACGCCCGGCTTCGCCGTGCACGCGATCGAGCTCGGTGACGGCGAGGTCCGCGTCCGGGTCAGCGGCGCCACGGCCGACGAGCTCGCCGCCACGACCCTCGGCAACGCCCGGCTCGCGCTCACCCTCATCGACGTGTTGGCCGACGGGGCCGGCCACGTGCTCCGCTTCGACGCCCGCGTGCCGGAGTTCGGCGCCCCGCCCCGCCCGGCGCCCAGCGGCGACTACACGCTCGCCCTCGACGGCCGGGCCGCCGTGGCCGCCGACGACCTCGTCGGCGACCTGCCGCTGCGGCTGCGCGGCGCCGACCTCGGGCTGGACGTCGGCCTCGGCCGCGAGTGCGCCCTCCAGCTGGCCGTCGTCCCGCCGCTGCGCGACGACGAGCTCGGGAAGTACCACCAGTTCCGGCTGCACGCCGAGTACCAGCGGGCCACGCCACCGGTCACCGACACCGTCCTGCTGGCCAGCTACCTCGGCGAGACCTGCACCGACAGCCAGCTCGCGATCGACCGCCACCTCGCCGCGACCCGGCCCGACCTCGAGCGCGTCTGGGGCGTCCGGGACTGGTCGGTGCGGGTCCCCGAGGGCGCCCGGGCGGTGCTGCTCGACAGCGCCGAGTGGTACGCCGCCGTCGCCGCGAGCCGGTTCCTCTGCCGCAACATCGACTTCGGGCCGTGGCTGCGGCTGCGCCCCGAGCAGGCCTACCTGCAGACCTTCCACGGCTACCCGTTCAAGTCGATGGGCCGCGACTTCTGGCGCAGCAAGGGCTTCCCGCCGGGCCAGGTGCGGCACTTCGCCAGCCGGGCCAGCGGCGAGTGGGACCTCATCCTGGTGCCGAGCGAGGAGTGCGAGGCGTACTACCGCGACCAGTACGGCTACACCGGCGCCGTCCTCGCCGCCGGCTACCCGCGCACCGACGTGCTGGTGACCGCCGACGCGGCGCAGGTCCGCCGCGACGTGCTCGCCCGCATCGGCGTACCCGAGGACCGCACGGTGGTCCTCTACGCCCCGACCTTCCGCGACACCCTCACCACGCGCGTCTACGCGGCCCGCCGGTTCGACGACCTCGACCTCGGCGAGCTGACCCGCCGGCTCGGGCCGGAGTACGTCGTGCTCGTCCGCGGCCACAACAACAACCAGCGTGAGGCCGACCGGGTCGGCCGCGCCGCCACGATCGTCGACGTGACCGACTACCCGGACATCAACGAGCTCACCCTCGCCGCCGACGTGGCCGTGCTCGACTACTCCTCGCTCCGCTTCGACTGGGCGATCACCGGCAAGCCGATGGTCTTCTTCGTGCCCGACCTGGAGTCCTACTTCGGCCTGCGGGCACCGCTGTTCCCCTTCGAGGAGTCGGCGCCGGGCCCCTGGGCGCGCACCACCGCCGAGGTCGCCGACCTGCTCGCGGACCACGAGGGCGTCGCCGTTCGGTACGCCGCCGAGGTCGCGGCGTTCAACCAGCGCTTCAACCGCCTCAACGACGGGCACGCCACCGAGCGCGTGCTCGCCACCTTCCTCGACGAGTCGCAGCCGTGGAGGCAGTCGTGACGACACCAGAGCCACTGCCCGAGGGATCGGTGCTGCTGCACATCGGGCCGCAGAAGACCGGGTCCACGGCGATCCAGATGGCGATGCACCTCAACCGCGAGGAGCTCGCCCGCCACGGTGTGCACTACGCCGGCAGCAAGCACGCGCCGCGCGAGGCCGGCTGGGCCGTGCTCGGCAAGGGTTCGGCGGTGGGGCGGCCCGCGGCCCGCACCCGCGCCTGGGAGCAGCTCGTCGCCGAGATCCGCGACGCGTCGCTGCCGCGGGTCTGCGTGAGCAACGAGGACTTCGCGCTCGCCGACGACGCGGCCGCCGGCCGGATCGTCGAGGGCACCGGGCCCGAGCGCACCCACCTGGTCTTCGTCGCCCGGCGGATCGACAAGCTGCTGCCCTCGCACTGGCAGGAGCGCGTCAAGGCCCGGCTGACGCTGTCCTACGAGGACTTCCTCGACCAGGCGCTGCGGCCGGGCGCGAGCGACTGGGAGACCGGGCTGCTGTGGGGGCCGCAGGACGTCACCGCGACCGTCGAGCGGTGGGGCCGGTACGTCGACCGCGACCGGATCTCGGTGATCGTCGCCGACGAGGACGACCGCACAGTGCTCCCCCGCGCCTTCGAGGCGCTGCTCGCCCTGCCGACCGGGACGCTGGTGCCGCCGCGGATGAAGTCGAACTCCTCGCTGAGCTACCCGGCCACCGAGGCGCTGCGCCGGGTGAACCGCCTCGGCTACGACGAGGGCTGGACCCCCACGGAGTACTGGCGGCTGGTCCAGGCCGGCATCGTGCAGAAGCTCAAGGAGCGCCCGGACGAGGACCAGCCGCGTCTCCGGGGCATCCCGGCCCGGTTCTTCGATCAGGTCGCCGACCGCGCTGAGCAACAGATCGACGCGCTGCGGACCGCCGGGGTCACCGTGATCGGCGACCCCGACCGGCTGCGCATCCGCGGTCAGCTCGAGCCGGTCGAGCCGCCCCCCGCGGTGGAGACCGTCCCGCTCGACCTGCTCGCCGACATCGTCAGCGGCACCCGGACCGGCGCCGCCAAGCTGCGCGCGGCCGAGGAGCGGCGGGCCGACCGCGCGGCCCGGCAGGCGGTCCGCTCGCAGTCCGGGCGCGAGCTCGTCGGCCAGCTCGGGCGACGGCTCGGCCGCCGGGCCGGCCTGGGGAAGGGCCGCGGATGACCCACCCCGTCCCCGAGGGGTCGCTGCTGCTGCACATCGGGCCGCAGAAGACCGGGTCGACCGCGATCCAGCACGCCCTGCACCACGCCCGGGAGGCGCTGGCCGCGCACGGCGTGCAGTACGTCGGCTCCAGGCCTGTCGAGAAGGAGGCCGGCTGGGTCGCCCTCGGCTTCGGCGCGTCGATCGGGCGGCGACCGCCACGACCGGAGACCTGGCAACGGGTGGTCGACGAGATCGCCGGCGCCACGGCGCCGCGGCTGGTGCTGAGCAACGAGGACTTCGGTCGCGCCGACGACGACGCGATCGGCCGGATCCTGGCGGCGTGCGGTGCCGGGCGCACCCACCTCGTCTACGTCGCCCGGCGGCTCGACAAGGTGCTGCCGTCACACTGGCAGCAGCAGATCAAGGCCCGGCTCACCGCGTCGTACGACGACTTCCTCCGCGAGGTCCTGGCGCCCGACGCGCACACGTGGACGTCGACCCTCGTGATGGACCCGCAGGACGTCGGCGCCGTGCTCGCCCGCTGGGGCAAGGTCCTCCCGCCGGAGCGGCTGACGGTGATCGTCGCCGACGAGGACGACCGGGCCGCGCTCCCGCACGCGTTCGAGTCGCTGCTGGCGCTGCCGGCCGGGCTGATCGAGCCGCCGCCGGGGCCGGCCAACCGGTCGATGGCGCTCGCGGAGACCGAGGCCGTGCGCCGCGTGAACGCGGTCTCGCGCGCCGAGGGCTGGACTCCCGGCGAGTACCGCAACCTGGTCCAGCTCGGAGTGGTGAAGGCGCTCAAGGAGCGCCCCGCGGAGGCCGGTGGCGCGCGTCTCGGCGGCGTGCCGGAGTGGGCTCTCCCCCGGGTCGCCGACCTCGCCGACGCGCAGGTCGACGCGATCATCTCGTCCGGGGCGACGGTCATCGGCGACCCCGAGCGGCTCCGCGTCCGCGGCCGGGTCGAGCCGGTGCCGGCGCGGGAGCCGGTGACCGCCGTCGACCTCGACCTCCTCGCCGACGTGGTCAGCGGGCTGCGCTCGGGGTCCGCCCGGATGCAGCCGACCCGCCCCGTCGACGTCGGGGCCCTGCGTGACGAGCTCGGCGGCCGCCAGCTGCTCCAGCTCCTGGCCCGGCGTACGGCGGGACGCCTGGGCGTCCGGCGACGTTGAGGCGGTGCCCGGCTACGGGTCGGGCAGGTCGGCGAAGAAGTCCGCGACCACGCGTTCGGCGGCACGACCGTCCTGCAGCGTGTTGTAGCGGGCGTTGAACTCCGCGAGCGGCTCCGCCCAGCGGGTCGCGAGCGCGTCGACGTCACGGAGCTCGGCGACGACGCCGACGGTGTCACGGACCCACGGGCCCGGAGCGGTCTCGCCGAAGTCCCAGAGGAAGCCGCGGGTGCGGGAGCCGTAGTCGTCGAGGTCGGGCACCAGGAAGACCATCGGGCGCCCGGTGAGCGCGAAGTCGAAGCGCATCGAGGAGTAGTCGAGCACGGCGACGTCGGCGGCGAGGATCAGGTCGTTGACGTCGGGGTAGGTGGTGACGTCGAGGACCTTCGAGCCGTACGGCGTCGTGCTCGCGTGGAACCGGTGGCCGCGCAGCAGCAGCACGTAGTCGTCGCCGAGCGCCGCGGCCGCCTGCTCGACGTCGAGGTGGTGGACCGCCTCCGCCGCCCGGAAGTTCGTCGCCAGGTCGTCGCGCCAGGTCGGCGCGTAGAGCACGGCGCGCTGCCCGGGCGCGATGCCGAGCCGATGCCGGGTGTCGGTGCGGACCGTGTGCCGGTCGGGACCGACCAGCACGTCGTCGCGCGGGTAGCCCAGCGCCAGGATGCGCCCGTCGTAGGCGTACTCGCGGCGGTAGTACCGGTCCATCTCCGGGTCGGGCGTGAGCAGGGCGTTCCAGGTGCGCGACGTGTGGTCGAGCTGCTGCTCGAGGTGGCTGGGCAGCAACCCGCGCGAGCGCCACAGCCCGAGACCCATGGTCTTGGACGGGTACCCGTGGAAGGTCTGCAGGATCTGCTGGCCGGGGCGCCGGCGGAACCACCGCTCCAGCTCGATGTTGGTGACGATGTGGCCGGCCCGGGCCAGCACGTCGTACCACGCCCGGCTGCGGAACAGCACCGGCTCGGCGCCGTCCGGCACCGTGGCGGAGGAGTCGGCGACCGCCCAGCACATCCGCAGGTCGGGGCGGAGCCGGGCGAGCTCCTGCTGGATCGCCAGCGGGTGGTCGTTGGCCCACTGCCCGGTGAACGACTGGAAGTACACCAGCCGGTCGTCGAGCGGCTGGTCGACGGCGGAGTACCCGGCCTGGAGGAGCCGCTGCGCGCGCGGACCGGCCTCGTCGTCGGCGAGCTGCGGCTCGAGCCGGACGACCAGCCCGTCACCGTCGCCGCGCTCCAGCCGCAGCCGGTGCCCGGCGGTGCGGGTCTCCTCGGGCACCCGGTCGACCACGGCAGCCGCCAGCCGCGCCGCCCGCTCGACGCCGTCGCGACCGACGTGCAGCCGGTAGCCGCCGGTCGGCAATGGCCGCTCCTCGAGGCCCCAGGGGACGTGCGCCAGCGGGATCGCCCAGACGCCGTGGTGCTGGGGGACGGCCGGCACCGGGCCGGCCGGTCCGGCGAGCCAGACCTCGTCGGCGTCGCCGTGGACGGTCACGTGCAGGCTGGTGGCCCCGACCTCGACCGCCTCGACGTCCGCCGGGCCGCCGTCCACCGGAGCCTGCCCGACCTGCAGCCGGACGCCGTCGGTGGTCTCCCGGAGCCGGACGCCGTGGTCGCCCGCAGGGAACGGTCGCCGGGTCGCGGAGCCGTGCTGGTCGAGGTCATCGACCACGCCGGCCCGGACCACGCCCTGGGTCTCCCAGGTGATCTCGACCTGCCAGGCACCGGGCTCGAGCGCATCGACCGGACAGCCCAGGGTGAGCAGGCCGGCGTCGTGGTCGTGCTCGGTCTCGCCGAGCGCCTGCCCCAGCCACCGGCCCACGAACGGGTCGGCCGAGACCGCGACCTCGAGCGGGCGGACGCGGTCACCGTCGCGGAGCACCGCCTGCACCTCGGGCAGGTCGGCCTGGCCGACGTGCCGCAGCCCGGCCAGCACCTCGATCACGAGCCGGTCGCCAACCACCCGCAGCCGGCGGGCCCGGGCGTGCAGCCGCGACTCGCGCGCCGAGAGCCGGAGGTCGGCCGGGGCCAGGTCGACACCGAGGTCGGCGTACACCTCGCCGTCGGCGACCGTCGTCGGGAAGTCGTCGGTGGCGAACCGGCGTGCGCTGACGAGGGCCTCGAGGTCGGCGCTCCGCTCGCCGGCCGCGAGCAGCGCCATCGCCCGCGGGACGACGTCGGCCTCCACCACCCGGTCGCCGGCGACGTCGACGAGGTGCCGCGCATGGGCGGACACGGCCGCCCACGGATCGGCCCCCGCGACCTCCGCGGACTCGAGGAAGGGCCGCAGCGCGGCCAGTGCGCCGGCCGCGAGATGGGCCCGGGCGGCCCCGAACCTCTCGAGCCCGGCCAGCGCGGCCCGGTCCCGCGCGATCCGCGCACCGAGCCGCGGCCAGGGGTCCACCCGCACGCTGTGCGGAGGCGGTCCGGACCGTCGGGCGTCCTCGTACGCCGGCCGGGCGGTCACCACGAAGCCGCCGCGCAGCAACCGCGCCGCGGTCGGTACGCCGTCCGGGTCGCCGTCCGCCGCGAGGTCGTCGGGGTCGACGCCGGTCAGCACCAGCCGGCCCAGGGCCGGTGTCGCCGCGACCTCGGGCACCCGGTCGAGGTCACCGGGGCCCGGTGGGTCGGCGGCAGTCGCGAGCACCACCGGCAGGTCGCCGTCGCCGGTCGCCGCCAGCGCGGCCGCGACCGCGCCGGGCCGGTAGACGTCACCGGGCGCGGCGAACACCAGGTGCCGTCCCCGCGCGCGGCGCCGGCCCAGCAGCCGGGCGGCCTGCACCGTGGCGGCGTCGAGGAACCGCACCCGCGTGTCGTCACCGGCCACGGCCTCCGCGGTGCGGCGGGCCTCGGCGTCGAGGCAGACCACGAGGATCTCGAGGGCGGGGGTCTGCTGGTTGCGGGCCGACTGCAGGGTCGCGCGCAGCAGGTGCGCCTCGGCGGCCGGGGCCGTGACGACGAGGCTGAGCCGTGGCCGACCGTGGCGCAGCCGGCGGACGCCTCGCGCCAGCCGGCGCCGTGCGGTCTTCGGAATGCTCAGATGAGTCCCTTGTCCTTCAGGTACGCCTTCGCGACGTCGGCGGCCTTCTCGCGGTCCAGGTCGACCTTGCCGATCAGGGTGGTGAGGTCCTCGGTGGTCAGCGCCGCGGAGAGCTTGTCGAGTGCCTTCTTCGCCTTCTCGTTGTCCTTGAGCCAGTCGCTGTTGACGATCGGGACGAGGTTCTCGGCGTTCTGGACGGACTTGTCGTCCTCGAGGATCACCAGGCCGAGCTTGCCCAAGGTCGCGTCGGTGGTGCCCACGGAGCCGAGCTGGGTGACGCCCTTGACCAGGTCGTCCTTGGTCGCCTGGCTGCCGAAGCCGGTCGGCTCGAAACCGCTGATCTTGATCCCGTAGACGTCCTCGAGGCCCTTCTGGCAGTCGGCGCGCTCGGGGCAGTCGCTGTTGGCGCCGAGCTTCACCGGCTGGCCGAGCTCCCCGAGGTCGCTGAGCGTCGTGAGGTGGTTGTCCTCGGCGAACTTCTTCGTGACCGCGAACGCGTTGGCGTCCTGCGCCTTGGCCGGCTCCAGGGCGGTGAGACCGTCCTTCGCGGCGAGCTTGTTCAGCTCCTTCAGGGTCGCGTCCGGGTCGGAGGAGGCCACCTTCGCCGCGTCGTCGCCGTTCGCCTTGCGGTTGAGCGCCTCGGTCATCGAGGACAGGTAGTCGGCCGAGATGGTGACGTCGCCCTTGCTCAGCGGGGCGAGGTAGATGTCGCGGGCGCCGAGGTTCTTCACCGACGTGCTGTAGCCGGCGTCGTCGAGGACGGCCTTGTACAGCTGGGTCATGATGTCGGCCTCGGTGAACTTCTGGCCGACGATGACCACCTTGTCGCTGCCTCCGCACCCTGCGGTGAACATCAGCGGGACCGCGAGGAGCGCGATCAGCGTGCGTCGTACGAGTCTGGTGTGCATGTCTCCGCCTTCTGTGTCCCGCAGGGTGCACTGCGCGTGTCCGGCGAGCCAGAGCCCTCGTCGACGGCCGAGCTCGCGGGCTCGACTCTAGCGACTACCGGGCGGAAGGGGGTCCATCAATTTCTGCACCAGGGCGAGCGCCAGCTCGAGCAGCAGGGCCACCCCGGCGACGATCAGCGACCCGGCCACCACCTCGGCGGTCTGGAAGCTGTCGTAGCCGTGGACGATGATCCGGCCGAGCCCGGGCCCGGCCACCAGTGCGGCGATGGTCGCCGTCGCCCACACCTGGACGACGGCCAGCCGGATGCCCGCGACGATCAGCGGCATCGCGAGCGGCAGCTCGACGCGGCGCAGTACGTCGAGCTCACCCATGCCCATGCCACGGGCCGCCTCGACCATGTCCCGGTCGACCTCGGCCACGCCGGTGTAGGTGTTCGTGACGATCGGCGGGAGGGCGAACAACGCGAGCGTGACCAGCGTGGCGAGCCCGGAGCGGCCGAACGGTCCGAGCGCCTCGGTGCCGAAGACGCCCAGCGACAGCAGCGAGAGCATCGCCACGATCGGGATCGCCCGGCCGATGTTGGAGAGGTTCACCGCGAAGGTGCCGCCGCGGCCGCGGTGGCCGAGCCACAGGGCGAGCGGCAGGCCGACCGCGGCAGCGATCAGCAGCGAGACCAGGGTGAGGAGCGTGTGCTGCCCGAGCAGGGTCGGTACGCCGCTCGGGCCGTGCCAGTGGTCGGAGTCGCGGAACCACGCGATCACGTCGCGGATCACCGGGCGGCCGCCGTCCGGGTCCACGGGGTGAGGAGGCGTTGCAGGCCGACGAGGAGCACGTCGAGGACGACCGCGAGCGCCACGCACAGCACGCTGGTGGCCAGCACCTGGGCCTTGAACGTCGGGTCCGAGATGAGCAGGCCGCCGAGACCGCCGTAGTCGAGGATCGCGCCCACGGTGGTCAGCGCGACCGCCGACACCGTGGCCACCCGGAGGCCGGCCATGATGGCCGGCAGCGCGAGCGGGACCTCGACCCGCCAGAACATCCGGCGCGCGGCGTACCCCATGCCGAGGGCGGACTCCCGGACGTCCGCCGGGACCGCCCGCAGGCCCTCGAGGATGTTGCGCACCAGGATGGTCAGCGAGTACAGCCCGAGCCCGATCACGACGGTGGCCTGGCCGAGACCGGTCACCGGGACCAGCAGCGAGAACAGCGCCAGCGACGGGATCGTGTAGATCGCCGTCGTCGTGCCGAGGATCAGACCCTCGAGTTTTCGGTAGCGTCGTGCCAGCAGCGCGAGCGGAATGGCGACCGCGAGGCCGAGCAGCACCGAGGCGACCACGATGCCGACGTGCTGGACGAGGGCGTCGGTGAGCTCGCCGGCCCGTGAGGAGTAGTACCGCCCGCAGATCCACTCGTTGCGGGTCAGGCAGTTGTCCGACGAGGCGGGAGCGAGCGATGCCAGCACAAGGGGACGGTAGCGCGATGATCCGCCTCGACGGGGTCGGCAAGACCTACGAGGACGGGACTGTCGCGGTGCAGTCGCTCGACCTCGACGTGCCGAGGCACGCCCTGGTCGTGCTGGTCGGGCCGTCCGGCTGCGGGAAGTCGACGACCCTGAAGATGGTCAACCGGCTGATCGAGCCGACCGCCGGCCGGATCCTCCTCGACGGCACGGACGTCACGCACGCGGATCCCGTCGAGCTGCGCCGGGGCATCGGCTACGTCATCCAGCAGGTCGGCCTGTTCCCACACCAGGACATCGCCACGAACGTCGCCACCGTGCCGAGCCTCCTGGGCTGGGACCGGCGCCGCGCCTCCGAGCGCGCCCTGGAGCTGCTCGAGCTGGTCGGCCTCGACCCCGCGGTGTTCGCCAGGAGGTACCCCCACCAGCTCTCCGGCGGGCAGCGGCAGCGCGTCGGCGTCGCACGCGCCCTCGCCGCGGATCCCCCGGTGCTGCTGATGGACGAGCCGTTCGGGGCGGTCGACCCGGTGGTCCGGGCGCGACTGCAGGACGAGTTCCTGCGGCTCCAGCGCGAGCTCGGCAAGACCGTGCTGATGGTCACCCACGACATCGACGAGGCGGTGAAGATGGGCGACCGGGTCGCGGTGTTCGCCGCCGGCGGCCGCCTCGCGCAGTACGACGTCCCGGCGGCCGTCCTCGGCGCCCCCGCGGACGACTTCGTCGAGGAGTTCGTCGGTCAGCGCCGCGGCATGCGCCGGCTCGCGGTGACCCCGATCGACCCGGCCCGGCTGGAGCCCCTGGACGGCGTACCGGCCGCGGCCCTGGCCGGCACGATCGACGTCGGCGCCACCCTCGAGGAGGCGCTGGCCCTGCTGCTGCGCGAGGACAAGTCGATGGTCGGCGTCACGCAGGGCGCCCGCTTCCTCGGCGTGCTCACCCCGAACGGGATCCACGCCATGCTGCGGGCCGACGTCAACCGGTGAGTCGCTCCCTCAGGCGCGCTTGACCGCCTGCGCGATCTCGTGCTGCTCGGCCTGGATCTCGGCGGCCTTGGCCTCCCAGGTCACCAGCTCGTCGACCGAGCCGCGGGCGGGCTCGCCACCCTCGGCCTCCCACGAGGCGAGCGCGTCGGCCTCCTCGGCCGCCCGCTGCGCGTGCAGGACCTCGATGGACTGCTCGAGCTCACCGACCCGCTCCCGGGCGTCGCCGAGGGTGCGCTCGGCGGCCTCGGCCCGGACGAGGGCGTCGGCGGCCTGGCGCTGGGCCTGGACCAGCTCGCCCTGGAGCTCGCGCACCGAGAGGTTGGACTCCGCGAGCCGCTCGGTCATCGAGGTCGTGAACTCGGCGTGCTCGGCGGCCCGCAGCGAGAACAGCGACTTGTACGCGGTGGCAGCGGCGGCACGGTCGGCGGCGTTCTCGCGGCGCGACTGCAGCACCTCGGTCCACATGATCCGCAGCGCGGCCCAGCCGAGCGCCAGCGCGAGCACCGAGCTCACGCTGAGCAGGACCGGGGACTGGGTGGGCAGCGCGGCCAGCACCCCGACGGTCGCCACGGACAGCAGCACCACCGCCACGGTGACGCGGACACTGCGTTGGCGACGGCGCGCGGGGGTGCGTGAGACTGCCATGGGGCAAGGGTAGGTGCCTAGCGATCCTCGGGCGGGACACGACACGCGTGCTCCAGCAGCAGGCCGCTGGTCAGGGCCAGCGCGGCACCGACCGCGGCCACCAGCGCCCGCGCGATCGTGCCGCTCGCCTGCTCGCCGCCGACCCCGACGTTCGAGATCGCGATGCCCACGTAGGCACCGATGCCCAGGGCGCCCAGGCGGGCGACCGCCTTGCCGAGGACCAGCCGGGCCACGCCCTGCTGGGGGGACAGGCGCAGGTGCTCGCGGTGCACCGTGCGCCAGGTGAGGTAGGCCACCCCGCCCACGGCGGCGGCGACGAAGAACGCAGTGCCGACGGCCAGCCAGGACACCCCGGGCGCCGGGGCGTCGGCGCGGATCGCCTGCCCGCGGATCGCCCAGCCGATCACCAGCCCGACGAGCCCGATGACCACCAGGGGCCCGGGTCCGGTCGGCCTGATCCGGCCCTCGGGCGGCAGCGGCGGCGCCGGGTCGTCCCCCACCGGGGGGAGGTCCCGGGTCACGGCACGAGCGCCCGAGCGCCCGAGCTCGCTCGAGGCCGAGGGTGCGACGTGCCGTTGACGAGCGAAGCGAGGATCATTGCAGCTCGAGCTCGATGTCGTCGCGTCGGGCGACGGTGTCGCGACCGACCTTGTCCAGCAGGTCGGCGACGGCACCGTAGCCGGGGATCTCGGCGTCCGACTCGAGGTCGAACCACGGCGCCAGCACGAACGCCCGCTCGGCCGCCCGGGGGTGCGGCAGCACCAGGTGGTCGTCGTCCGCGCGCCGGTCGCCGACGACGATCAGGTCGACGTCGAGGGTGCGCGGGGCGTTGCGCTCGCCGCCGCGCTCACGGCCGTACGCCGCCTCGATCGCCAGCGCGCGGTCGAGCAGCGTCGGGGCCGACAGCGTGGTGTCGAGGGTGACCACGACGTTGAGGAAGTCCTCGGAGCCCTCCGGGGCATCGACCGGCTCGGTCTCGTAGACCGGGGACACACCGGTCAGCCAGACCTCGGGGGTGTCGCCGAGCGCGTCCACGGCGCCCTGCAGGTTGAAGACCCGGTCGCCGAGGTTGGACCCGATCGACAGCACCGCGCGCCGGATCGGGTGCATGTCGCCGGTGAGCGTGTCGGTGTCGATGACATTGGGGTTGGGGGACTCGGTCATGAACGGCTCCGGTTGATCGTGAGGGCGACGTCCGAGAACGTCGCGGCAATCGGGGCGTGCGGCTTGTGCACGGTCACTTCCACCGACGCGACCGGCTCGTGGCCCAGGCAGACATCGGCGATGCGCTGCGCCAGGGTCTCGATCAGGTCGACCGGGTCCTTCTCGGCGGCCGCCACGACCTCGGCCACGAGCGTGCCGTAGTCGACGGTGCGGGACAGGTCGTCACTGGCCGCCGCCGCCCGGGTGTCGAGCTCGAGCAGCAGGTCGATGAGGAACGTCTGCCCGTCGCGGCGCTCGAAGTCGAACACCCCGTGGTGGGCCTGGATCTCGATGCCGCGCACCGCCAGCTGATCACTCATCCCCAGCGACCTTACCCGGGCCCTCCGACGGCCCAAACCCCCCACCGGGCCCGCCCTGGTGCCACCGGCCGACCACCTTCAGCGCGTCCACGCTGGCCCGCGCCTCGTGCACCCGGACCGCCCAGACGCCGAGCAGCCCGGCCAGGGTGGTGAGCGCGACGTTGGCGTCCTCGCGGTCCAGCACCGGCCGTGGCCGGCCGTCGGCGTCGGCGAGCAGAGCGCCGAGGAACGACTTCCGGCTCGACCCGAGCAGGATCGGCAGGCCGAGCGCGTCCAGCTCCGTGAGCCGCTGCAGCAGGACCCAGTTGTGGTCGGCGGTCTTGGCGAACCCGAGCCCGGGATCGACGGCGATCCGGTCCGGCGCGACGCCGGCCGCGACCGCGTCGTCGACCCGGCGACGGAGCTCGTCGCGGACCTCACCGACCACGTCGGCGTACGTCGCCCGCTGCTGCATCGTGTCGGCGTGGCCGCGCCAGTGCATCGCGACGTACGCCGCGTCCCGCTCCGCGACCACCCGCAGGATCGCCGGGTCCGCCAGCCCTCCGGAGACATCGTTGACCACGGTCGCCCCGGCGTCGAGGGCCGCCTCGGCGACCTCGGCGCGCATCGTGTCCACGGAGACCAGCGCGCCGTGCGCTGCGAGGGCGGTGATCACCGGGACGACCCGGGCCAGCTCCTCGGTCACCAGCGGCCGGGTGGCACCCGGGCGGGTCGACTCGCCGCCGATGTCGAGCAGGTCGGCCCCCTCGGCGAGCATCGCCAGGCCGTGCGCCACCGCATCGTCGGCGCCGCGGAAGCGACCGCCGTCGGAGAACGAGTCCGGGGTCACGTTGACCACGCCCATCACCAGCGGCCGGGACAGCGCCGGCAGGCCCCGGACGTGACGCGGGGGCAGGCGGTCGGGCATCGCGGCTACCGCGACGCGTTGATCAGGGCCATCGCCTCGGAGCGCGTGGCGGCGTTGTGCATGATGCCGCGCACGGCCGAGGTGATGGTGCGGGCACCGGCCTTGCGGACCCCGCGCATCGTCATGCACAGGTGCTCGGCCTCGATCACCACGATCACGCCGCGGGCCTCGAGGAGCTCCATCAGCGAGTCGGCGACCTGCGTGGTCAGCCGCTCCTGCACCTGGGGCCGCTTGGCGTAGACGTCGACCAGCCGGGCCAGCTTGGACAGCCCGGTGATCTTCCCCGACTCGGCGGGGATGTAGCCGACGTGGGCCACCCCGGTGAACGGGACCAGGTGGTGCTCGCACATCGACCACAGCTCGATGTCGCGGACCAGCACCATCTCGTCGTGGCCGATGTCGAAGGTGGTGGTGAGGACGTCCGAGGCCTGCATCCGCAGACCCGCGGTGAGCTCGGCGTACGCACGCGCGACCCGAGCCGGCGTCTCGTGCAGCCCCTCGCGCTCGGGGTCCTCGCCGATCGCGATCAGCAGCTCCCGCACCGCGGCCTCGGCGCGCGGGTAGTCGAACGCCGGGATGTCCCCGGGCGCGCGGCCGTCCGGGCGGATCGAGTCGGTCATGCGGGCGGCAAAGGTCCGCTGCCCGGTGCGCCCCCGACGCCCGGGTCACCATGGACGTCGCCGCCGGAGCCCGGCGGGGTCAGGATCACACCGCCCTCGGGCTGGGTGCCCGGCTGGGCGGCGCCGTTGGCGGCCGACTTGGGCACGTTGACCGGCGGGATCGACGACGGCGCCCGGTCGGGCGAGCCCGTCCAGGCCGGCCGCACCGAGCGGCGGCGCAGCGGGGTGAAGATCTCCGCGACCTCGGCCTTGTCGAGCGTCTCGCGCTCCATCAGGGCGAGGACCAGCGAGTCGAGGACGTCGCGGTTCTCCTCGAGGATGTCGAACGCCTCCTGGTGGGCGTTGGCGAGGAACTTCTTGGTCTCCTCGTCGACGACCGCGGCGACGTCCTCGGAGTAGTCCCGGGTGTGCCCGAGGTCGCGGCCGAGGAACGGCTCGTGGTTGCTCTCGCCGAGCTTGATCGCACCGAGGCGCTCGGTCATGCCGTACTGCGTGACCATCGCGCGGGCCAGCGCCGTCGCCTTCTCGATGTCGTTGCCGGCGCCGGTGGTCGGGTCGTGGAAGACCATCTCCTCCGCGGCGCGGCCGCCCATCATGTAGGCCAGCTTGTCGAGCATCTCCGAGCGGGTCTGGGAGTACTTGTCCTCGTCGGGGAGCACCATCGTGTAGCCCAGGGCCCGCCCGCGCGGCAGGATCGTCACCTTGTGCACCGGGTCGGTGCCGGGGAGCGCCGCGGCGACGAGGGCGTGGCCGCCCTCGTGGTAGGCCGTGATCAGCTTCTCCTTCTCGCTCATCAGCCGGGTGCGCTTCTGCGGACCCGCGATGACCCGGTCGATGGCCTCGTCCAGCGCGGCGTTGTCGATCAGCTTGGCGTTCTGCCGGGCGGTGAGCAGCGCCGCCTCGTTGAGCACGTTGGCCAGGTCGGCGCCGGTGAAGCCCGGCGTACGGCGGGCCACCGAGAGCAGGTCGACGTCGGGCGCCATCGGCTTGCCGCGCGCGTGCACCTTGAGGATCTGCTCACGACCGTTGAGGTCGGGCGGGTCGACGGAGATCTGCCGGTCGAAGCGGCCGGGCCGCAGCAGCGCCGGGTCGAGGATGTCGGGACGGTTGGTCGCGGCGATCAGGATGACGCCGCCGCGGACGTCGAAGCCGTCCATCTCGACGAGCAGCTGGTTCAGGGTCTGCTCGCGCTCGTCGTGACCGCCGCCCATGCCGGCACCGCGGTGGCGGCCGACGGCGTCGATCTCGTCGATGAAGATGATCGCCGGAGCGTTCTCCTTCGCCTGCTCGAACAGGTCGCGCACCCGGGAGGCACCGACACCGACGAACATCTCGACGAAGTCCGAGCCGGAGATGGAGTAGAAGGGGACGCCGGCCTCGCCGGCGACCGCGCGGGCGAGCAGGGTCTTGCCGGTGCCGGGGTTGCCGTAGAGCAGGACGCCCTTGGGGATCTTGGCGCCGACCGCCTGGAACTTCGCCGGCTCCTGGAGGAACTCCTTGATCTCGCCGAGCTCCTCGATCGCCTCCTCACAGCCGGCGACGTCGCCGAAGGTGGTCTTCGGCATGTCCTTGCTGATCAGCTTGGCCTTGGACTTGGCGAACTGCATGACGCGCCCGCCGCCGCCCTGCACCTGGTTCATCAGGAACAGGAAGATCACCACGATGATGATGAACGGCAGGATCGTCGCGGCCAGCGAGCCGAGCAGGCTCGGCTGCGGGACCTTGACGTTGACGTCCTTGATCTCCTTGGCGTCGTACTGCTTCTGCGCCTGCTCCATCAGCGCGATCTGCTGGCCGTCGACCCAGTGGCTGATCACCTTCTTGCCGCTGTCGAGCTCGGCCCGGATCTCCTGGTCACCGCCGTCGACGAAGGTGATCTTCTTGATGTCGCCCTTCTGGATGTGCGAGACCATCGTCGAGGTCTCGACCTCGGTGTACCCGCCGTTGGGCACGAGGTACTGCAGGGCGATGATCACGCCCAGGCCGGCGAGACCGATCCACAACCATGGACCGCGCAAGATTCTCTTCATGTCCATCTGCGGGGCTCTCGGGCCCCGTCCTCCTGCCAGGCGACGCAGTGCTGTCTTGAAAAAACGGGTCTGTCTTCACGATGACCGTACCGGTCGGCTGGGCGCAGCGCCCGGCGTACCGCTTGGTCCATTCTCCCCGTTGAACGAAACTCTGCGCCCCCGGGTGCCCTGTTCGCTCAGGGCTGATCCGGAGCCGGGATCAACCGGCCGCTGTGCTCAGGAGTAGACGTGCGGCGCCAGCGTGCCGATGTCACGCAGGTTGCGGTACCGCTCCTGGTAGTCCAGGCCGTACCCGACGACGAATTCGTTCGGGATGTCCCAGCCGACGTACTTGACGTCGATCGGCATCCGGAGCGCCTCGGGCTTGCGCAGCAGGGTGCAGATCTCGACCGAGGCCGGCGCCCGCGAGGAGAGGTTGGAGGTGAGCCACGAGAGGGTGAGACCGGTGTCGATGATCTCGTCGACGATCACCACGTGCCGGCCGGTGATGTCGGTGTCGAGGTCCTTGAGGATCCGGACGACCCCGGAGGACTTGGTCCCCGAGCCGTACGACGAGACTGCCATCCAGTCCATCTCGAGGTGCCGGTGGAAGGCGCGGGCGAGGTCGGCCATCACCATCACGGCGCCCCGGAGGATGCCGACGATCAGGATGTCCTTGCCCTCGTAGTCGGCCTCGATCTGCTTCGCGAGCTCCGCGAGCTTGGCCTGGATCTGCTCCTCGGTGAAGAGGATGTTGACGAGGTCCGACTCCACGTCGCTGGCGTCCATGGCGCACAGCCTGCCACAGGGGTCGGCGCGGGAAGATCCGGACCCGTCGCCGCGTTGACCCCGCATGCGTCTGTCCGTCCTCGACCTCGTCCCCGTGCGCTCCGACCAGGCCACCGGCGACGCGCTCGCCGCGACCCGCAGCCTCGCCCAGGTCGCCGACCGGGCCGGCTTCCACCGGTACTGGCTGGCCGAGCACCACAACATGCCGGCCGTCGCCGCGACCAACCCGCCGCTGCTGATCGCCCTCGTCGCCGCGGCCACCGCGCGGATCCGGGTCGGCTCGGGCGGCGTGATGCTGCCGAACCACGCCCCGCTCGTCGTGGCCGAGCAGTTCGCGCTGCTCGAGGCGGCGTACCCGGACCGGATCGACCTGGGCATCGGGCGCGCTCCTGGCACCGACCCGGTCACGTCGTACGCACTGCGCCACGGCGCGGGCGGGGTGGACGACGAGGCGGTCGCGCGCTTCCCCGAGTACGTCGACAACGTGATCGCGATGATGAGCCCTGGCGGTGTCGGGGTGCAGGTCGGCGGCCGGACGCACCCGCTCCACGCGACGCCGCACGCGGTCGGTAGCCCGCCGGTGTGGCTGCTGGGTTCGTCGGACTACTCGGCCCAGCTGGCCGCCTCCCGGGGGCTCCCCTACGTCTTCGCCCACCACTTCTCCGGCAACGGCACCACCGAGGCGCTGGCGCTGTACCGCTCCGCCTTCCAGCCTTCCGAGTCGCTCCCGGCACCGCGGACGTTCCTGACCGTCAACGCCGTCGTCGCCGACACCCAGGAGGAGGCCGACCGGCTCGCCCTGCCGCAGCTGCAGGCGATGGTCGCGCTCCGCACCGGGGGCGAGCTGCGCCCCCAGCGCCTGGTCGAGGACGCCGAGGCCGACCCGGTGCCCGAGGCGCACCTCCCGCTGGTGCTGGCAATGCGGCACCGGTGGGTGATCGGCACCCCGGCCGACGCCGCCGCCCGGCTGCGCGCCCTCGCCGACGAGTTCGACGTCGACGAGGTGATGGTGCACCCCGTCGCCGGCGCGGTCCGCGGCACCCCCGTCGACGCCTCCCCCGCCCGCGAGCAGACCCTCGAGCTGCTGGCGAAGGAGCTGCTGGGCTGAGGGTGGTTCGGCGGTGGTCGCGCAGCGCGGTCGAGCAGCGAGCGTCAGGCAGCGGTCAGTAGAGACCACTGTGCGGGCTCGGTATCTGCGTGGGTGGGTTCCCTGGCGGCGACGACGCGGTACGGCGCGGGGTCGGTTCTGCTGTCGGCTGGCGGTCCTGGTGGTGGTCGAGCAGCGAGCGCCAGCGAGTGATCAGTCCAGAGCGCACCGCGGGCTCGGTCCCTGCGCGGCTGGGTTCTAGGCAGCGACGACGGCGCCGGGGCGCGTCCTGCTGTCGGCTCGACCTCTGTTGGTGGTCGAGCAGCGAGCGCCAGCTGAGCGAGCAGTCGAGACCACACCTGAGAAGCCAGAGCGTCGGAAAGTTCTTCAAGAAGTTTCGGGAATTCCCTGCCAGCGCGCGTTGTCAACCTGTCTGGAGTCGTTCGAGTTCCTTCTTGCGTTCTTGAGGGAGGTTGATGCCGGCGTAGCCGGCGGGCGCCGGTGTCGAGGGTGGCCTGTGGAA
>Ga0255338_1003119_pt1 | contig 20972 bp, 21 predicted proteins | sample MeOH1_35cm_T4_19_FD_203715 | JGI IMG/M metagenome (GOLD analysis project Ga0255338, IMG submission 203715) | Sandy soil microbial communities from University of British Columbia, Vancouver, Canada - MeOH1_35cm_T4_195 | ecosystem: Engineered > Artificial ecosystem > Sand microcosm > Unclassified ...
GGTCATGCGCCGGACAGCCGAAGATGGCGCCCGTGCCGTAATCCATCAGGATGAAATTGGCGACATAGACTGGCAGCTTCCAGTTCGGATCGAACGGATGCACGGCGCGAATGCCGGTGTCGAAACCTATCTTCTCCGCGGTGTCGATCGCTTCCTGCGCGGTACCGATCTTCTTCGCCTCGGCAATGAACTCGGCAAGCTTCGGATTCTTCGCCGCGGCAGCCTGCGCCAAAGGATGATCCGGAGCGATCGCCATGAACTTGGCGCCGAACAAGGTGTCCGGCCGTGTGGTGAAGATCTCGAGTTCGGTCTCGCCGGACGGCGTCGTTGAGGCATCGAGCATGAAGCGGACCAGCAGGCCTTCCGACCGGCCGATCCAGTTCTTCTGCATCAGCCGGACTTTCTCCGGCCAGCGGTCGAGCGTATCGAGCGCTTCGAGCAGCTCCTGCGAATAGTCGCTGATCTTGAAGACCCATTGATAGAGGTCGCGCTGCTCGACCAGCGCGCCCGAGCGCCAGCCGCGGCCGTCGATCACCTGCTCGTTGGCGAGCACGGTCTGATCGACCGGGTCCCAGTTCACCTTGCGATATTCGCGCGCGACCAGCCCCGCCTTGAGGAAGTCGAGGAACATGCGCTGCTGATGCTTGTAATAGGTCGGATCGCAGGTCGCGATCTCACGCGCCCAATCGAGCGACAGCCCCATCGACTGGAGCTGCTTCTTCATCGCCGCGATGTTGGCGTAGGTCCATTCCTTGGGGTGCACCTTGCGATCGATGGCGGCGTTTTCGGCCGGCATGCCGAAGGCATCCCAGCCCATCGGGTGGAGCACCGCATTGCCCATAGCGCGCTTGAAGCGCGCGACCACGTCGCCCATCGTGTAGTTGCGTACGTGGCCCATGTGGATGCGCCCCGACGGGTAGGGGAACATCTCCAGCACGTAGTATTTCGGGCGCGGGTCGTCGTTCTTGGTGGCGAAGATGCCTTTCGCGTCCCAGGCCTTCTGCCAGCGGGTCTCGGCCTCGCGGGCGTTGTAGCGGTCGGCGCGCTCGTTTTTGCTCGAATCAGCAGTCATTTCCGGCTCTTTTTGCGGCGCGGGGGTGGTCGCATGGAAGGGACGCCGGGTCAACGGGGACCTGGCGGGCCGGAGTATCGACTGGCAAGGCGGCGGCTAGCTGACTGTCAGGAGCGAAGTCGACCAGCAAACCGCCACGCGGTTGCGGCCCCAGGCCTTGGCGGCATAGAGCGCCTCGTCGGCGGCCCGAAGGAAGTCCTCGATGGTCGCCGCGCCGCTGTCGACCGTGCAGGCGACGCCGATGCTGATCGTCACCCGGCCGAACTCGCTATCGGCATGGACGATGGCGAGTTCCTCGACCGATTTGCGAAGCCGCTCGGCAATTCTCTGCGCCTGCTGGGTCGAGGCGCCCGGCAGCAGCACGGCAAACTCCTCGCCGCCATACCGGACGGCGAGATCGTCGTTGCGGGCGCTCGCAATGAGGACCTTGGCGACCTCGCGCAGACAGGCGTCGCCTTCGAGATGGCCGTAGCGGTCGTTGAACTGCTTGAAATGGTCGATATCGATCATCAGCAGCGCCAAAGGCGACGCCAAGGCCGACGAGACCTGCCAGGCGGCGCGGAGCCGCAGGTCGAACAGGCGCCGGTTTGCCGCACCGGTGAGGCCGTCGCGCTGCGCGAGCTCCTCGAGCTGCTCGTTAGTCGCCCGCAATTGCGCCTCGCGCAGCGCGAGCTGATCGGCCATCTTGTCCATGGCGACGGCGAGCGGCATGAATTCCGACGAGATGTCGCCGTAGCGCATGACTCGGGCCGCGAGGTCGCCTTGGCCGATCTCGGTAGCGGTCTGCGCGAGGGCACGGATCGGGCGCACGAACAAGCGTTCGCCGCCGTACCAGATGCCGGTGAGCACCAGCGCCGCGACGATCGAGAGCTGCCCATAAGAGCGGAACATCGCGGCGTTCACCTTCTGCAGGACGTCGTGCATGTTCACGCCGACGATGAAACGCGCATCGGTGCCGGGAAGCTGCTCGTAGGCGTAAATGCGGCTGACGCCGTCGACCCCGACTGCGTCGACGATGCCTTCCGCTTGGCTCGATGCCGTTCTAATCAAAGGCAATTGGCTGGACGGCTTGCCGGCCCATTTGTCGGGATCGGGATAACGGACGATCAGCGTGCCGGCGCCGTCGACCAGCAGAACCTCTGAGTCGTTGCGGTTGGCGATATCCGCGGCGACGCGGCCGATCCAATCCAAGTCGAGCAGTGCGGTGAATACCGCGTCGACCGGCTCATTCGCCGAGCGTTCGGCATAAGCAATGAATATCGTCGGTCCTTTGATGCGGCGGCCGAGCGCATAATCGCTCAAGGCGAAACCGCCCTCGTTCCGCACCTGCTGAAAATACGTCCGGTCGGACACATCGAGGCCGATCGTCTCGGGACTTGCCGAGCAGACGACCTTGCCTTCCGGGCTGACGATGGAAAGGGTCTTAACGCCAGGCGCGCTGGCGAGCATGGTCGTGAGGAATTCGCTGCAAGACACCTTGCTGGCGATGTATTTGGGATAAGCGCGCGCGATCAGTTGCAGCGTGCCGCGCGCCGCGGCGATGCTTTCGTTCTGCTTCTCCGCGCCCTGCCGCGCCACCAGCAAAGCGTGCTGACGCGCGTCTTCGATGTCCGCATGACGCTCCGTTTCGATGCTGTAGATGCGTTCCAGCGCGAGCGGCACGATCGCCGCCATTGCCAGAATCAGCAATCGCCGGCGGATGCTTGCGGCTGGCCGTGCTGAAGCCTCTGCCTGAACGCTAGCGTCTCCGACGGAGTCGGTCATGCGATGATCCACTCCCGAGGATCACAAAACCGCTTACTTCAACGGCATAGGATTCTTCCAAATGCCAGCCCTTGGCAACGAAATGATTATTCTCAAATCGCCGTGCCGCGCTTGACATATCGCTGCTGCGACAACGTTAACCGCGCGAATTTCACATGCGCGATACCACTGCCCCATGGGGTACCTTCTTACTGGCTTTATCGGCAGAACAAGGAACCGGTGTCGTGGGACCTGGGTTGACACCTCGGCAATCCAGGGAGGTATCGCATGGTCGATACGCAGAAGATCAAGGAACACATGGAAGTCTGCGGCTCCGACGGGGCGCATGTCGGAACGGTCGATTATCTCGACGGCGGCCGGATCAAGCTGACGAAGGGCGACCCTAAATCGGGCGGGCAGCATCATCTGATCCCCGTCGACTGGGTCGACAAGATCGACGACAAAGTGCGGCTGACGAAATCCGCCAAGGACGCGATGGCGCAATGGCAGGCGGCGGCCTGACCGGCCGTCGATTAGGTGCCGACGAGCGCGCGCACGACCGCTTGCAACAGCAGGGCTGTTTCGTACGGCTTGCTCACCACCGGCGCGTGCGGAAAGCGCTTGGTGTGCACGTCGTCGCCTCGCACGCCGGTGAGGAACACGATCGGTGTGCCGTGCCGGGCGAGGGCCTCAGCCACGATGAGGCTCGTCGGCGGCGTGCCGCTCAGCTTCAGATCCAAAACGGCGAGATCGAAGACGGCACGTTCGACGGCGGCGAGCGCGTCGTTGACGTTGCCGGCGCAGACGACATCGACGGCGCCGGCCGCCTCGAGAATCTGTTGGATATCGAGCGCAATCAAAAATTCGTCGTCAAGCACGAGACAGCGCTTGCCGTTCAGCACCACGTCGGATTGTGTCATCAGTCTTCTCGTACGATCCCTACAGGCGGGACCGGGCCGTTCTCCTACGAAATTCGGAAGGCGGCATTTAAAAATGACATACCGCGCGCAAAATCGCGCAACACCGGCGCGCAGGCCTATGATATGCGGCGGCCGCTAAACAGCAGAGGCATCGACACACGATGGCATTGGGGCCGGGGCGGACTAACGGGCAGGCGACGCCGTGCGAGTTCTGCCCGCTGCGTCGCAGACCGAACCTGCGGCCGTTCACGCCGGACGAACTTGCTTTCGTCAAAACTTTCAAGAGCGACGAACTGCGCGTCGAGCCCGGCGAGAGCTTTCTGCGCGAGGGCACGCAGAGCGAATATCTCTACACCGTGCTTTCCGGCTGGGCCTTCCGCTACAAAATGCTCGACGACGGCCGGCGCCAGATTCTCAACTACGCTTTGCCCGCCGACATGGTCGGCCTGCAGGGCACCATCATGCGCGAAATGGAGCACTCGGTCGAAGCGCTGACGCCGCTGACCTTGTGCGTCTTCCCGCGCACCAAATTGTGGGATCTCTATTCGCGCTTTCCATCGCTCGCGTTCGACATCACCTGGCTCGCCGCGCGCGAGGAGCAACTCATCGACGCGCATCTCGTCAGCCTCGGCCGCCGCACGGCGCTCGAGCGCACAGCCTATCTGCTGCTGCATCTTTATGCTCGCGCCGAGGAAGCGGGCCTCACCAAGAACAACGCGATCCAGTTTCCGTTCACACAGCAGCATCTCGCCGACACGCTCGGCATGTCGCTCGTGCACACCAATAAGACGCTCAAGCGCCTGCTCGCATCGCAAGCGGTGCGTTGGCACAACCGCGTATTCGAAATCCTCGATCGCGCGAGATTGGTCGAACTCGCCGGCGAGGACATGGTCCAGCACCGGCCACGGCCGTTCATCTGACGGCTAGCGCTCGGCCAAGGCCGGCGCCGCAACGCCCGCCCGCGCATCGAGCCGATGCGACACGATCGACAGCACCAGCGCGCCGACCGCCAGCGCGGTGCCGATCCAGGGTAACTGCGCGTAAGGCAATCCTGCCGTCAGCACCACTTCGCCGATCCAAGCGCCGGTCGCGTTGCCGAGATTGAAGGCGCCCTGGTTGAGGGTCGAAGCCAGATTCGGCGCGTGCGAGGCTTCGATCACGACACGCATCTGCAATGGCGGCACCAGCGCGAAGGCGAGAACGCCCCACATGAAGATGGTCGCGGCCGCCGCCCACGCCCAAGCACTGGTGAAGGCGAATAGCGCGACCGTCGGCCCGAGCAAAGTGAAGACGCCGATCACCGTCGGCATCAGGCGCCAGTCGCCGAGCCGACCGCCGATGAAATTGCCGAGCGTCAGACCGGCGCCGAACAACAGCAACATCAACGTCACCGCGTGCGGCGACAGATGCGTCACGTTCAAGAGGATCGGCGCGATGTACGTGAACACGCTGAACAGGCTGGCCGAGGCGAGCACGCTGATGGCCATCGCCAGAATGACCTGTGTGCTGCCGAGCGAGCGAGCCTCCTGTGCCAGCCGCATCGGCGGCACTGGAATGGCGCGCGGCAGCCATGCGGCCAGCGCAAGCGCGGCAGCTGCACCGATAACGGCCACGGCCCAGAAGGTCGTGCGCCAACCGAGCGCGTGACCGAGCCCCGTGCCGAACGGCACACCCAGAATGTTCGCCACCGTGAGGCCGGCGAACATCATCGCGATCGCCTGTGCCTTCTTTTGCGGCGGCACCAATGCAGCGGCAACCACGGAACCGAGGCCGAAGAAGGCGCCGTGACACAGCGCCGTGACGACGCGCGCGCCCATCAGCAGCCAATAGTTCGGCGCCAGCGCGCACAAGATATTGCCGAGAATGAACACGCCGGCGAGCACCAGCAGCGCTTTGCGGCGGTCCATCTTCGCGGTGGCCACCGCCAGGAACGGCGAGCCGAAGGCGACGCTCAGGGCATAACCGGTGACCAGCAGGCCTGCGGTCGGGATCGTCACGCCGAGATCGGCGGCGACGTCCGGCAACAGGCCCATGATGACGAATTCGGTCGTGCCGATGCCGAAGGAGGCGAGGGCCAGGGCGAGCAAAGGAAGGCGGCTGGGAACCGGAGAAGCAGGGGGCGAGACATCCATGGCTGGCAATTATGATGCAATGCGGTATCGAGAAAGTGTCACGTCATCAGCATTTCGTCGCATGATGCCGCAATGCAACAACGCTGCATCGGCCCGCGGGGACGCCGCGAGTTGCGCCTGCCGCCTCGCTTCGGTAGGCACGGTTCCTCTCAGCGTGGGATTCCGGAAGCGGCAAAGACAGACATGAACATGGTTACACCCACCACAGGTCTCGACACGGTCCGCGCTGACATCATTCGCGCTTGCCGCGATGCCGACCGCGATCCGGCGAGTGTGACGCTCATTGCCGTATCCAAGACCTTCGGCGCGGAGGCGATCGAGCCGGTGATCGCGGCCGGGCAGCGCGTGTTCGGCGAGAACCGCGTGCAGGAGGCGAAGGCCAAGTGGCCGCCGCTGATGGAGAAGCATGCGGACCTGTCGCTGCATCTCATCGGACCGCTGCAATCCAACAAGGCGAAGGAAGCGGTGGCGCTGTTCGACGCCATCCATTCGGTCGACCGCACGAGTCTGTGCGAAGCGCTGGCCAAAGAGATCGCCAAGCAGGGCCGCTCGCCCCTGCTGTTCGTGCAAATCAACACCGGCGCCGAGCCGCAGAAGGCCGGCGTTCTGCCCGAGGCGGCCGACGACTTTCTCAAAGCTTGCCGCGGTGCGTATGGGCTGACGATCGCGGGCCTGATGTGCATTCCACCGGTGGAGGAAGCGCCGGGCCCGCATTTCGCGCTCACGGCGCAAATCGCCAAGCGCAACGGATTGAAGCTGCTGTCGATGGGCATGAGTGCCGATTTCGCCACCGCCATCGCGATGGGCGCAACGCATGTCCGAGTCGGCAGCGCGATCTTTGGGGGAAGGCCACCATTGTCGTCCCGGGCGGCTGAGCAATAGCGGAAGCTTCGGCGACAGAGAAAGACAGGAGCCACCATGAGCCAAGCCGAACACGACCGCTGGCAGGAACGTTATGGCGCGCCGGGTTACTTGTTCGGCACCGCGCCGAACGCGTTTCTGAAAAGCCAAGCGCACCTCCTGCGCAAAGGCCAAAAAGCGCTCGCGATCGCCGACGGCGAAGGCCGCAATGGCGTGTTTCTGGCGGAGCAGGGACTCGACGTCCTGTCGCTCGATTTCTCGCCGAACGCGCAGACGAAGGCGCGCAAGCTCGCGGCCGAGCGCGGCGTCACCTTGCGCGTCGAACAGGCCGACGTGATCAACTGGCCTTATCCCGCCGACAGCTTCGATGTGGTGGCCGCGATCTTCTTCCAGTTCGCAACGCCCGACGAGCGCGAGACGATCTTCGCCGGCATCAAGCGCGCGCTGAAGAAAGGCGGACTTCTCTTGCTGGAGGGCTACACACCGAAGCAGCTCGACTATAAGACTGGCGGCCCGTCGAAGATCGAGAACCTATACACGCGCGACATGCTGCAAAAGGCGTTCGGTGATTTCAGTTCGCTCGATATCCGCGAATACGATGCTGAGATTCATGAAGGCGCCGGCCACGGCGGCATGTCGGCGCTCATTGATGTGGTGGGGGTGAAGTAGGGCTGTCGTCCCGGGCGACTGAGCTATAAGCGCGTTTACGCGCGTCTTCGACGCGCTATGGCGAAGGAGGCCCGGGACCCATACGCCGCAGCCTATCGAGAGGGCTTCGCGGGGACGACAGCTACTTACCTATACCGCGACGGAAAACCGGGCGGCGGCGGGTTCGACGAACCGCCGAACGAGCCGGCATCGAGCGGCTTCTTCAACAGGCTCGAACGCAAGGCACTCGGTTGCGGGGGAGGCGGCGGCGGCTGATAAGCAGGGGCTTGTGGCGCGTGGCTTGGCTGCATCTGCGGCTGCACCGGCGGCGCGTCGTAATCGGCGTATTCGTCGCCGGCCATGCGGTGGCTCATGGTGGCGCTGCGCCAGCGCTCGATAACCGACGAAATCATGTCGCGACCGACATTGGCGCTGGCGTCCGCACGCGTGTTGCCGGAGGCTTCGCTCGCCGGCCGCAGCGCCGCCGGCAGTTCCTTGAAGCGCATGCGCGTCGGCAGCGCCACGCCGTAGCCGAAGGCGAACACTTCGCGCGTGCCGAGCGAAGGGATGAACGACAACAGGTTCGCCGCCGCGTCCGACACTGCCGAGCGGATCAACGTTTGATCGCGGTCGTTCGACAGCCGCATCACAAACAAGGTCGAGCACTGCGAGATGATGGTCGGGTCGATCTCGGCCGGGCGCTGCGTGACGAGGCCGAGGAACACGCCGTATTTGCGGCCTTCCTTGGCAATGCGCGAGAGCGCGCGGCGCGTCGGACCGAAGCCGATGGTCTTGTCGGCGGGCGCGTAGCGGTGCGCTTCTTCGCAGACGAACAGAAGCGGTGCGGCGCCGTCGCTCCACAGGCCGAAGTCGAAGGCCATGCGGCAGAGCACCGACACCACGGAGTCGACGACCTCGGCGGGGAAGCCCGCGAGTTGCATGATGGTCATCGGCTTGCCGTCGGCTGGCAGGCGGAACAACGAGGAGATGATCTCCGCCATGGTGTCGCCACCGATGTTCGCGTTCTCGAACATGAAGGCGTAGCGTGGATGATTGCGGAAGGTCTGAATGCGGCCGATCAGCTTGTGATAGACGACGGCACGCGAGCGGTTCTCGAGCTTGCCCATGCGCTCGTCGAGCAGGTTGATCAGGTCCTCGATGCGATAGGGCACCGGCGTATCGGCCGTGAAGCCGGCATCGCGCGGGTCACGCCGCTTGGCGAGCACACTGTTGTTGCTGTTGTTGCGGTATTGGAGGTAGGCCGCCTTGGCGAGAGGAATGACCTCCGACAGGATCTCGACTTCCTCCTCGATGCCCGGCCGGCCGCCGAAGAAGGCATCCACCGTCTCTTCGAAATTGAACAGCCAGAACGGCAGCCGCAGATTGCGCGGCGTCATCACCTGGGCGCGGTCGCCGAAGCAGCGGCCGTATTCGTTGTGCGGATCGACCAGGAAGATGCGCAGGTTCGGCCGGGTTTCGAGAATCTTCTGCAGGATGATGGCGACGCCGCTCGACTTGCCGACGCCGGTCGCACCCAAGACGGCGAAGTGCCGGCCCACCAGTGAGTCGATATCGATATGGACGTCGATATTGGTGTTCTGCTGCAGATCGCCCACCGAAGCATGATCGCCGTCGGCGGCGCCGTAAACTTCGCGTAGCTCGCGCTCGCCCAGCATGTGGGCGCCATCGCCGATGTTGGGATATTCGGTCACGCCGCGCTGGAAATGGCCGCCCGCGGGCAGCTCGCCGATCAGATCGAGGCGCGCGACCTTGCGGAAGCCTTCCGCGACGCTTTCCTCACTGACCTCCGTCACCATGCCCAGGATCAAGGCCTTGGGCGTGGCAAGACCCATGAATTTACCGACCGTCGGAAAGTCGCGCGCGCCGGCACGCATCGTCAGCTCGACCGTGGCGCTCGCACCATTGACGGCGACCACGCGACCGATCTGCTCCGGCACTGACAGTGAGGACTGCGGGCCCGGCGGCGGTCTCATATCCATGTGTGCCTCTCGGCGGCGACGTATTGCGTGACGTGTGGGGATGGACCTTGCCACTCAAGCGATGTCCGAAGCGTTTATGTGATTATTACGGCCGCGCCCTTCGTCGCATCAGGCTTAAATATTGGTTACGCTTTACGGTAACATTGTCCGATTTGCACGCAGTGGTGGTGGTGCCCGGCGCAAATAAGACCGCGTTAGGTGTTCTCGTGTTACGCGAAAGCATCACTGTGTGCGTGTGCCATGACGTCCTTCCGCCGCTCTCTCAAAATGACCCTTCCTGCTGCCGGCGTGACGTCCTTGCGACGGCACATGCGGCGCTTTGTCGGCCACCAGCGCGGCAACGTCGCCATCATCTTCGGCATCGCCGCCGTGCCACTTGTCTTCGCCGTCGGTGCCGCCATTGACTACAGCACCGCCAACCGAGCCAGGGCTGCACTCGACGCCTATGCCGACGCGGCGGCGCTGCTGGCCGTCAACAAAGCGTCGCTGTCGCTCTCAGCCTCGGCGGCGCAAGCCAGCGCGGTCAACTTCTTCAAGGCCCAGGCTGCCGCGCTCGCCAATATCAACAGCAGCACGGTGGCGGTAACCGTCACGGATAGCTCTCTCGGTCGCAGCGCGGTCGTCAACTATATCGCCAACGTGCCGACCTCGCTCATGAGCGCGGCCAGCATCAACTCGCTCGACATCAAGGGGTCGTCGACCGCAGCTTCAGCGCTGCCGAGCTACATCGATTTTTATTTGCTGCTCGACAATACGCCGTCGATGGGCGTCGGCGCGACGCCGAACGACGTCTCCAAGATGGTGGCCAACACGTCCGACAAGTGCGCGTTCGCCTGCCATCAGATGGATGTGTCGCCGAACGACTATTACGGACTCGCCAAGAAGCTCGGCGTGACGATGCGGATCGACGTGGTACGCAGCGCCACGCAGCAGCTCATGGATACGGCGAGTTCGACTCAGGCCGTATCGAACCAGTTCCGCATGGCGATCTACACTTTTGGCGCTGCCGCACAGCAGGCCGGACTGACGCAGGTATTCTCGCTGTCTTCGAGCCTTTCCAGCGCCAAGACAGCGGCGAACAATATCGACCTGATGACGGTGCCTTATCAGAATTACGCCAGCGACACCGACACCAACTTCGACAGCGTCCTCGCCGATATGAACACTGCGATATCGTCCCCCGGCGACGGTTCGACGTCGGGTGCGCCGCAGAAGGTGTTGTTCTTCGTGTCCGACGGGGTCGCCGATGCTGCCGGCGTCACGTGTTCGCAACCGACCACCGCCGGGAAGGACCCGCAAACGGGCCAGACCTATACGCGTTGCCAGGAGCCTTTGAATACCTCGCTTTGCGATACGATGAAGAAGCGCGGCATCAAGATCGCCGTGCTCTACACTACCTATTTGGCTCTGCCGACGAATGGCTGGTACATGAGCTGGATCGACCCGTTCAACCAGGGCCCGTACGGGCCGTCGCCGAACAGTAAGATCGCGCAGAACATGCAGAGCTGCGCGTCGCCCGGGCTCTACTTCGAAGTGAGCCCGACGCAGGGCATATCCGACGCGATGAACGCGCTCTTCCAGAAGACCGTGCAATCGGCGCGCCTGACCAAGTGAGCGGGCCGACGAGGCGATCCAAGGTCGTTGCCGCCGCGGTGCGATATGCGATCTTTTCTTGACAGCCTCCGACCGCGGGCGTATCGGCCAATTCGTTCGAAGTTCACTTCGAGCAACTCATGTCAGGACAAAATGGACAGCTACCCTAGTCGCGCCGCGACGATCGGAATGCCGGTCTTCGTGGCAACCAGCCACATCAAGCACGTCGTTCTCGGACGATCGCTGCGGCTGAACGAGGGTCGGGCCTAAACGCCCGCTGCTCGCTCGCCTCCGCGGTCATTCGCGACCGAACTGGAGGTGAGCCATGAAGCTCGCACGCACTGCTTTTGTCGTCGTCCGCAACGACGAACTGCGCCACCAATCCCGCAATGTCCGCCGCATGACGCGCCCGAGCGTTCTGCGCGCCGTCGTGCCTCGCCAATCCGCCGGCCGACTGGTCGCCACGTGGCGCGTCGACCCGCTGACCAATCGGCTCGAATGCGCCTGGTCCGCCGAGGCAGCCCCCGCCGACGAGCGGGGGCCTTTGCCCCTGATCAATGCGGCGCGCCGCCAGCGCGCGCTCTATCGCCGCCGTTAACAACAGAACTGCCAGCGGAGTGCCGGTAATGCGCGGCGCCATTCCCATTTCCGTCAGACAGGCCGATCGGCGCTTCACCCGCTGGGACGCGCTGGCGGTGCTGATCACCTTCGCCTTGCTCATTTTCGTCGCCGAAGCGAGCCGGCATCTGCTGCAGCCTTTGACGGAGCTGCAGGTCGCGCCGCTGTCGCTGGCGCCGGAAAACCTGCCCGAATACGCGGCGCGCACCACCTTGCGCATGCTGGTCGCGCTCGCGCTGTCGCTGGTCTTCACCTTCACCTACGCGACTTTGGCGGCCAAGAGCCGGCGCGCGGAGATCGTGCTGGTGCCGCTGCTCGACGTGCTGCAGTCAGTGCCGATCCTCGGCTTCATCTCGGTGACGGTGGTCTTCTTCATGTCGCTCGCGCCGGGCCGCGTGCTCGGGGCGGAATTCGCCGCCGTCTTCGCGATCTTCACCAGCCAAGCCTGGAACATGGCCTTCTCGTTCTACCAGTCGCTGCGCACCGTGCCGGTCGAGCTCACGGAAGCCTCGCGCGTCTTCCGACTGTCGAAGTGGATGCAGTTCTGGCGTGTTGAAGTGCCGTTCGGCATGCCGCAGCTCATCTGGAACATGATGATGTCCATGTCCGGAAGCTGGTTCTTCGTCGTCGCCTCCGAGGCGATCAGCGTCGGCGACACCACCGTCACATTGCCGGGCGTCGGCTCCTACATCGCCCTCGCCATCAAGGAGGAAAACCTCGCCGCGGTGACCTGGGCCATCGTCACCATGTTGGCGGTGATCCTGCTCTACGACCAGCTCCTGTTCCGGCCGCTCGTCGCCTGGGCCGACCGCTTCCGCGTCGAGCAGCAGGCCGGCGTCATACCGCCGCGATCCTGGGTGCTCGACGTGCTGCGCCGTTCGCGCGTGGTCGCGGTGCTGGTCGGGCCGCTCGCGGCGCTGTGGCGGCGCACGTTCCAGTGGTCGCTCGCCGGCCGCGCGGACGACAAGCCGGCGCCGCTCCGCAAGCGGAGCCCATGGGCCGACCGTCTCTGGAGTGCATTTGTCGTCCTCCTGACGCTCGCGATGGTGTGGAAGGTGGCGACGTTCGTCTTCGGCAGTATTGCCTGGGATGATGCCGGCACGGCGCTGGTCCTGGGCTTCTTCACGCTCGTGCGCGTCGTCATCCTCATCGCGCTCGCCACCTTGGTCTGGGTACCGCTCGGCGTCATGGTCGGCACGCGGCCACGACTCGCACAGTTCATCCAGCCGATCGCGCAGTTCCTGGCGGCTTTCCCTGCCAACGTGCTGTTCCCGGTCGCGGTCTCGGCGATTGTCTATTTCAGCCTCGATCCCAATATCTGGCTGAGCCCGCTGATGATCCTCGGCACGCAGTGGTACATCCTGTTCAACGTCGTGGCCGGTGCATCGGCGATCCCGTCGGAGATGCGCGACGTCGGCACCAATCTGCAGGTGCGCGGCTTTCTGTGGTGGAGGAAGATCGCGCTGCCTGCGGTCCTTCCTTACTACGTGACCGGCGCCATCACCGCCTCCGGCGGCTCCTGGAACGCCAGCATCGTTGCTGAAGTGGCGAGCTGGGGATCGACCAAACTGCAGGCCAGCGGCATCGGCGCTTATATCGCGCAAGCAACCGAAGGCGGCGATTACCCGCGCGTCGTGCTCGGCATCGCCGTGATGAGTCTCTACGTGCTCCTGATCAATCGCCTGTTCTGGCGTCCGCTCTATTGGTACGCCGAACGCAAGTTCCGGCTCGACTGAGAGGATGGTCGCCATGAACAACGCATTGCTGCAAATCCAATCGTGCTGCCAGGCGTTCCCCAAGCCGGACGGCGAAAGCCTCCTGGTGCTCAACGACATCAACCTGACGCTCAAGGAGGGCGAGATCGTCGGCTTGCTCGGCCGTTCCGGCTCGGGCAAATCGACATTGCTGCGGTTGATCTCCGGGCTGGCGCAGCCGGTGTCCGGCCAGGTCGTCTATCGCGGTCAGCCGGTGCGCGGCCCCGCGCCCGGCATCGCCATGGTGTTCCAGACCTTCGCGCTGTTTCCCTGGCTGACGGTGCTCGAGAACGTGCAGCTCGGTCTCGAAGCGCTCGGCCTGCCCGAAGACGAAGTCCGCCGCCGCGCGCTTGCCGGCATCGATCTCATCGGCCTCGACGGCTACGAATCCGCTTATCCGCGCGAACTCTCGGGCGGCATGCGCCAGCGCGTCGGTTTTGCGCGCGCGCTCGTCGTGCACCCGAACATTCTCTTGATGGACGAGCCGTTCTCCGCGCTGGACGTTTTGACCGCGGAAACCTTGCGCACCGACTTCCTCGACCTTTGGCAGGAAGGCCGGCTGCCGATCAAAGGCGTCGTGTTGGTCACGCACAACATCGAGGAAGCGGTGTTGATGTGCGACCGCATTCTCGTGTTCTCGCGCAATCCCGGCCACATCATCGAAGAGATCAAAGTCGATCTACCGCATCCGCGCAGCAGGCTCGAGCCCGCGTTCCGCGACCTCGTCGAGCGCATCTATGTGGCGCTCACCGCGCGTCCGGCCGAACAGCAGCCGCGCGTCGTGGCCGGCGGCTTCTCCGGCATGGGTATCGACATGGTGCTGCCGCGCGTCTCGCCCAACACGATGTCGGGCCTCATGGAAGCGGTTGCCGGCGCGCCCTATAACGGCCAAGCCGATTTGCCGGTGATCGCCAGCACCTTGCAGATGGAAGTCGACGATCTGTTCCCCGTCGGCGAGGCGTTGCAGCTCCTGCGCTTCGCCGACATCGAGGGCGGCGACATCAAGCTGACCGACTACGGCAAGCAGTTCGCCGAGGCGGGCGTCGACGATCGCAAGAAACTCTTCCAGGCACAGCTTCTTGGGCATGTGCCACTGGCCGCGCACATCAAGCGGGTGTTGACGGAGCGGGCGCATCATGTCGCGCCGCGACGGCGGTTCATTGACGAGTTGGAAGATCATATGGCCGAAGACGACGCCGAGCGGACCTTGCGCGCTGTCGTCGCCTGGGCGCGCTTTGCTGAGGCTTTCGCCTATGACGACCGCTCGCACACCTTCAGCCTCGACAATCCGAGTTGAGGCCTGACTGGAAACGAATGTTTCTGTTGATTTGAGCGGAGCCTCTCCGCTCGTCATGGCCGGGCTTGTCCCGGCCATCCACGCCTTGCTCGCTGCTATCGCTGAAAGACGTGGATGCCCGGCACAAGGCCGGGCATGACGAACCCTGGTTACTCAATGACGATCTCTGTGCGCGGGCCGAGACGCGCGAGCAGCCGGCGCAGCGCCGGAGTCGTCAGCGCGACGCAGCCGGCGGTCGGCTTGAAGCCCGGACGCGCCACGTGGATGAACACGGCGCTACCGCGCCGCGCGACACGCGGTCGCGTGTTGTGGTCGATCTCGACGATGAAGTCGTAAAGCCCGTCGGCGCGGGTGAGGCGGTCGGCGCTGCTGCCGGCCGGCACTTTCACCGGCTGGTTGTAATGCCGATCGGTGGGGTCCTCGCACCAGCCATCGTCCGGACGGATGGGCTTCACCGGCAAATGGGTCGCCGGGCGCGGGTATTTGTCGGCGCGCCACCACAGCCGCAGCGGGCGAAAGCGGCCGCGCGGAGTACCACCGTCGCCTTCGAACTTGTTGGCCTTGATGCTGCCACGACCGAGCGCCACAGGCAGAGACATAGGTCCAGCCGTGAGCCAGCCCCGCGTTGGATGACCGGGCTTCCGGCGGACGATCAGACGAGAAAAGGTGCGGTTTCGCATAAAATGGCGCAAATTCATGAGGGAAGGACGTAGGTCTAAAGACCGGTTCACCCTTGCTCTTTTACCCCCGAATGCTCTACTTCGCGATTAAACAGCCGTACTCGTATTTTTAGGGGCCAGATGCCCAACAAACGGACCATTCTGATCGTCGACGACGATGCCGACATGCGCGAGGCGCTGGTCGAGCAATTGGCGTTGCACGAGGAGTTCGACCCGCAAGCCGTCGAAACCGCCACCAAGGGCGTTCAAGCCGCCAAGAACGGGCAGGTGGATCTCGTCATCATGGATGTCGGCCTGCCCGACATCGACGGACGCGAAGCCGTGCGCATGTTGCGCAAGTCGGGCTTCAAGGCGCCGATCATCATGCTCACCGGCCACGACACCGATTCGGACACGATCCTCGGCCTCGAGTCGGGCGCCAACGACTACATCACCAAGCCGTTCCGTTTTGCGGTGCTGCTTGCGCGCATCCGCGCGCAGCTCCGCCAGCACGAGGCGAGCGAGGACGCGGTCTTCACCATCGGGCCTTACACCTTCCGCCCCTCCTCGAAACTCCTGCTCAATCCGAAGGGCAGCAAGGTGCGGCTGACCGAGAAGGAAACGGCCATCCTGCGTTATCTCTATCGCGCCGGTCAGAAGCCGGTGTCGCGCGAGACCCTGTTGCAGGAGGTCTGGGGCTACAATTCCGGCGTCACCACGCACACGCTGGAAACCCACATCTACCGCCTGCGCCAGAAGGTGGAAAAAGACGCGGCCACGCCGCAGATCCTGGTCACGGAAGCGGGCGGCTACAAGCTCGTCCCGTGATATGCTGTCATTCCGGTGCGCGGACGGCCCGCGCGCCCGGAATCCAGAAGCCAAACCCATACACTTCATAGTATGTCTGGATTTCGGGTTCGCCCGCCGCCTCGCATTGGCGGATGCGCCGGTATGACGGAGTAAGATGGCTCTCGAGGACGACATCGCTTTTTTCGAGCAGGTTCCGACGTTTGCGGCGCTCGGCCAGCAGGCTCTGCAGGTGCTCGCCATCGGCGCCGAGACCCGCCATCTCCAGAGCGGCTCTGTCCTTTTCTATGCGGGTGAGCTCTCCGATGCCGCTTATCTGGTGCAGGAAGGCTCGCTGCTGCTGGAGCCTGGCACGTTCACCGAGCGCGAGGAGCACGTCGCTGGTCCGGGTGCACTCATCGGCGAGCTGGCGCTCCTGACCGACTCCGTCGCGCCGGCGACCGCCATCGCCCGCGAACCGACGACGGTCGTGCGCATTCCCCGCAACCTGTTCCGCAAGACGCTCGAAGGTTATCCAGCCGCCGCCAAGCGCCTGCGCGATCTGCTCGCATCGCGCGTCGACAATTGGACGCAGGACTTGGACAAAGTCCGCCAGGCTTTGAAAAAAGAGAAGTAGTCTCAGTGCCCGCACCTACTTACGCGTAGGTGAGCAATGCACATGCATTGCTTCGCGGTCAGGCATCTGGCGGAATCGTTGCCGGTTCGCCGCCCTCGAACACTGGCAGCAGCCGGTGCGAGAGAAAGCGCCAACGACCGTCCTCGCCGCGCTCACACTCGCCAACGACATCCGCGATCATGATGGCCGGCAATGACGGCAACACCGGCCTGCCGTCCGCCGCATAGAGACACATGATGCATTCGAAGGTGGCCCGATTGCCGTCGAGCACCGAGAGCCGGAAGTTGCTGACGATGTGGCGCGCGGTGCGCTCGCCGCGTGATTCACGCCAGTGATAGAAGTTCGCCACGGCATCCTTGCCACGCATGACCTTGGCACCGATGGCGAACTCGCCGTCGTCGGCATAGAACGCCTGTGCGTTGCGTCCCCAATTGCGGTCGACTTCGTACCAGTAGTCGACCTCGAGGTTGGTGAGGGCAGCGAGCACCGCCGGATGCGTCATTCGTTGGCTTGCATCGGTCATGACTTGTCCCGCCTGCTTCCGCTCAATCGCCGACCTGAATCTTCGCGGTCTCGACGATCTTCTTATTGAAGGCGAGTTGCTCCTGCACGAATCTGTCCAGCTCCGCGGGCGTGGAGCCGACGGCGTCGACAACCAACTCGTCGAACCGCTTCTTGATGGCGGGATCCTTGACCGCGTTGCCGATAGCTGCCGCCAGCTTGTCGACGATGGGCTTCGGTGTCTTGGCGGGCGCAAACACGGCGACCCACATCGGATATTCGAAACCCTTCAGAGTCTCGCCGATGGTCGGAATGTCCTTCATCTGCACCGCGCGTTCGCGCGTCGAAACGGCCAGCGGCACCACGCGACCGGACTGGATGTTGCCGATCTGCGGCGCCAGTCCGTCGATCGTTAGATCGATCTCACCCGCCAACAATGCAGCGCTGGTCGCGCCGCTGCCGCGATAAGGCACGTGCACCATGTCGAGACCGGCCCGCTCCTTGATCGCTTCCAGCGGAATATGTGAGGCGCCGCCGACACCGCTCGAACCGAAGGTGTACTTGCCCGGCTTGGCCTTCACCATCGCGATGAACTCCGGAAGCGTCTTCACGCCGAGCTTCGGATTGGTGGTGAGGACCAGCGGATATGTCGCGACCAGCGAAACGGACGCAAAGTCCTTGTTCACGTCATAGCCCGGATTGCGATGGATGTAAGGGAGCGCCGCATGGCCGGGCCCCTGAAACAGAAACGTGTAGCCATCCGGATCGCCTTTGGCGACGAGACGGGTCGCGACGAGACCGCCGGCGCCGCCGAGATTTTCGATCACCACCGGCTTGGGTAACTGCCGGCTCAGGCCGTCGGCCAGAATACGCGCCATCAGATCGATGCCGCCGCCAGCGGCCGACGTGACGATGAAGCGGATCGGCCGGTCCGGCCAGGCGTCCTGCGCCATCACCGCCGGGCTGACGGCCAGCATGAGGGCCGCCGGGACAAGCGCGGCCAATGTCGAGCGTCGCGAAAAGCGCATCGTTTCCTCTCCAGTGTTGGCCGCATTTTTTTTGCGGCTCTGTACCCGACGGCATCGGGCGCCGTCCTTGACCTCTTAATTATTAATAATTAATCATCTGGGTCAAGGCAAGCCCTTCCGCATCCGCGTCCGGGAAGCCTGTCGAGGAAACGAGGAGGAGAGATGACCCAACAAAAAACCCTGGCCTGGCCGAACGGAAAGCGCGTCGCCGTCGCCGTGACGGTGATGTACGAGACCTGGGCCGAAGGGAAAGCGCCGAACTATTCGGTGCAGACGACGCATCTGAAGCCCGGCACCGTCGACCTCGCCGGCCGCGCCTGGTCGACCTACGGTGCACGCGTCGGCGTGTGGCGCGTCATCCGTACGCTCGATCGTCTGCAGATCCCGGGCACGTTCTTCACCAATGCGCGGCTTGCCGAGCTTCATCCCGACACGGTGAAGCAGATCGTGAAGTCGGGCCACGACGTCGGCGGTCACAACTATACGCAGGATGCGCTGCTCGCTTACATGGAGCCGGAGGAAGAGCGCGCGACCATCAAGAAGTGCATCGACATTCTCGGCAATGTCTCGGGCAAACGTCCGACCGGATGGCTGAGCTCCGTGCTCGCCTTCACCGAGCACACGGTCGACTTCCTAGCCGAGCAGAAGCTGTCCTTCCACGCCGACGTGACCTACACCGACCTGCCGATCAAGCTCGACACCAAGCACGGCGCCATCGCCGCCGTGCCGAACAGCGACTTCACCGACAATCGCGTCTTGCGCTCGAGCCCGCGCGATCTGTGGGACGTCTATAAGGGCACGTTCGACTATCTCTACAAGAACGAGCCGATGTCGCTCCTGGTGCTGACGCTGCACACGCATTTCGGCGGCCGGCCGATGATCACGTCGGTGTTCGAGGAGATCATCGGCTACATCAAGCAGCATCCCGACGTGTGGTTCGCGCGCCATGAAGAACTCGGCCAATGGGCGCTCGCGCAGAAGGATCCGCATAGCTACCAGACGCGTTTCTTCTGACCCGTTGCCGTGGTGGCGACCAGCGTGCTTTTATCGCCGCCACGGCCACATTTTCCGGAATTTCCCAACCGATGACTCGGGCGACGAAGACCGCAAAGCAAGAGCGCCCGAGAGCGAAGCCGGCGCCTCGGACCGCCGACACCAAAGCCGAAGACATCGCGCCGTCCGCCGAGACGCAGGACCCGCAACGTTTCTCGCGCACGGGCTGGCTCGCCGGCATCCTGCGCGAGCGCATCCTCAACGGCACCTACAAGCCCGGCGAACGCATCCGCGAGGTGCAGCTCCGCACCGAGTTCGGTTTCTCGAACGGGCCGATCCGCGAAGCGCTGCAGGCGATCGTCGCCGATGGCCTCGCGGAACGCGCGCCCTGGCACGGCGTGCGCATCAAGACGCTGAGCGAGCGGGAGCTGCTCGAATTGTTTCAGGTGCGTCTGGCGCTCTTGGAATACGCCGCCGAGCTCGCCGCGCGCAATCATTCGGACGCGAAGGCGGACAGCACCAAAGAGATCAAACGCGAGATGGACGCGGCTTTCGACCGGCTCGACGGCACCGGCGGACATCCGTCGTTCAACGGCCGGCTGTCGCAATGGCTGCTCACCGCGGCCGGCAACAAGGCACTGCACGAAGTGTGGGACAAGACCATGCAGCAGACGCTGATCTACGTGAATGCGTCGTTCGTCCGCGCTCATAGCCGCAAGAGCCGCACCCTGATCTACGACCTCATCGACGCGATCGGGGCGGGCGATGTGGCGGCGGCGCGAACGGCGGCCCGGGCCCTGACCGCCCAGACCATCCTCGATCTCGGCCTCAAGGGCACGGTCTAGCGCTACAACCTCGCCAACGCGGCGCTAGGTCGGACGGCCGATGACCATCGTGTCGGCCGGCTCGAGCACATGACCATCCTGCGCACGGACTTCGAGCCGCCGCAGTGGTTTGCCACGCTTGCGATCGACCAACTGCGCATAGCGTTCATTGGGCTTGAAACAAAAGCGCTCGCCCCACTGGCGCAACGCGACCAGGACTGGAAAGAGCGCGCGCCCTTTCTCCGTCAGGACATATTCGTGATAGGCGCTGCCGTCGGACGCCGGCACGATTTCCAGGACACCATAGTCGACAAGACTGTGCAGCCGTGCCGCCAGTACGTTCTTGGCCAAGCCGAGGCTCTTCTGAAATTCACCGAAGCGGCGCAGTCCATCGAAGGCATCGCGCACGATCAGCATCGACCAGCAATCGCCGATCACGTCCAGCGGCCTTGCCACCGGGCATCCAGCCTTTTCGTGCCGCGTTCGCTTCGCCATCCGGTCTTCCGATCTCACCCAGGCACTGATGATCGCTTCTTAGCACATGTTGGTTGCAATTTGAAACCACATTGGGTATGGCCGATGTAGTTTCAAATTGCAACCACATTGCCGTGACGCCTGAGCCGTGCGGCGCGGCAGCTCAGTCCAGGACCCAACGATGATCCGATCCAATGAAGCCTTCGGCGGCAGCTTTCCATTTGCGCCACACTTCACCGATGCTCCGAGTTTCCGCATGCATTACATCGACGAAGGGCCGCGCGACGGCGACGTCGTGCTTTGCCTGCACGGCGAACCCACCTGGGGCTATCTCTTTCGTCACCTGATCACGGCGTTGAGCAATAGTTATCGCGTCGTCGTTCCCGACCACATGGGCTTTGGAAAAAGCGCGACGCCGCCTGACCGAAACTA
>Ga0255338_1003120_pt1 | contig 20967 bp, 21 predicted proteins | sample MeOH1_35cm_T4_19_FD_203715 | JGI IMG/M metagenome (GOLD analysis project Ga0255338, IMG submission 203715) | Sandy soil microbial communities from University of British Columbia, Vancouver, Canada - MeOH1_35cm_T4_195 | ecosystem: Engineered > Artificial ecosystem > Sand microcosm > Unclassified ...
GCTCGGGGGCGGCTGGATCTGGCTTGGGCGACGCAGGCATGGCAGAGGGCTCGGATGGTGAGATACGTAATTACCCTGATATTAACCCGGGGCGGGACTTGCGCCTGCGGAGGTTCGCAAGAGCCCCTCTTTGTGCCACGCGCGGCATCTGGTACACTCGCGGGCTTTCCCGTAATTGGCTGCGGGAAAGAAGTCCCTGCGCTACGCCATGAGAGGCTGCCTTTGGAAGCAGCACCGAATGAAGGCCCGGGGATCTTGTACAGCCATGCGACTGCCCCGCGTCCTCGACCGGGGTTTTTGAAAGAAACTCATGAAGACCTTCAGCGCCAAGCCGGCCGAGGTGACGCACGAGTGGTTTGTGATTGACGCCACCGACAAGGTGCTCGGACGTGTTGCCAGCGAAGTGGCACTCCGTTTGCGCGGCAAGCACAAGGCCATCTACACGCCTCACGTCGATACCGGTGATTTCATCGTCATCATCAACGCGGACAAGCTGCGCGTGACCGGTAACAAGGCCACCGACAAGGTGTACTACCGTCACTCGGGCTTCCCGGGCGGCATCTACGCCACCAAGTTCAAGGACATGCAAGCCAAGCACCCGGGCCGTGCCCTGGAGAAGGCCGTCAAGGGCATGCTGCCCAAGGGTCCCCTGGGCTACGCCATGGTGAAGAAGCTGAAGGTGTACGCCGGTGCCACGCACCCGCACACCGCCCAGCAGCCCAAGGCTCTGGAAATCTAAGGAGCGGTGATGATCGGAAACTGGAACTATGGTACCGGCCGCCGCAAGTCGTCGGTCGCACGTGTCTTCATCAAGAAGGGCACGGGCCAAATCATCGTCAATGGCAAGCCTGTCGAGCAGTATTTTGGCCGTCAGACCTCGATCATGATCGCCAAGCAGCCCCTGCTGCTGACGAACAATGGCGAGGCCTTCGACATCAAGGTGAATGTCCACGGTGGTGGCGAGTCCGGTCAAGCCGGCGCCGTCCGTCACGGCATCACCCGCGCCCTGATCGACTACGACGCAGCCCTGAAGCCCGAACTGAGCCGCGCCGGCTTCGTCACGCGCGATGCGCGTGAGGTCGAGCGTAAGAAGGTCGGTCTGCACGGTGCACGTCGCCGGAAGCAGTTCAGCAAGCGCTGATCGACGCTCGGACTGTGGCCGCCTCGTCAGCGGTCGCATCTGGCAACAAGGCCGCTGCTTGCAGCGGCCTTGTTTCATTCCGGTCCGCCCTTAAATACCTCTTGCGGCACGGTCTTGCCATTTGCGTGGACAATAGTCGCATCGTGCCAATCCATCAGGAAATCCTATGAGCGCAGTTCTCGACACTCCCACCGTCGGCGCCGACGACATGCCCGCGCCGCTGATCTTTACCGACAGCGCGGCCGAGAAGGTGCGTGATCTGGTGGCCGAGGAAGGCAATCCGGATCTGAAGCTGCGCGTTTTCGTGCAGGGTGGTGGCTGCTCCGGCTTCCAGTACGGCTTCACCTTCGATGAGGCGGTCAACGAGGACGACACGCAGATGAGCAAGCATGGCGTGACCCTGCTGATCGATGCGATGAGCCTGCAGTATCTGATGGGTGCCGAGATCGACTACAAGGAAGATCTGCAGGGGGCTCAGTTCGTGATCAAGAACCCGAATGCCACCACCACCTGCGGCTGCGGCTCGAGCTTCTCGGTCTGAACCGCTTGCGCTCTGCCGCCGCGGCGGCCGGAAAAAACGAAAGCCGCCTTCGGGCGGCTTTTTGCTTGGGGCTGTGGGTGTCGCCGCGGGCCGTCAGGCCGGGTAGAGCGCGCCCAGCAGGCGCGGACCGGCGGCGCCGGTCACGGCGCTGAGATTGCCGGGCAGGCCGCGCTCGAAGCGCATCGCCAGCCAAGCGAATGCGGCGGCCTCCACCTGCATTGGCGGCAGCCCGCGCGCCTCGCTGCCCAGTACGCGCAGGGCCGGCAGCAGTGACTGCAGGCGCTGCATCAGCCGGCCGTTCAAGGCGCCGCCGCCGCAGACCAGCAGCTCGCTGCTGGCCGGGCCGTGTGCACTCAGGGCCTGTGCGATGCTGGCGGCGCTCAGCTCCAGCAGTGTGGCCTGCACGTCCTGGGCTGCGGCCCCGCTGGCGTGCCGGGCCAGCAGGGGTGCCAGCCAGGAGGGATTGAACAGATCGCGGCCCGTGCTGCGCGGTGGCGGCAGGTCGAAGAAGGGTTCGGCCAGCATGGCCTGCAGCAGTTCGGGCAAGACCTGACCCGTGGCCGCCCAGGCGCCATCGGCGTCATAGGCCTGGCCGCGCTGCAGCCCTGTCCAGTAGTCCATCAGGCAGTTGCCGGGTCCGCAGTCGAAGCCGGTGGTGCTGCCATCGCGCCCGAGCAGGCTGATATTGCTGATGCCACCGATGTTCAGCACGGCGATGTCGGCATCCTGTCGCGCAAACAGGGCGCGGTGGAAGGCCGGCACCAGGGGGGCGCCCTGGCCGCCGGCGGCGACGTCCCGGCTGCGCAGGTCGCAGACCACGGCAATGCCGCTCAGCTCGGCGAGCAAGGCGCCGTTGAGCAGCTGCAGGGTGTAGCCGCAGCCATCGAACTCGCCGGGGCGGTGACGTATGGTCTGGCCATGGGCACCCAGGGCGCGGATCTGCTCGGGTGCATGGCCGCTGTCCTGCAACAGCTTCTTCACCAGGGCGGCATAGCTGCGCGCCACGCCGTTGGCGGCGATGGCGCAGCGGTGTGCCTCGTTGTCGCCCGGGTCGTTGAGGGCCAGCAGCTCCGCCTTCAGGGCGAACTCGAAGGGGTGGTGGCGGTGTGCCAGCACGCTGAGGGACTGGTCCGGCGCAAAGCGCGCCAGCACCGCGTCGACCCCGTCCAGCGAGGTGCCGGACATCAGGCCGATGTAGAGATCCGCCATCGGGTGCGGCCCGGTCGGGCTTATTCGGCGGTGCTGCCGACGCCCATCGATTCAGCCGCGGCCAGCTGGGCCTTGATGCCCGCCACCTGCTGCCTGAACTGGGCCCTGGCCGTGGCCGACAGCGGGATCACCTCCGAGGAGCGCGCCATCACGCGCGGATCCAGCTGCTTGCCGCCGACGCGGAACTCGAAGTGCAGATGCGGGCCGGTGGCCCAGCCGGTGGCGCCGACCGCGCCAATCTTTTGGCCCTGCTCGATCTTCTGGCCCTTCTTCACGTCGATGCGGCTCAGGTGGGCATAGACCGTCGTGCGGTCGCCGGCGTGGCGCAGATGGATGACGTTGCCGAAGCCGTTCTGCCAGCCGGCGAAGTCCACCGTGCCATCGCCGACCGAGCGCACCGCGGTGCCCGTGGGGGCGCCGTAGTCCGTGCCCAGGTGCTGACGCCAGGTCTGCAGAATGGGGTGGAAGCGCATCGAGAAATTCGAGGTCACGCGCGAGAACTCCAGCGGCGCGGCCAGGAAGGCGCGGCGCTTGCTCTCGCCGTCCAGGCCGTAGAAGCTGCCCTTGCCGGTGGCCGGGTCGCGGTACCAGACCGAGGTGTAGCTCTTGCCGTTGTTGACGAACTCGGCGGCGATCACGCGGCCGGCGGCCTGGCCCCAGTTGATGGGCTCGCCATCGGCCGTCAGGCTCTCGAACACCACCGAGAAACGGTCGCCCTTGCGCAGCTCGCGGTGGAAATCGATGTCGGCCGAGAACATGTCGGCCATCTGCGAGGCGATGGCGTCGGGCAGGCCGGCCTCGTCGGTGGCGACGAACAGCGAGCTGCGCACCGTCCCGCTGCCCAGGCGAATCTCGGCCTGCAGCGGCACGGTCTCCAGCTTGGCAGTGAAGCCCTCGCCGGCGCGGGTGATGCTCAGGCGGCTGAAATGGGTGGCCTGCTGCTCGGCAGCCTCGGCGGGGAAGCGCACGACGAGGGCATTCACCTTGCCGCCGGCCTCGGCGTCGAGCTGCACCATCTTGCCGACGCGGCCCTTCAGCACGCGCTGCCCCAGCGGGTCGTTGCGCAGGAAGGCGGCCGCGGCCGGGTCGAAGGCGCCCATGCGGCGCAGCAGGCTGTCGGCGGTATCGCTGCCGCGGGTCAGGTCATTGCGCAGCAGGGACAGCGGATGGCTGGCCAGCGCGGCCAACTGGTCTTCCAGGTCGATGCTGCGGGCCGGTTCGCTGATCAGGTGCTGGGGCAGGTCCTCGGCATTGGGGGCCAGCGGCGCGATACCGAAGGCCGTGACGGCGAAGCCGCCCAGAAGGCCCACCACGGTGCCGGTGAGGGCGCGCGGATGCCGAGCTGCGAAGCTCTCGGCTCGCGCCAGAGCCTGCTTCAGTTCGTTTTTCCAATCAATCACGCTTGAACCTGGAACCTTGTTGTTTTGCCGTGCTGCCTGGCGGCGCTGCGGCCTGTAAACCGTGGCCCCCGCGGGGCGTCCACTAGAATTCGGGGCTTGCCCGACCCACCCATCTGGGGGCTGGTCAACGCAAAACAGCGGCGAGTATACCGAGGTGAAAGCCCCGTCAACGCCAAGAAAACCCGATAAATCAAGGCTTTACATCCAGCCTGCGCCCACCAGTCACGAGCCATGTCCGAATCGCGAACTCCCGTCGTCCCGTCCCCTGCCGCAGCCGCCGCGGCGAGCTATCCGGTCACCGACAAGGTCCGCGAGGCGATGGCCGTCTCGCTGCGCGGCGTCGACGAACTGCTGCCGCAGGCCGACTGGGAGCGCAAGCTAGCCCGCTCCGAGGCCACCGGCGTGCCGCTGCGCATCAAGCTGGGCCTGGACCCGACCGCGCCGGACATCCACATCGGCCACACCGTGGTGCTGAACAAGATGCGCCAGCTGCAGGACCTGGGCCACCAGGTGATCTTCCTGATCGGCGACTTCACCTCGATGATCGGCGACCCCTCGGGCCGCAACGCGACCCGTCCGCCGCTGACCGCCGAGCAGATCAAGGCCAATGCCGAGACCTACTACAGGCAGGCCAGCCTGGTGCTGGACCCGAGCAAGACCGAGATCCGCTACAACAGCGAGTGGAGCGATCCGCTGGGCGCGCGCGGCATGATCCAGCTGGCCTCGCGCTACACGGTGGCGCGCATGATGGAGCGCGACGACTTCACCAAGCGCTTCGCGGCGCAGACGCCGATCTCGGTGCACGAGTTCCTCTACCCGCTGATGCAGGGCTACGACTCGGTGGCGCTGAAGAGCGACCTGGAGCTGGGTGGCACCGACCAGAAGTTCAACCTGCTAATGGGGCGCCACCTGCAGCAGGAATACGGCCAGGAGCCGCAGTGCATCCTGACCATGCCGTTGCTGGAGGGCCTGGACGGCGTCGAGAAGATGTCCAAGTCCAAGAACAACTATGTGGGCATCGCCGAGCCGGCCAACACCATGTTCGCCAAGATCCTGTCGATCAGCGATGTGCAGATGTGGAAATGGTTCGATCTGCTGAGCTTCCGCTCGATCGCCGAGATCGCCGCGCTGAAGGCCGAGGTCGCGGGCGGCCGCAACCCCAAGGACGCCAAGGTCCTGCTGGCCAAGGAGATCACCGCGCGCTTCCATTCGGCCGCGGCCGCCGACGAGGCCGAGGCCGATTTCAACAAGCGCGCCGCGGGCGGCATCCCGGACGACATCCCCGAGGTGAGCCTGAGCGGCGCGCCGCTGGGCCTGGGTGCACTGCTGAAATCGGCCGGCCTGGTGCCCAGCAGCAGCGAGGCCATGCGCATGGTCGAGCAGGGCGGTGTCAAGATCGACGGCGCCGTGGTCAGCGACAAGGGACTCAAGCTCGAGGCCGGCCAGTTCGTCGTCCAGGTCGGCAAGCGCAAGTTCGCCCGCGTGACGCTGGCCTGAGCGGGGGGGGGCTGCCCCGACAAAAGGGCGGCCTCGGCCGCCCTTTGTTCTTGCTGCCCGTGCGGCCTTATACGGAATAGGTGCTGGAGCTGACGCGGCCGCCGCTGCCGGTCCAGTTGGTGTGGAAGAACTCGCCGCGCGGCCGGTCCACGCGCTCGTAGGTGTGGGCGCCGAAGTAGTCGCGCTGGGCCTGCAGCAGATTGGCCGGCAGGCGCGCACTGCGGAAGCCGTCGAAGAAGGCCAGGGCGCTGCTGAAGGCCGGCACCGGGATGCCCCGCTCGACCGCGGTGGCCACCACCTTGCGCCAGCTCGCCTCGCTCTTCTTGATCGCGTCGGCGAAGAAGGGGGCCAGCAGCAGGTTCTGCAGCTGCGGATTCTGGTCGAAGGCGGCCTTGATGTCGCCCAGGAAGGCGCTGCGGATGATGCAGCCGCCGCGCCACATCAGCGCGATGCCGCCATAGTTCAGGTGCCAGCCGTTCTGCTCGGCGGCTGCGGCCATCAGCATATAGCCCTGGGCATAGCTGATGATCTTGGAGGCGTAGAGCGCCTGGCGGATCGCCTCGACGAAGGCGGCCCGCTCGCCCTCGGCATCGCTGACCTTGCGGCCTGTGCCGCCGAACACCTTGGCGGCCTGCACGCGCAGGTCCTTCATCGCCGAGACGCAGCGGGCGTAGACCGCCTCGGCCATCAGGGTGATCGGGATGCCCAGGTCGGCCGAGGAGATCACGGTCCACTTGCCGGTGCCCTTCTGGCCGGCGGTGTCGAGGATCTTGTCGACCAGGGGCGCACCGTCCTCGTCGGTCTTGGCCAGGATGTCGCGCGTGATCTCGATCAGGTAGGAGTCGAGCTCGCCCCGGTTCCACTCGGCGAACACGGCGCTCATCTCGGCCGGCGTCAGGCCGAGGCCTTCCTGCATCAGCTGGTAGGCCTCGCAGATCAGCTGCATGTCGCCGTACTCGATGCCGTTGTGCACCATCTTCACGTAGTGGCCGGCGCCGCCTTCGCCGACCCAGTCGCAGCAGGGTGCTTGCCCGCCATTGGGATCGGTGACCTTGGCCGCGATAGCCTGGAAGATGGGCTTCACATGCGGCCAGGCCGCCGGCGAGCCGCCGGGCATGATGCTGGGCCCGAAGCGCGCGCCTTCCTCGCCGCCGGAGACGCCGGTGCCGATGTAGAGCAGGCCCTTCGATTCGACATACCTGACGCGCCGCGCGGTGTCGTCGAACAGCGAGTTGCCGCCGTCGATGATGATGTCGCCCAGCTCCAGGTGCGGCAGCAGCTGCTCGATGAACTCGTCCACCGGCGCGCCGGCCTTGACCATCAGCATCACGCGGCGCGGGCGCTTCAGCAGGCTCACCATCTCCTCGATCGAATGGGCGCCGATGACGTTGGAGCCCTTGGCCTCATGGGCCAGGAATTCATCGACCTTGGCGGTGCTGCGGTTGTAGGCGACGACGGTAAAGCCGTGGTCGTTCATGTTCAGGATCAGGTTCTGGCCCATCACGGCCAGGCCGATGACGGCGATATCGGCTTGCGCGGTATGCATGTCTTGTTCTTCAGCTCGGTGGCAAAACCGGCATCCTAGGGGAAACCCGGCCGGGCCGGAAATCCGGGGGCTTGTGCAGGCCCATGCGACGGGGCGCCGGCCCAACAAATGAAACCGCGCGCCGCGGGCGGCGAAGCCGTGCTGATACCGCCGCTGCCGAGCATGCCTCCCGTCGCAGCGCCGCTGCGTGCCATCCGATCCCTTCCCCTCAATCCTCGCGGAGCAAACACCATGCGTTATTCGATCTCCTCCCTGCTCGTCCTGGCCACGGCCGGCCTGGTCGCCACGACGACGGCCGTGCAGGCCCAGACCCTGATCGGTGGGGGCAAGAGCGCGCCGGCCTTCCCGATCACGATCAGCCAGCCCGGCAGCTACAAGCTGGCGGGCAGCCTCGTCGTGCCCGCGGGCAGCAGCGGCATCGTCATCAACGCCGCCAACGTGACGCTGGATCTGGACGGTCACTCGATCACCGGCGGCAATGTCTGCAGCGGCGCCTACAACGTCATGACCTGCAGCGGCAGCACGAGCAGCGTCGGCGTCGACGTCGCGGCCGCGGCCACCATCGTCAGCATCCGGAACGGCCAGATCAGCGGCTTCGGTTTCGGCGTGCGCGTCGGCGCGGGCTCCGCCGTCGCCGATCTGCGCATCAACAACATCTCCAGTGTCGGCCTGATGGCCGGCGCCGGCAGCACGGTGCGCGACGTCAACATCGTCAACGTCAAGGTCGCGGGCCTGTCCGCCAGCAGCAGCCTCGTCGAGCGCGTCAACATCGGCTACACGCCGTTGGCGGTGCTGGCGCTGGACAGCCTCATCATCGGCTCGATGCTGACCCATGTCGGCACCGGCATCCAGGACAACAGCTACGGACAGGCGGCGCAGGCGCCCGCGCTGCGCGAGAGTCTGGTCCGCGCCGACCAGCAGGCCTTCCTCGGCACCGTGCGCTCGCTGGGCAACAATTCCTGCAACGGCCTGCTCTGCTGAGCCGCGCCGCGGCTAGCGGCCGCTGGCGATGCCCGCGGCCACATGGCCGGCCGGCACATGGGCCAGCGCGCTCTCGACATGACCGAGCTGGTCGTCGAAGAAGAAGTCGGGCTCGAACTCGCGCAGGAACTCGCCCTTGGCCAGACCGCCCAGGAACATCGCCTCGTCGACCTCGATGCGCCAGTCCATCAGGGTGCGCAGAGCCCGCTCATGGGCCGGGGCGCTGCGCGCGGTGACCAGCGCGGTGCGTATGCTCATCGCGTCCTCGCGGTCCTGCTGCAGGCGGTGCAGCGCCGCCAGCACCGGCTTGAAGGGACCGGCGGCCAGCGGCGTCAGCACGCGCTCGCGTTCATGGGCCTGGAAGGCGTCCAGGCCGCCGGCCTGGTAGACCTGCTCGGCCTCGTCGGAGAACAGCACGGCGTCGCCGTCGAAGGCGATGCGCAGCTCGCGGGGATGGGCCTCGGAGGCGTGGGCCGAGCTCGGCAGCACGCGCGCCGCGGCGACGCCAGCGGCCAGCGCCGAGCGCACATCGGCCTCGTTGGCCGAGAGGAAGAGCTGGGCCTGCAGCGGCCGCAGATAGCGCCAGGGCGAGGCGCCGCGCGTGAACACGCCGCGCTGGATGCTCAGGCCGTAATGCTGGGCCGAGCGGAACACGCGCATGCCCGAGACCGGGTCGTTGCGCGAGAGCACGACGACCTCGACCCGCGGCGGGCTGCCGGCGCGGTTGAAGCCCAGCAGCTTGCGCACCAGGGAGAAGGCTACGCCGGGCTTGGCGGGCTGGTCCAGGCGCTGCTGCTGCAGGCGCATGTAGGCGCGGTCGTCTTCGGCCTCGAAGAGTTTGTTCTCCTCCTCGAAATCGAAGAGGGCGCGCGATGAGATGGCGACGACCAGTTGGCCGTCCAGGGTGGCTGGCATCGCGCCATCATAGTGGCGCGATGCGCCGGCCTCAGTGCGTGAAACCGATGGGGTTTCGCTTCAGACCCGGCTCTGGCAGGTCCTCGCACAGCACGGTGCCGCGGCGCGCCAGCTTGGCATTGCCGAAGGCCGTCATCCAGGCGCGCCGCATCTCGCGCGGTGCCAGCTCGGCCATGCGCTCCAGCACGGCCTCACTGGGCGTTTCGTCGAAGCGCCGGCCCCAGTCGTGCTGGCCACGTATCGAGGCATAGAGCCGCGAGGCGATGCGGCGCGCGGCCGTCGCATCCGGCGCCTCGATCTCGTAGACGTTGACGCGGTTCAGGATGGGGTCGGGGATGGCACGGGCGTCATTGGCGGTGGCGACCCAGATCACCTGGCTGGCGTCGACCGCCACCTCGGCGAACTCGTCGGTGAAGCTGCCCGCGGTGTCGTGCTCCAGCAGGCTGTAAAGCGAGCCCAGCGGGTCGTAGCAGGCCTCGCCGCCGGCCTTGTCGATCTCGTCGACCACCATCACCGGATTGGCATAGTCGCCGTCCACCAGGGCCTCGAAGACCTTGCCCGGCCGCGCGCCCTTCCACTGGCTGGAGGCGCCGGACAGGACCCAGCCGGCGGTCAGCGAGCTCATCGCGACAAAGCCCATGCCGGTGCCCAGCAGCTGGGCCAGCTGGCGCGCGAAATGGGTCTTGCCCACGCCAGGCGGGCCCAGCAGCAAGAGCGGCGTGATCTCCAGCGCGTCACCGCTGTCCTCGCACAGCGCGATCTGGCGTCGCACGTCGTCCAGCACCGGATGGAAGTTGGGCAGCTCCTCGTAGAGATCGGCCATGGCCGGCAGCCCCGAGGGCTTGACCTGGAAGCGCTGCGGCCCCTTGTCCAGCATGCGCTGGTAGGTGCCGCGCAAGGCTTCGTGCTCGCGCTCCGGCAGCTTGGCGAGCTTGCGCTCGACCTCGGCCATATTGAAGATGCTGCGCATCTGCGCGATCGGGATGCGCGGACCGACGCAGGCGATGGCGTTGCTGTGGCTCATGGCTCGACTCCCGTCCCAACTGCAGGACTTCGTGAATCTATTCAAGCAAAGTCCAGGCCCGCATGGTGTAGGAGAAAGCCCTGGATCGTCGAATAGTTCCGGCCCTCGACCCTTTTACTTGACCCAGGTGTTGAGCTGGATGATGGGCAGCAACACGGCCAGCACGATCAGCATCACGATCAGGCCCATCGCGACGATCAGCAGCGGCTCCAGCAGGGTCGCCGCGGCCATCGCGCGGCGCTGCACCTCGGTGCCCAGCTGGCGCGCGGCGCGCTCCAGCATTTCGGGCAGGGCGCCGGTCTGCTCGCCCAGGCGCGCGAACATCGCCAGGATGCCGGGGAAGCGCTTCTTGCCGGCCAGGGCCGAGCCCAGCGGCGCGCCTTCGCGCACCTGCACCAGGGCGTCCAGCGCGTCGGCGCGCATCGCGCGGTTGGACAGGGTCTCGGCCGCCGCCTGCAAGGCCTTCAGGATGGGTACGCCGGCGCCGGCCAGCATCGCCAGCGTCCCGGCGAAGCGCGCCGCGTTGTAGCCGCGCGCCAGCCGTCCCAGCAGGGGCAGCCTGAGCGTCGCGGCGTCGAAACGCTCGCGGAAGGCCTCGTTGCGCAGCAGCCAGGACAGGCTGCCGAAGCCGCCCACCAGGGCCGCGAGCAGCAGCCAGCCCCAGTGGCGCACGAAGTCGCTGATCGCCAGCATCGCGACGGTCAGGAAGGGCAGGGCGCGCTTGCTGCCGGTGAAGACGGTGGCGATCTGCGGCACCACATAGGTGACCAGGAAGATCACGATGGCGACCGCGATCAGCGAGACGATGGCCGGGTAGGCCATCGCGCCGATCAGCTTGGCGCGCAGCTCCTGGCGCTCCTCCAAATCGTCGGCCAGGCGCTCCAGCACCGCGCCCAGGGCGCCGCTCTGCTCGCCGGCCGCGACCACGGCGCGGTAGACCTCGTCGAACTCGCGCGGCGCGCTGGCCAGCGCGCGCGCGAAGGGCGCGCCGGCGTTGACCTCGGACTTCAGCTGCGCCAGCAGCTCGGCCTGGCGCTGGTCCTCGCTCTCGTCGGCCAGGGCCGTCAGCGCGCGCTCGATCGGCAGGCCCGAACCGACCAGGCCGGCCAGTTGGCGGGTCCAGACCGACAGCGCGGTGGCGCTGAAGACGCGGCGCGTCCAGCGGTGGCTGCCGCCTTCCTGGCCATGCTGCTGCACCGCGCTGACGCTCAGCGGCACCAGGCCCATCGCGCGCAGCTGGGCGCGCGCCGCGCGCGGATTGTCGGCCTCCAGCAGGCCGGCGCTGCTGCGGCCGGCGTCGTTCAGGGCTTCGTACTTGAAGGCGGGCATGGGAGCTTCAGTCGCGCGTCACGCGCAAGACTTCCTCCGCCGAGGTGATGCCGTCGCGGATCAGGCGCTCGCCGTCCTCGCGCATCGAGCGCAGGCCCTTGGCGCGCGCGGCGTTGGCCAGTTCGCCCTCGGAGGCGCGCTGATGGATCAGGGCGCGCAGCTCGTCGTCCACCACCATCAGCTCGTAGACGCCGGTGCGGCCGCGGTAGCCGGTCTGGCCGCAGGCCGGGCAGCCGACCGGGTGCCAATGACCGTCGGGGCCCTGGCGCTTGCAGGCGTCGCAGAGCTTGCGCACCAGGCGCTGCGCCTGCACGCCCAGCAGGCTGGAGCTGAGCAGGAAGGGCTCGACGCCCATGTCCATCAGCCGCGTGACGGCGCTGGGCGCGTCGTTGGTGTGCAGGGTCGCCAGCACCAGGTGGCCGGTCAGCGAGGCCTGAATCGCGATCTGCGCGGTCTCGTAGTCGCGGATCTCGCCGATCATGATGACGTCCGGGTCCTGGCGCAGGATGGCGCGCAGGGCCTTGGCAAACGTCAGGTCGATCTTGGCGTTGACCTGGGTCTGGCCGATGCCCGGCAGCTCGTACTCGATCGGGTCCTCGACGGTCAGCACATTGGTGGTGCTGGTGTCCACGGTCTGCAGCGAGGCGTAGAGGCTGGTGGTCTTGCCCGAGCCGGTCGGGCCGGTCACCAGCACGATGCCGTGCGGCTGCTGCACCAGCTGCTTGAAGGCCGCGAGCACCTCGCCGCTCATGCCAAGGCCTTCCAGCGTGAACTTGGATTCGGTCTTGTCCAGCAGGCGCAGCACCGCGCGTTCGCCATGCGCCGAGGGCAGGGTGGAGACGCGCACGTCGATGGCGCGCCCGCCGATGCGCAGCGAGATGCGGCCGTCCTGCGGCAGGCGCTTCTCGGCGATGTCCAGCTCGGCCATGATCTTCAGGCGCGAGATCAGTGCGGCGTGCAGGCCGCGATTGGGCTGCACCACCTCGCGCAGGGTGCCGTCGACGCGAAAGCGCACCGAGCTGGCGCGCTCGTAGGGCTCGATGTGGATGTCGCTGGCGCCGTCCTTGGCGGCCTGCGTCAGCAGGGCGTTGAGCATGCGGATGATGGGGGCGTCGTTGGCCGCCTCCAGCAGGTCCTCCACCGCGGGCAGATCCTGCATCATGCGCGACAGATCGACCGCACTCTCCACCTCGCCGACCACCACGGCGGCGCTCGATTCGCTGCCGGCGTAGGCACGGTTGATGCGCTCGGCCAGCGTGCTCTGGGCCTCGTGCTCCAGCCGGTCCAGCGCATACAGGCGCTGCACCTCGGACAGGGTGGTCAGCGACACCTCGGGCGCGGCCCACAGCACCAGCTGCGAGCCGTCGTCCTCCAGCAGGACCGTGTTGGCCTTGGCGAAGGCGTAGGGCAGGGGGTGGCGGATGGCCATGGCGTCTGGGCTCGCTTCCTGGCTCAGTTCTTGGCCGGCTCGGCGGGGGCCGCCGGCACCGTGCCCGGCAGGGCCGGCAGCTGCGGCGCGCCGGTGTCGGGCAGCACGACGCTGCGCTTGGGCTGGGCGCCCTGCTGCGAGGCGCGGATCACCTCGTAGCGGTCCATGGTCAGCTGATCCAGGCTCTTCTGGTCGCGCATCACCACCGGGCGCAGGAACACCATCAGGTTGGTCTTGACGCGCTTGCGGTTCTCGCTCTTGAACAGATGGCCCAGCACCGGAATGCTGGCAAGACCCGGCACCCGGTCCTCGCCGTCCTGGTATTCGTCCTTCAGCAGGCCGCCCAGCACCATGATCTGGCCGTCGTCCACCACCACCGTGCTCTCGATCGAGCTCTTGTCCGTGGTGGGGCCGGCGCTGGAGCTGCTGGTGGCGGCCACCACCGAGGAGTTCTCCTGGTAGATGGTCATGCGCACCGTGCCGCCCTCGCCGATCTGGCTGCGGATGCGCAGGGTCAGGCCCACGTCCTTGCGGTCGATGGTCTGGAAGGGGTTGACCGAGCCGCTGCCGGTGCCGGTGTTGGTGAAGCTGCCGGTCACGAAGGGCACGTTCTGGCCGATCACGATCTTGGCTTCCTCGTTGTCCAGCGCGACGAGGTTGGGCGTCGACAGGATGTTGGCGCCGGTCTCGGCTTCCAGGAAGTTGGCGATCGCGCCCAGGGTGTAGAAGTCGCCGATCTTCTTCAGCACGCCGATGTTGAGGCCCTGGTTGACGCCGCTGGAGATGGCGGTCGAGATGCCCGAGAGCCCGGTGGCGGTGGCGGCCGAGAGGTTGACGATGTTGGAGTAGCCGCTGCCGAAATTGGTGCCGATGCCGCTGATCGACGAGTCGCCCTTGTTGCCGGAGATGCCCTGCCACTGGATGCCGAACTGCGCCGCCTTGCTGGCATCGACCTTGACGATCATCGATTCCACATAGACCTGGGCGCGGCGGCCGTCGAGCTGGTCGATCACATGGCGCATCTGGCGGTACAGCGGCTCGGGCGCGGTGATGATCAGCGAATTGGTCGAGGGATCGGCCTGGACGAAGCCGCCGGTCGAAGGGCTGGCCGAGGCCGCCACCGGCGTGGTCGAGGCGGCCGAGCCGGCGCCCATGGCGCTGCCGCTGCTGCCCGTGGTGTTGCTGGCGTTGGCGCCCAGGGCGGCGCTGCTGCTCGTCAGCGCGCCGCTGCCCAGGCCGCCGCCGGAGCTGCCGCCGCTGGCGCTGCCGCCGGCGTTGCCGAAGGCGGCCCGCAGCACGGTGGCCAGCTTGGCGGCATCGGCGTTCTTCAGGTAGACCACGCGGATATTGCCGCTGCCGCCGCCGTCGGCCGCGGGCTGGTCGAGCTTCTCGATCATCGCGCGCATGCTGGCCAGGCGGGCCGGGTTGGCGGCGCGCAGGATCAGCGCATTGCCGCGCGGGTCGGCCAGCACGCTCAGGCCGCCGCTGGCCTGGCCGGGTGCGCCGGCATTGGGGGTGCCGCCCTCGGCCAGCTTCTGCACCAGGGCCGCGATGTCGGAGGCCACCGCGTGCTTGAGCGGCACGACCTCGATGTCGGTCGTCGAGGGCGTGTCCATCGCCGCGATGATGCGCGACAGGCGCTGCAGGTTCTCCGCGTAGTCGGTGATCACCAGGCTGTTGTTGCCCGGGTTGGCGTTGATGGTGTTGTTGGGGCTGATCAGCGGGCGCAGCACCGCCACCAGGTTGTTGGCGTTCTCATGGTTGAGCCGGTAGACCTGGGTCAGCACCTGGTCGCCGCGCTGGCTGCTCGAGCCCACCGCCACCGCGCCGCTTTGCAGCTTGGCCTCGGCCTCGGGCACGACCTTGTGCATGCCGCCGGCCTCCACCACCGTGAAGCCGAGGCCGCGCAGCGCCGCCAGATAGCTCAGATAGGCCTCGCGCACGCTCATCGGCTGCTCGCTGTAGAGCGTGATCTGGCCCTTGACGCGCGGATCGACCAGGAACTGCCGGTCCATCATCGCGCCGATGGCGCGCGTCACCGCCTCGATGTCGGCGTTGACGAAGTTCAGGGTCACCGGGGTCTGGGCCTTCAGCGCGGGGCCGCGCGCCGGCGCGGCCGGGGCCTGCGCTTGGGCGGGAGCCTGGCCCAGGGTGAGGGCGGCCACCAGGGGGAGGAGGGGCACTAGGGAGGCGCGTTGATTCATGCTCATCCAATCGAGATAACCGAGCGCGCACCCTGGCGGCGTCCGATGATGTTCAGAAGATTGTTCAGCGCGGTCTCGCGCTCGGGCGCGGCCTGGGCCTCGCCCTGGAAACGGGCCTTGCCGGCGCCGAGGCTGCCCTGGCCGCTCAGCAGCAGGGCGCCTTCCAGGGTCGACAGGCGCAGGTTGGAGACACCGGCCAGCGCCGGGTCGGCGGCCACCGTGAAGCGGTAGCTGCCCAGCGGCGCCAGGGTGGAAATGCGCGAGGACAGGTTGATGAAGTCCAGGTCCAGCTGGCCCTGCTGGCGCCAGCGGCCCTGGGCCCATTCGAGGCGGAAATCGCGGGCCGAGAGCCGCATGCCGCCGCTCAGGCGCAAGGTGTTCCAGGGCGTGCCCAGGCCGCCCAGCCAGGCAGCCGGCCAGCGCGCCAGCCAGTCGCTGCCGGTCGCTGCCGGCAGGCTCAGCGCGAAGCGGCCCAGGCCCGGCTGGATCAGCAGCTGCAGCTCGCCGTTGAGGCAGCAGGCCTGGCGCGCCTTCAGCAGCAGGGCGAGGCCCTGCACCCCCACCTGCCATTCGATGCGGCCGGGCAGCACGCTGGCGTCGCGGCTGTCGGGGCCGCCGGTCAGCACCAGCAGGCCTGAGCCGTTCCAGACGCTGCCGCGGGTCTCGGCCAGCAGCAGATGGCCGTTGCTGGCGCTGGCCAGGCCGCGCGCCAGCCAGCTGGCCGGCGCGAAGGCCACCAGGCCCAGCAGCACGCCCAGCAGGATGCCGGCCGCGCCCCAGCGGCGCGAGGGATGAGGGCGGAGCGCCCCGGCGGGCGCACCGGGAGAGATGGTCTTCCTTCGCATCAGCCGGGCACTCCCAGGACCAGCACGATGCTGCCGCTGTAACCCTGCGGACCGCGCTGCAGATTGGCCTCGATCGGACGCGCGCGGGCGGCGCTGCGCACCTCGCCCAGCCAGGCCTGCAGGGCCTCGCCGTCGATGCCGCTGAGGCTCAGCACGGCGCGTTCGCCGGTGATGGACAGGCGGGCGGCCGAGCCCAGGCGCTCGCTGGCCGCGCGCAGCGCCTGCAGGGCCTGGGCCGCGGGCACGGGCGGCTGTTCGCGCAGCTCGCGCACCTCCTGGGCCAGGCGCTGCATCTGCTGCAGCTGGGCGTCGACCTGGGCCAGCTGTTCCGGGGCCTGGCGCAGGGTGCGCAGGGCCGGCTGGATGGCGGCGCTCCACAGCAGCAGCAGGGCCAGGGCGGCGCCGGCCAGCTGCAGCAGGGTGCGCTCGCGGGCACCCAGGGCCTGCCAGCGCGCCGCCAGGGCCTGCCACTGCGCCGCCTGCTGCCCGGACAGCGACAGGCCGAGAAAGGTCTTGTTCTTGCTCATAGGGCGCGGTTGCGGCTGAGGCTCATGCGGCCGTCGTTGACGTCGAGCTGCCAGCCCTCGCTCTGCAGCTGGCGGCGGAACTGCTGGATCTGGGCATCGCTCCAGCCCGCGGCCGGTATCAGCAGGCGTCCGGTCTCGAAGCTCAGCGCATCGGCCGGGCCGCGCTCGGCCGGCCAGGCGGTGGCGGCGGCCGACAGCAGGACCTCCAGATCCTGCTCGCCGACGCGGCCGGCGCTGGCGCGCAGCAGCTCGGTCTCGCGCTGCATCTGCAGCGGCGCATCGAGCACGGCGCGCACCTGGGGGAAGGCCGTGGTGAGGGTGGTGGCGAGGGCGGCGCGGCGGCTCTCCAGCTGCTGGCGCTGCTGCCAGGCCCACAGATTGAGGCCCAGCAGCTGCACCACCACCAGGCCGGCCAGGCCCCAGCGCACCGGGCGCCAGCGCCGGCTCATCAGGCCGCGGTAGAGCTCGCGCAGCAGCTGCATGCCGCGGGTGCGCGGTGCCAGCTCGAACTGGCGCAGATTCCAGGGGCTCTTCAGCAGGTCCAGCATGCGCTCGGCCCGCGACTGCGGTGCCACCGCGGCGCCCAGCCAGCGCTCGGCCGCGGCCAGCACCTCGGGCTCGCCATGCCATTGCGTGTTCAGCACGGCGGCCGGGGGAAAGAGGTCGCGCGCCAGGCTGCCTTCCAGGCAGAGGTGGGCCGCTCCCGCGGCATGGCTCCAGCGCAGGCCCAGGGTGTCGCCCTGGGCCAGGAAATAGCCTCGCGGCTGCTGATCGGGCCAGGACAGCGGCGTCACCCGGTCGACGCTGATCTGGGCCTGCTCCAGCAGGCCCAGCTGCTCGGTCAGCCAGGCCTTGTGGGTGACGGCCACCCAGGCCGGCGCGCCGCCCAGCGCCTCGGGCTCGACCGCGAAATGCAGGGTCTCGGGGTCGTCCAGCAGTGCCTCTTCCAGCATGCCGGCCAGGGCCGCGCGCAGCTTGGCGCGGCCGGCCCGCGGCAGGGTCAGGCGGTGCCAGCTGACGTCGGCCTCGGCCGGCGCCGCGATCACGGTGTCGGCGCGCGGCAGCAGGGCCGCCGGGGCCCGGCCCTGGGACTCGATCTGGACGCCGTCGCGACTGAACACATAGTCGTATTCGCGCCCATGCTCGCCACGGGCCTGGCCCTCGGCGGGCAAGGCATCGCGGCCCTGGGCGCGCAGGCGGCTGCGCTGGGGCAGGAGCAGGATCAGGGTGGTCATGTTGGAAACTGGTGGCGCATTCTAGGAGGAGGCTGCGGCCTTGCCGGCCAACTGCGGGTATGTCAGGGGCTGCGGGCCGCTGGCTGCAGGAGATTGATGCGCTGGCGGCTGATCACCAGCACCTCGTTGCGCACCCGCTGCACCAGGGAGCGTTCCTCCAGCACCCGCTCCTCCAGCCGCAGCCGGCCGTCGACGATGAAGAAGGAACTGCTGAAGGCCGCGCGCTCCGCGCTGACCGAGACCGAGCTCGGCAGCAGGGGCTTGAGCTCGGCCAGGTTGTGCAGCGGCGCGCTCTGGCGCTGGGCCACCAGGCGCTGGGCGGAGGCCAGGTCCATGCCGTCGAACAGGGCGGCGATGACCTCGCGCGGCGCGGTGTTCAGATTGACCGGCGTGGGCTGGGGCAGCAGGGTCACCAGGGGGCGCAGGCGCTCCACCACCTCCGGGCTCAGGCCCAGCCACAGCAACTGGTCGATGTTCCTGGGCGGCAGCGGCGCGGTGGCGAGCTCGGGCGTCTTGGCAAAGGCGGCGCGCAGCTGGCCGGCCAGGCGGCTGGCGGTGTCGGCCGGCACGCCGGCGCTCTCGCACAGCCGCGCCAGCGTGCGCAGCTCCAGCTCCGGCACCTCGGGGCCCGACAGCAGATTGCGCAGGTTGTACTGGGCCTGCGCATCCTGGATGCTGCCGGAGAGAAAGGCCTCCGGGCCGTCCGCGGTGTTGTCCTTGTCGGCCGCCAGAAAGGTGGACAGGCGCGCCTCGGCCAGCGGCACGGCCCAGATCTCGCCCAGGTGGTCGATGGCCTCGTTCGGGTTGGCCCGCATGTCCTCGCGCAGGATCAGCCGCGCCCAGTCGAGGGCGCCCTGCAGGATCCAGGCCGATTGTGCTCGTGCCCGGTCGGCCGTCTCGATCTGCACGGCCCGGTACTGGCGCCACACCATGGCCGAGGCCAGGCTGGCCACCAGGGTGACGATCAGCATGGCGGTCAGCAGCGCCGCGCCGCGCTGGAGCTTCATCATGACTGCGGCCCCAGCTCGATCTGGCGCGTCAGCGGTCCGCCGAAGCCGCTGCCCGGCGCGAACTGCAGAATCATGCGCACGCCGGTGGGCAGCACCCGCGAGCCGCCGCTGCCGGCATCCGCGCCGGCGGGGGCCGAGGGCGGCGGGCCGGCGGGCTGGGCCATGTCGTCGCTGGACTGCGCATTGCTCCAGGCGTTGCCGCGGTAGAAGAACATCTGCCAGCCGGCCAGGCCCTCCAGCGCCAGCAGCTGGCGGCCGTTCTGGGTCAGGCCCTGCTGGCTGCGCTCGTAGGCGCTGCGGAGTTCGGCCTGGGTGGTGGCCGGCGGTGATTCCCAGCGCTGCAGCTGGCCGTTGCGCAGGGTCCAGGTGATGACCTGCAGGCCGCCCGGCTGCCGGCGGGTCAGGCGCAGGCTGGCGCCGTCGAAGGCCAGCGGCGTGGCGCTGCCGCCGTCCTGCAGCGAGCGCAGATCCAGCTCCCACTGGGCCAGCACGGTCTGCAGGCGCTCGGTCTGCGCCAGGCTGGCCTGGCTGGATTCGCGGCTGCGCAGCATGCCGTCGATGCCGCGCCAGGCCATCACCGCGATGGTGGTCATGATGACCAGGGCCACCAGCACCTCGACCAGCGTGAAGCCGGCCGGGCGGTGGGCGGGGCTGCGTCGGCGCGTCATCAGTTGCGGCCTACGATGGTGGACAGGCTCAGCAGGGGCACGCCGGCGTCGTTGCTGATCAGGGCGTCGACGCGGCGGAAATTGGGATTGGGCGTGGGGCGCACCGCCAGGCGGCCGGGGTAGTCGCGGCCGAGCTGGCTGCAGCCGAAATCGCTGTCGCCGACGCCGGGAAACTGCCGGGACAGGCGCAGCTCGGTCAGCTGGTTCTCGGCGCACCACTGGGCCGCGCTGACCTCGGCCAGGCGCTGCGCGTTGTCGGTCAGCGCGCCGGCGGCCTTGATGCCGGCGCCCAAGGTGATGGCGACGATGGCCAGGGCCACCAGCACCTCGATCAGGGTGAAGCCGCGCGGGGGGGCGTTCATGGCCGAACCTCGTCCTCGTGCACCGGCTGGAAGGGCCCCAGGCCATCGGTCACCAGATCGATCTGCTGCCCGCCCAGGCGCAGCCGCACGCGCTGCGCGCCGATCACCGGTTCCGGCCCCAGCTGCACGACCCGGGCGCCGACAATCTGCACGGCCACCGCCTCGCCCAGCCAGCGGCGCGGCAGCTGCAGCCGGGCGGGCAGGCCGAGGAAACGGAACTGGTCGCCCGAGTCGTCGTTGACCGGCGCCCATTGCACCGCCAGGCCGGCGGCGCGCGCCTCGGCACGGGCCGATTCGAACAGGGCGGCCAGGCGCTCGGCCTCGCGCTCCAGCTGGGCGCCGGCCGGATCGCGCAGGGACAGGCTGATGGCGGCCGCGGCGATGGCGATCAGCGTCAGCACCACCAGCAGCTCGATCAGGGTGAAGCCCCGGCGGGCCGCTCGCATCGGACGGATGCCGGTCGGCCGGCGCTGCCCCCTCGAGGGGGCCGGCACAGCCGGTAGGGGATGGGACATTTACTGCCAGGAGCCGATGTCGGCATCGTTGCCTTCGCCTCCGGCGCGGCCATCGGCGCCGAAGCTGTAGACATCGATCTCCCCCTTCACGCCCGGGTTGGCGTACTGGTAGGGGCGGCCCCAGGGGTCGTTGGGCAGCTTCTCCACATAGGGCTTCCAGTTGGCCGGAATCGGGCCGCTGGTGGGCTTGCGCAGCAGGGCTTCGAGGCCCTGCTCGGCGCTGGGATAGCGCAGGTTGTCGAGCTTGTAGAGCTTGAGGGCCTGCATCAGGTTGTTGACGTCGGTGCGCGCTGCGGTCACCCGCGCGTCATCGGCACGGTTCAGCACATTGGGCACGATCAGGGCGGCCAGCACGCCGATGATGACCAGCACGACCAGCAGCTCGATCAGGGTGAAACCCCGCGCGTTGCGGAGCTTGGAAGGCAGGAAGGTTCGCATCGGGATGACCGCTCTGTTGTCTCTGGTGGCTTGAATCATAATCGGCCATGGTTTCTCGATTGTTGGCCTTTCTGGTCTGGGCCTTGTTGGCCTTCAGCGCTGCCTACTGGCTGCTCAAGCTGGTGGTCCATCCCCTGCCGGTGCCGGCCCA
>Ga0255338_1003121_pt1 | contig 20945 bp, 17 predicted proteins | sample MeOH1_35cm_T4_19_FD_203715 | JGI IMG/M metagenome (GOLD analysis project Ga0255338, IMG submission 203715) | Sandy soil microbial communities from University of British Columbia, Vancouver, Canada - MeOH1_35cm_T4_195 | ecosystem: Engineered > Artificial ecosystem > Sand microcosm > Unclassified ...
GCGGAAATCCGGGACTGGGACTTGGCACCAGAGGTCTACCTAAACCCGGAGCGAGCTGGGTTGGAGCCTAGGCAGTACCGGGAAGCTGCATAACGGCGGACGCGACAACTACCTTGACACACGCCGGCAAGGACAAAGAAAGTGACTCGCAGCGCCCGCAGGGCGATGTGAAACAGGCTGTTGGGATCAAAATCCAACACCCAAAAATCCTTGACATACAGATCTGTCTACCTCACGATAGTAGACAGATCTGTCTCATTTCGGCCGCAGATCGTCATCGCTAACGTCAAGGAGCCACCCATGCCGACCCAACCCGAATCCCGTCCGCCGTTTCCCCCGTTCACCCACGAGTCCGCCATCCAGAAGGTCCGCGCCGCCGAAGACGGCTGGAACAGCCGCGATCCCGCCCGCGTGGCGCTGGCCTACACCATCGATAGCCAGTGGCGCAATCGTGCCGAATTCGTCACTGGCCGCGAGGCCATTGTCGGATTCCTCGCCCGCAAATGGCAAAAGGAGCTCGACTACCGCCTGATCAAGGAACTCTGGGCCCACGACGGCAACCGCATCGCGGTGCGTTTTGCATATGAATGGCATGACGACTCGGGCAACTGGTACCGGTCGTATGGCAACGAAAACTGGGAATTCGATGAGAACGGCCTGATGCGGCGGCGCTTCGCGTGCATCAACGATGCGCCGATCCGCGAGGCGGACCGCAAGTTCTTCTGGCCGCTGGGCCGCCGCCCGGACGACCATCCGAGCCTGAGCGACCTCGGGCTGTAACACCACGCGCGGCGATGGCCTTGCACCATCGCCGCGTCCCGCCGCAATCGTTTACTGCATGCTGTCCAGATTGCCGATGCGCACCAGCATCTCGGTGAACATCTGCATGTCCAGGTTCAGGTCGGCCACTTCCTTGTATTCCTTGGCATTGTGCGCGGTGTACTTCTTGCCGGGCATGGCCGGGCCGAAGTTGATCGCGTTCGGCATCAGCTTCGCCGTGGTGCTGCCGGCCGTCGGCACCGGCTTGGCCTCGAGCCCCGTGGTATCGCCATAAATGTTCAGCAGTGTGGCCAGCCATGCGCCCTTGGGATCACGCGCCATCCAGTTGCCCTGGTCGTGCTGGATCTCGAGCGTGGTCTGCGTGGCGGCGGCCCAGGCGTTGATGCGCGCCGCCACCTTCTGGCGCAGTTCGTCCGGCGTGGCGCCGCGCGGCATGCGCACGTTGGCGGTGACCTCGAGCTTGCCATTGCGCTCGCGCACCAGCGTGGGCGACATTGTCAGCGGGCCCATGAAGTCGTCGCGATAGCCCACTTCCATCTTCTCGCCCAGATAGCCGGTGCCATACAGGTCGCCCAGGTAGCGGATGGCGCGCGCGTACTGGTTGTCCGCGAACGGCACGCCGGCGCCTTGCAGGAACAGCGCCAGCCGTGGCACGGGGTTCACGCCTTCCTCGGGCCGCGAGCCATGGGCCGACGATCCGGTCACCTTCACATCCACCCCGTCAGCGCCACGCGCGACGTCGATGGTGAATTTGCCCTGCGCCTCGTACTGGGCGATGAACGGCGCGCGGGCCGCATCCAGCGCGGCGGCCACGGCTGCCGCATCGCCACCTGCGATGCGCGCCGTGGCCGTCTGCGGAATGGCGTTGGCCGACGCCGCGCCGGCCATGGCCACGATGGCGGCCGCCTTGCCGTCCGCAGCACGGTCGGGAAAGCGCACGGTCAGCGCGCCCGAGCCCTTCTCGGCCACCACGGCCGGGTACTTGCTGTCCAGCACGATGTTGTACGCCGGCAGCGTGGCGTGCTCCTTGTAGTACTTCATGCCGTCGCCGCCGGTCTCCTCGGTGGTCTCGATCATCAGCCGGATCGTGCGCGCCAGCGGCACGCCGCTCTCGCGCACGGTCTTCATGGCATAGAGCGCGGCGGCGATCGAGCCCTTGTCGTCGATCGTGCCGCGCCCGTACAAGTAGTCGCCCACGCGCGTGACCTTGAACGGGTCGAGCTTGGTGCCGTCGTCGAGCACCCATTCGTCGGCCACCACGGGCACCACGTCGGCATGGGTCAGGATGCCGAACGTGTCGCTGCCGGTGCCGGGCAGGGTCACCTCGAACACGCGGTTGTCTACGTTGCGGTACGTCAGGCCGAAGTCCTTCGCCATGCGCTCCACCACTTTCCCGAAGGCGATGATGGCGGGGCTCTCGTGCGGCGGCACGCGCTCGTCGCGCACAGTGCGGATGGCCACCATCTCGCCGATGCTGTCCAGCACCGCGGCCTGGTTGCGCACCCGGTTGTAGGCGCCCAGCAGGCGGCCGATGTTGACCAGGTCATCGCCCTTCAGCGGTGTCTTCGCCCGGTACGCGCGCACGGCCGGCGCCAGGCCCGGCTCGGCCTTGACGGCGGCGGCGAGGAAGGCGTTGAAGCTGGCCGGCGGACGGGCTGCCTGGGCGGTCACCAGACGGTCCAGCGCGGGTTTGGCCAGGGTCTCCGCCAGCGCGGCGTGGGGCGCGGAAACGGCGAACAGGGCAGCCAGCAAGGCGGCGGACAACTTGACGGCGGGCAGGCGGGTCATCGGTCTCTCTCGGGGAGTCTTGTCATGGATGCGCATGATAGCAGCGCGATCCCCACGCGATACCTACGGAAAAGCGGGAAGGGCGCGGGTCAGTTGCCGGGCGCCAGGCATAGCGGCAGCGTGAATGCGAACACGCTGCCGCATGGCTCCCGCGAGGCCGCGTGGAGCCGGCCCCTGTGCGCCTCGACGATCGACCGGCAGATGGCCAGCCCCATGCCCATGCCGTTCTCCTTGGTCGTGTAGAACGGCTCGAACACCAGCTCGATGGCCTCGCTGCCCAGCCCGGTCCCGGTGTCGGCCACGCTGACCTCGAGCGCGGCATCGCCGGTGACGCGGGTGGCAACCGTGAGCACGCGCGCACGGCCTGCAATATCGCTCATCGCCTCCACCGCGTTGACCACGAGGTTCAGCAGCACCTGCTGCAACTGCACGCCATCGCCGAACACGGAGAAGGTGTCGGCATGCAGCGCCTGTTGCACCGAGACCTCGCGGCGTTCGATCTCGCTGCGCGAAATGGCCAGGATATGACGGATCGCCTCGTGCATGTCCACCCCAGCCAGCACGGGCGCCGCGTTGCGTGTCAGCGCCTGGAGGCTGCGGATCATGTCGCCGGCGCGCTGGCCCTCGCTGGAGATGGCCAGCAGGCCCTCGCGCGCGTAGCCGATCTCCGGCTTGTCGCGCGCCAGCCAGCGCAGGCTCGCCCCCGCGTTGGAGACGATCGACATCAGCGGCTGGTTGATCTCATGCGCGATGGAGGCTGTCAGCTGGCCCACCGTGGTGGCCCGCGCCACGCGTGCCAGGTCGGCCTGCGCGTTGCGCAGCGCGTCCTCGGCGTGGCGCCGCGTGGTCACGTCGGTCGCCGTGCCGACATACTCGAACGTGTCGGCGTCGGCGTCGGCGTCGGCGTCGGCGGCAAGCGGCTTGCCGATGCCGGCCACATAACGCACCGACCCGTCCGCGCGGACGATGCGGTACTCCACCCGGATCGGCACGTTGTCGGCCACGCATTGCGCAATGCGCTGAAGCGTGGCGGCGCGGTCGTCGGGATGCATGCGCATCCCGAAATCGTCGAGCGTGTAATGCGCGCGCGCATTGTCCAGCTCGAAGATGCGGCACAGCTCCTCGGAACAGTAGATGGCGTTCTGGCGCAGATCCCAGCGCCAGCTGCCGGTATGGCTGACGCGCTCGCCCATCGCCAGCGACGCCTCGCTGGCGCGCAACGCGCGTTCCACCTGCTGGCGGCGTTCGTTCTCGGCCAGCAAGTCCTCGTAGAGCCGCGCCGTGCGCAACGAAATGGCCGCTTGCGAGGCAATCAGCTCGAGCACATCGGTTTGCTCGATCGTGAAGCCATCGCGCATCAGGCGGTTCTCCAGGTACAGCGCGCCGATCAGTTCATTGTGGCGCACCATCGGGATGCACGTGGCCGCGCACTGGGCGTGCCTGAGGAAGTACGGATCAAGCCCGAACGGATTGGCGACGCTGGCGTCGCCCACCACGACGGCCTGGCCCGTGCGGATGACGGTATGGATCAGCGCCATGGGCAGGTCGTCGGCGTGGAGCGCATCCTGCGCCAGCTGCACCTGGATGCCGGCAGGCGAGGTGTGGGCCCGCGCTTCGATGATCGGCGCGTTGCCTTGCAGCCGGATCAGCAGTCCGCGTTGCGCGGCGGCATATTCGAGCGTGATGGTCATCAGCTTGTCCACCAGCCTGTCGAGGCGGATTTCCTCGGTCAGCGCGCGCGAGGCGCGGATGACGCTTTCCACGTCGCGGATGCGCTTGCCGTTGGCCAGCATGTAGGCGGGCTGCCGCGCCGCGTCGAACAGTTCGGGATTGGCGGCTTCGATCTGATGCACCTTGCCCATGGCTCCCCACTGCCGGTAGCGGTCGCGTGCGGCACGCAGGTGCGCGCGTGCCGCCGTGGTCAGGCCGGCGTCCGTGCAGTGCCGTCCCGCCAGTTCATGCGCCAGCGCGGCGATCTGTGCAAAGCCGTGGGCGGTGGCGTGCGCAATGGCCTGCTCGTAACGCGCCATCGCGCCGAGCGCGTCGCCATCCAGCCGCGCCAGTTCGGCCTCCACCAGCAGCGCCTTGTCGGCGAAGGTGGCCGGATTGGCGTCGGCCCAGCCACGGATCTTGCGCGCGTGGGCGTCCAGCCTGGCGCGCGCCGGCGCATCGGGCCTGCCCGCCGCCAGCGTCAGCGCGGCGTAGAGGTGGAAGTCAAGCAGGTGGATATGGCCCGGCGCCGACCAGGCCAGGTCTCCGGCCTGCGCGAGGCAGCCGGCCGCCTCGTCGATCCTGCCGGCCAGATACAGGATCGTCGCGCGATAGAGCCAGTACCAGAACTCCAGCGTGGACATGCGTTCCTGCGCGGGCGTCTTGCCGATATCGAGGCCGTCGAGCGCGGTGGGCGCATCGGCCTGCATCGGAAACCCGGACTCCCGCAGCCCGTCGGCGAAGCGCTGTTGCACCAGCAGGATGGCTTCCACGTCGCGGAAACCGGCCTGGCGCACGAAATCGAGCCCGTGCGCGATCTCGGCGGATACGTCGTCGAGCGGGTCGCCGCGCACGAGCCGGTTGGCCACCAGATGGCAGCATGCAAAGCACGCGGTGGTCATGTCGCCATGCGCCACGCCCGCCGCAAAGGCGGCGCGCGCGCAGTCCGTGGCGTAGGACAGCGTCTGCGTCCATACGCTGAGCTGGTCCAGCGGCAGCAATGTCTGCGCTTCATACGCCACGTAGCCGTGCCGCATGACCAGTTGCCGCGCCATCTCGCCGTAGCGGAAGCCGTCCTGGTATGCCTCGAGGCGTTGGCACACCAGCACGCCAAGCCAGCCCAGGGCGGCCGTGGCGGGGGCGGTGATGCCGTGTGCCAGCGTCAGCCGCATCGACTCGCACAACGCCAGGAACTGCAGGTGCTCGTCGGTGAAGCTGGCCGGCACGGACAGTGCCGCCAGCAAGGCCATGGCCGCCTCGATCTCGGGGTCCGACATTGGCGGCAGGGCGGCCAGCGCGGCCAGGCCATCGCCATCGAGGCGCGCGTGGATGGCGCGATAGGCGGCATCGCAGGCCGCCGCTGGCGGATGGGCGGTCAGCGCGATGCCGAACATCCGCAGCCCGTCGATTGCCGTTGCGACGGCAAGCGCATTCTCCGAGCGCCGCGTGTGGATCTCGGTCTTGATCTGGTAGATGGCGGCGCGCTGCGGGGCTGGCACGGGCGCCTCCAGCAACGTGGCCGCCAACGCCAGCGCCTCGGGCAGCCGGCCTTGCTGCAGCAGGCACTCGCACCGCTCGCGCAGCAATGCGAATTCGATGGCGTTGGCGCCCGGGTGCCCCTCGGCCTGCGCGGTGCGCACGAACGCCAGCCCGGCCGCGATGGCGTCCAGCGCCGGTGCGTAAGCGATGGCGCGCCGCGCCCGGGCGCCGGCTTCCAGGCTCAGCTTCGCCGATTCGACGGCTTCGTCGGCATCGGTGATCCATTCCACCACATGGGCGAGCAGTTGCGTGGCACGGAACAGCGTGTCATCGCGTAGTGCGTTGCGGGGGGCATCGCGCAGCAGGCGCCCAACGCCCAGGCAGACCTGGTCGCGCGCCGTTGGCGACAGCAGCGCATGCGCGGCTTCCTGCACCCGGTCGTGCGAGAACACGTAGCCCGGCTCTTCAAGGTGAATGGCGTCCGCCGCGCGTGCCGGGGCCAGCAGCGCATGCAACGCGCGCTCGTCCAGGTCGAACGCGGCGCACAGCAGCGCGGTGTCAGACCGCTGGCCCAGGCAGGCCATGCCGCCGAGCAGTTGCCGCGTGCGCGGCGGCAGCCGCGACAGCCGCTGCAGCACCATGTCCGCCACGTTATCGGTGTAGGCGCGCCGCTCGATGCCGTGGAAATCGCAGTGCCAGCTGCCGTCGTCGGGCGAGTACGTGACCAGGCGGTCATCGACCATCGCCTTGAGGAACTGGCCCACGAAGAACGGGTTGCCGAGCGTCTTGGCATGGATCAGGCCGGCCAGCGCGTGCAGGTCGCGGCGCCGCGCGCGCAGCGTCTCGGCCAGCAGCGTGCCCACGGCGTCCACGTCGAGCGGCGGGAGCGCAATATGGTGGCCCGGCGTGTGCTTGCGCCGCAGTCTGGCCAGGCCGGGCGGCACGCCGTCGGCTGCGTCCGCCGACGTGCGTGCACTGCCGACCAGCAACAGCGGCAGCGGCAGCGGGGAGTCGAGCAGCCGCTCGAGGCATTGCAGCGAGGGCCCGTCGAGCCACTGGAAATCGTCGATCAGCAGTACCAGCGGCCGTTCCGGCTGCGCGAACGCGCAGACGAGGCTGCGCATGGCCAGGTCGAAATGCGCCTCGGCGTCGGGGCCCGCCGGCTGTGGCGCGGGCGGCAGGGGGCCGGTCAATGACGCCAGCGCGGGGGCGACGCCGACGGCGGCGCCGGCATAGGGGCCAAGGGCGTGGGTCACGCGCTCCTGCCACGCCCGTACCACGTCTTCGGGCTGGCCCAGGATGTCGAGCACCAGCCTGTGGAACGCCTCGGCGATGGCGGTGTAGGGCACCTCGTGCGGGCACTGGTCGGCCTTGCCGACGGCGCAGCACACCTGCTGCTGGCGGAGACCATCGGCGAATGCGCGCATCAGCGCGGACTTGCCGATGCCGGACGGCCCCGTGACGGCGACCAGCGCGTGCCGGCCCGCCGTCGCTACCCGCCCATAGGCGTCGGTGAGCGCGCGCAGGTCGGCGTCGCGCGCATACAGCCGTTCGGGCAATTCCAGTTCGGCGGGCTGGTCGCGCCGGCCCAGCTCGAAGACGTCGATACGGCCAAGCGTGCTCCACGCGGCCCGGCAACGCCGGATGTCCGCCTCGAGTCCGGTGGCCGACTGGTAGCGCCGGGCCGGGCGCTTGTCGAGGAGCTTCATGATCAGCAGCGAGAGCGCTTCCGGCACGCCGGCCGTCATCGCATGCGGCGGCACGGGTTCGCTGGCCACATGGGCGTGAATCCATTCGCCGGGGTCGGACGGATCCCGCGCCACGAACGGCAGCCGGCCCGTGGCCAGGCGATACAGGATTACCCCCATCGAATAGAGGTCGCTGCGCGCGTCCAGGCCGTTGCGGGTGCGGCCCGTATGCTCGGGCGACATATAGGCCAGCGCCTCGCCACCGGCCAGCATGTGCGGCGGCAGCGCATCGGCAATGTCCCACTGCTGTGCGGCGGCCAGGCCAAAGCGGCTGAGCCGGCACTGGCCATCGGCATCGATGAACAGGGCGGACGGCATCACGGCCTTGTGAATCAGCCCCGCCTCGTGCACGGCCTTGAGCGCCTGGCTGGCGCCTTCGGCAATCGACAGCAGGCGTGCCACAGGCTGCGGGTCGGGCGGCAGGTCGGCCAGCGTGTTGCCGGCCGCGTCGTCATAGACCAAAGCTATCGCGCCGTGGCGCTGCACGCTGGCGCGCGGCACCAGCGCCCACTCAGGCCGCAGCAACGCCCGCAAGCCGAACTCGTTGTGCAACTGGTGCGCGGCCTCGGCCTCCATCTGGGCAGAGGCTGCGTGGGCCAGCAGCAGCGTGCTGCCGTCCTTCACGTGGTGGCCGCGTGACAGCGCGACGATGCCGTCGTGGCAGACCGGCGTGAAGCCGTATTCGTCCAGCGATACAACGGCAGCCTGGCTTGTCTCGTACGGCGTCATCGTGGGGGCGTGGATGAAGGAGCGTCGTGCCGTGCTAGGCGTCCGGTTTCTGCGGGCCCGGTGCCAGCGCTTGTTCGATGCACCGTATGATATCCGTGTCCAGGAATGGCTTGTTGAGGAAACCGGCGGCGTCCGCCGCGAGTGCCTGTTGCTGGTAGCCTTCCCGCGCAAAGGCGGTCATGAAGATCACCGGGAAGCGCAATCCGCGTGCACGCAGCGCCTCGCAGAGCGCAAAGCCGTTCATGGCAGGCATCTGGATGTCGGTGACGAGGCATGAGACGCTGTCCAGGGCAGTGGATTGCAGCAGTTCCTCGCCATTGGCATAGAGCAACGCGGCGAGGTCGAGCGAGCGCACGAGCCGTCCCAGGGCATGTCGCACCGATGCGTCGTCGTCGACGATGGCGATCACCGGGGTGGCAGTCACTTGCGCGCCACCTCAGAAGTAGTGCCGCATGCCGAGCGCGAAGGTCTGGGGATCGGCCCCCGCGCTGACGCCAAGCTCATTGATGGCAAAGTCGTAGATGGCGTTCTGGTGGTTGTCGATGCGGCTGTAGTACGCGAACAGCGCGGTGCGCTTGGACAGCGGGTAGTCGTAGCCCAGGGTCAGTTGCGTGGCGCCGGTGCCCGAGCCGCTGCGGAAGAAGCCGACCGTGTCGGTGGACGAGCCGGTGCCATTGGCGGCATAGGCGAAGCCGATCCGCACGCTGCCCGGCCCGAGCTTCTGCACCAGCGAGGCGTAGTAGCCGTTGCGCTGCAGGTCGCCGGTGTCGGTACGGTAGTGCAGGTGCTCGTAGATGGCCGAGATGCGCGTGCCGGCAAAGAGCTGGTAGGCCACGCCCACCTTGATCGCATCGTCATTGCGGTCGGCGGCCTGGTAGTGCTGGTGGATTTCGTACGCCACGGTGGCGTTGAGCGGCCCGCGGTCGTACACCGCCGCCGCCGAGTACAGCGCCGGGTTGCGCGCCACGGCGGTCTTCTCCTCGGGCAGGCCCCAGCCGAGCCAGACGCTGACGCCGCCCCACTGGGGCGAGCGGTATTGCACGATGTTCTTCTGGCGCCGGTCGAACGCGCTGGTGTCCTGCACGTTGTCCGAAGTCGACGTGGAGCCGTTGCCCATCAGTGCCATGTAGCCAGCCGTGGTGGGGTAGTAGGGGTCGTAGCCCATGGTGGCTTCCGTGTACGGCGTATGCCAGTGCCCCATGAACAGCAGGCCGTAGTCGCCCTGCAGACCGATCCGCGAGTTGCGGCTGGCGATCTGGCCCTGGCCGGTATCGAGCGAGAGATTGCTTTCGATCTGCCACAGCGCCTTGAGGCTGCCGCCCAGCCCCTCTTCGCCGCGCAGGCCGAACACTGAACGGTAGTTGGTCTGGCGCACCACGCTGCCGATCGCCGTGCCGTCGGTGGCGTGGCTCGCCCGGCTGTATTCGATGGCCGTGTTGAGGCGGCCATAGACCGTGACGGAGCTTTGTGCGAAGGCGGGCGCGCAGGAGACGGCCAGGCCCAGGATGGCGACGCGCGCCGATACGGATGGTGGGACCGGCATCATCTTATTGCGTGGCGTCTTTGGACTCGGCATCGAGCGCGGCGTTGAGCGTGCGGGGCGGGGTGCCGGTGATCTTGGGCACGCACTCGCTTTGGAACCACGCGGCGGTGACCGGCTCGCCGGCCAGCATCCGCTTGATCGGCGGCACCACCTGCTCGCCGATCAGCATGCCCAGCAGGCCGATCAGGGCCACCACCGGTGGGGCGGGCGAGCGCACCTGCATCAAGGCGTAGATGATGCCGACCAGGATGCCGGCGGCGAGGGAGACGAGATAGAGTTTCATGGCAGTTTCAGTTGTGCAGGAAGAAAATCGTCGGCCCCCGGGGCTATGCGGCGGGCAGGCCCATGCCCAGCAGGTGCCGCACGCGTGGCGGCTCCGCGCCGGTATGGAAGCGGGTGACATCGCGCTGGAGATCGGCATCGGCGTTGGGCACGCGTTCGTGCTGGCGCAGGTGTTCGGCCCATGACTCCACGAGGAACCACTCGGTCAGCAAGTCGGGGTCGGTCGGGTCTTCCATCACGCCCCAGTGGAACGCGCCGTCGCGCAGCCGCTCCTCGGACAGCTTGTGCACCGCGCGCAGGAATGCGTCACGGTCCGCCGCCACCACGCGGTATTCGATCAGGATCATCACCGGGCCGCGGTCGTGGGCGATCTCGTCGGCCATTTGCGGCGTGGGCCAGTGCCGGGCCGGTCCCAGGTCTTCCTCGCCACGCGGCAGGCGCATGCGGTGCAGGATGACGGCGGCCACGATCAGGCCCACCGCGGCAATCAGCAGCGCGCGCGGCGTGCCGGCCGCCTGTGCCATGAAGCCCCACAGCAGGCTGCCGCCCGCCATCGCGCCATTGAAGACCATCTGGTAGACGGCCAGCGCGCGGCCACGCACCCAGTTGGGCAGGATGGCTTGCGCCACGCCGCCGAGCGTGGTCAGCGCCGTGATCCATGCCGCGCCCAGCAGCATCAGCAGCGGCACGGCGATCCAGACGGGCGGTGCGATGGAGAGCGCCGCCATGACCACGGCCGTGACCACGGCGGACAGGAGCACCATGCCGTCGGCATCAAGCCGCCGCTGCAGCCGCTGCATGACCAGCGCGCCAAGGATCGCCCCCACGCCCACCGCCCCAAGCAGCGCGCCGTAGAGACCGGCGCCGCCCTTGAGCAACTGCCGGGCCACCAGCGGCAACAGCGCCCAGATGCTGCTGCCGAACGCAAAGTGGACGGCAGCGCGGGCCAGCACCACATGAAGCTGGCTATGCGCGCGCGTAAAGCGCATCCCGGCGCGGAACGCCCCAAAGAAATGCTCGCGCAGCGGATCGGTTTGCCGCGCGGGCCGCTTCCACCACAACAGGGCGGCAATCACGAACACGTAGCTGAGCAGGTCAGCGCCATAGGTCGTGGCCGCGCCGAACGCCGCCAGCAGCAGGCCGCCCGCCGCCGGCCCGATTGCCCGCGCGATGTTCACGCCAAGCGCGTTCAGCGCCACGGCGCGCTTCAGCGTGCGCGGCGGCACCAGTTCCGGCACGATCGACTGCCACGTGGGGCCCATCATCGCGGCGCCGATGCCGCCCACGAATGCCATGCCGATCAGGATCTCGATGGTCAGCGCCTGACGCCATGCCAGCGTCATTAGCGTGCCGCTGACCAGCGCCAGCCCGACCTGGATGGCAATCAGGAAGCGGCGCCGGTCGAGGATGTCGGACAGCACGCCGGCCGGAATCGCCAGCAGGAACACGGGCAGCGTGGCCGCGGCCTGGATGGTGGCCACGGCCGCCGGAGACGACGACAGGTCCGTGGCCAGCCATGCGCTGGCCACGTCGCGCATGAAGCTGCCGACGTTGCCGAGGATGGTGGCCGCCCAGAGCACGGCAAACGTGGTCTGGGCCAGCGGCGCGAAGGTGCCGCCCGAGTCCGGGACGGCGGCGGGAGCGGAGGTATTGGATTGGGTCATGGCGATCGGTGCGTGCGCAGGTCTTCCCATGCCACGAGCAGGAAGGCGCCCGCCAGGCCCAGATGCTCGAAGAACGCGTTCGCCAGCATGAACCGGGCGTCGGTCGGCGCGCTCCAGAAGCGGTTGGCCAGGAACGTTGCCGCCAGCGTGAACACCGCCAGCGCCAGTGCGCCCAGCCAGCGCCAGCGGCCCAGCAGGATCATGGCCGACGCGCCAAGCTCAAGCGCGATGATGGCGGCCGCCATGGGCACCGCAGGCGCGACCCCGAAGTGTTCCATCTCGGCCACCGCGCCGGAGAAGTCCATGAGCTTGACCAGCCCGCCCTGCAGGTAGGCGCCGCAGAGCAGCAGCAGCGCCATCCAGCGCAGCCAGCGCGGCAGCCTCGGCGTGCCGGCCGGGGCTGCCGGCAGTGTGGATGAGGTATCGGCCATGGGCGGTCTCCGGGGTTGCGAACGGAAGGATCAGAATGCCCAGCAGGAGCAGCCGAGCGCGCCCCAGAACGTGCTTTCTTCCGAGGTGGGCACATCCGACGTCCACGCCCTGGCATGCGCATGGCCATGCACGCCGCACGAGCTGGCGCAGCCGCAGGCCGTGTTCATCGCAAGCGTCTTCGCCTTGGCCGTCGGACGCGGCTGGTAGCCGCCGACGCCGTTGTGCCGCGCCGGCGACCAGTCCGGCATGGCCGGCGGAATCTCAGGCGCATGCTTGCCGAACTCGCTGTCGCCGTAGACCACCTTGCCGCCCAGGATCGTCATCACCGACGTGATGTCCTGGATGTCGTCGCCGGGCACGGCGAAGTAATCGGCCGACAGCACGGCCAGGTCGGCCAGCTGGCCCGCCTTGATCTGGCCCTTCTTGCCAACTTCGGACGAGAACCACGTGTTGGCCTCGGTCCACAGCCGCAACGCGGTCTCGCGGTCGAGCAGGTTGGCCTGCGGATACATCGACATGCCGCCCACGGTCTTGCCCGTGGTCAGCCAGTACAGCGACACCCACGGGTTGTAGGAGGCCACGCGCGTGGCATCGGTGCCGGCGCCCACCTTGACGCCGCGCTCGAGCATCCGCTTGATCGGCGGCGTGGCCTCGGCGGCCTTGGCGCCGTAGCGTTCCACGAAGTACTCGCCCTGATAGGCCATGCGGTGCTGCACGGCGATGCCGCCGCCCAGTGCCGCGATGCGGTCGATATTGCGGTCGGTGATGGTCTCGGCGTGGTCGAAGAACCAGTTCAGGCCATCGAACGGGATGTCCTTGGCCACCTTCTCGTAGACGTCCAGCGCGCGCGAGATGGTCTCGTTGTAGGTGGCGTGCAGGCGCCACGGCCAGCGCTTCTCGGCCAGCAGGCGGATCACGGGTTCCAGATCGCCCTCCATCGACGGCGGCATGTCCGGGCGCTCAACGCGGAAGTCCTCGAAGTCCGCCGCGGTATAGACCAGCATTTCGCCGGCGCCGTTGTGGCGATAGAGGTCATCGCCCTGGCCCGGTTTCACCTTCGTCGCCCACGTCTTGAAGTCGCTCAGTTCTTCCTTGGGCTTCTGCGTGAACAGGTTGTAGGCCAGCCGCACCGTGAGCTGCCCTTCCTTGTGCAGATCCTCGATGATGCTGTAGTCCTCGGGGTAGTTCTGAAAGCCGCCACCGGCGTCGATCACGCCGGTCACGCCCAGCCGGTTCACTTCGCGCATGAAGTGCCGTGTAGAGTTCTTCTGGTACTCGGGCGGCAGCTTCGGGCCCTTGGCCAGCGTGGCGTAGAGGATGGTGGCGTTGGGCTTGGCCAGCAGCAGGCCGGTGGGGTTGCCAGCCTTGTCGTGCACGATCTCGCCGCCCGGCGGATTCGGCGTGTCCTTGGTGTAGCCCACGGCGCGCAGCGCCGCGCCGTTCAGGATCGCGCGGTCATACAGGTGCAGGATGAACACCGGTGTGTCAGGTGCCACCGCGTTCAACTCTGCGATGGTGGGCAGGCGCTTTTCCGCGAACTGGTGCTCGGTGAAGCCGCCCACTACGCGCACCCATTGCGGGGCGGGCGTGCGGGCCACCTGGTCCTTGAGCATGCGCATGGCATCGGCCAGCGAGCGCACGCCGTCCCAGCGCAGTTCCAGGTTGTAGTTCAGTCCGCCCCGGATGATGTGCATGTGGCTGTCGATCAGCCCGGGAATGGCCCGCCGGCCGTTCAGGTCCACGATCTTCGTCTGGGCCCCGGCCAGCTTCATGATGTCCTCGCGCGTGCCCACGCCGATGAAGCGGCCATCCTGGATGGCGACGGCGTCGGCTTGCGGCTTCGCACGGTCCAGCGTGGCGAACTTGCCGTTGACGAGGATGAGGTCGGGTGTCGGGTTCTGTGACATGGCGAAGAGCTCCGAAGAGGCCGCGGCACCGAGTGCTGCGGCCGAGGCTATGAAATGCCGGCGGGTGACTGTCATCGTCTTGGCCGGGTCAGGTGTTGAGGAACGCCAGCAGGTCGGCGTTGATCTGGTCGGCGTGCGTCACGCACATGCCATGCGGCGCACCGGGGTAGACCTTCAGCGTGGCGTTCTTCACGATCCTGGCGGATAGCCTGCCGGCGTTGTCGATCGGCACGATCTGGTCGTCGTCGCCATGCATCACGAGCGTGGGAACGTCGATCTTCTTCAGGTCGGCGGTGTAGTCGACCTCGGAGAACTCCTTGATGCAGGCGTACTGGCCGACGATGCCGCCGGCCATGCCCTGGGCCCAGAATGCGTCGATGGTGCCCTGCGAGACCTTGGCTCCCGGACGGTTGAAGCCGAAGAACGGCACCGCCAGATCCTTGTAGAACTGCGAGCGGTTGTCGGCCACGCCCTTGCGGATGCCGTCGAACACGTCCATCGGCAGGCCATTGGGGTTGCTCGGGGTCTTGACCATGATCGGCGGCACGGCGCCGATCAGCACCGCCTTGGCCACGCGCCTGGTGCCGTGACGGCCGATGTAGTGCGCCACTTCGCCGCCGCCGGTGGAATGGCCGACCAGCGTGGCGCCCTTGATGTCCAGCGCATCGAGCAGCGCGGCGAGGTCATCGGCATACGTATCCATGTCATTGCCTTGTGACGGCTGTCCCGAGCGGCCATGGCCGCGGCGGTCGTGCGCGATCACGCGGAAGCCCTTTTGCACGAGGAACAGCATCTGCGCGTCCCAGGCATCGGCGTTGAGCGGCCAGCCGTGGGAGAAGACGACCGGACGGCCCGAGCCCCAGTCCTTGTAGAAGATCTGGGTGCCATCCTTGGCGGTGATGGTGTTCATGGTGTGGCCTCCTGCTGCGTGATGGGTCGCGGCGCCCTGCGGCTTGCCGGCGGCATTGGCGATGGTGGTGGCGGAGAGGGTGGCCACGACGGCCACGCCCACGGAACTGGCGCCGGAAACAAGCAGCTTGCGGCGCGAGGGGTTGAGTGCTTCGTCTTGTTGTTGTGTTTGCATGATGAGACCGGCTCGAATTGAAGGAAGACCCGTTCGTTCGTGCTCCTCTCGCGCTTGCGGGAGAGGAGCGCCCCGTGGAGACGGGAGAGCGTCAGTGCGCCGGCACTGGTGCGATTGACTCGTGCGGCGTGGCTGTGCGCTGGGCAGCCTTGTGTACCATCGTGTAGGCGTAGTCTACGCCCATGCCATACGCGCCAGAATGATCCTTGACAAGTTTCATCACCGCGTCATAAGTGTCGCGATGCGCCCAGTCGCGCTGCCATTCCAGCAGTACCTGCTGCCACGTCACGGGCACCGCGCCGGCCTGCACCATGCGCTGCATCGCGTAGTCGTGCGCCTCCTTGCTGGTGCCGCCCGAGGCGTCGCCGACCATGTAGATCTCGTAGCTGCCTTCGAGCATGGCGCACAGCGCGAACGTGGTGTTGCAGACCTCGGTCCACAGGCCGGCCACTACTACCTTGTTGCGGCCGTTGGCGCGCAGCGCGTCGCGCACCTTCTGGTCGTCCCACGAATTCATCGACGTGCGCTCCAGCGTCTTCTGGTTCGGGAACACGTCGAGCACTTCGGGATAAGTGAAACCGGAGAATGACTCGCTTTCCACGGTGGTGATGGTGGTCGGCACATTGAAGATCTTGGCGGCCTTGGCCAGGCCCACCACGTTATTCTTCATGGCCTGGCGGTCCATCGACTGGACACCGAACGCCATTTGCGGCTGATGGTCGATGATGATGAGCTGGCTGTTCTGCGGGGTCAGGACTTCGAGCTTCGGATTGGACATGATGTCGCTCCAGGAAACGGTGGCAATGAATGGCGGGTCGCTTGTGCGGCGACCCGAAGGAAGACTAAGCCGCCGGACCCTATGCATCCATTGTCCGATCGTATTAGTTGGTGGCGCGCCTGTATGGCATGGGGGCGATGCGGCGTTTGGCCGACTAACCCAATGGTATGAATGGTCAAGTGCGGCGCGATGTGCTGAAATAACGGGCCAGCGAGGCGATCCCGCGGACAGGAGTGAACACTGTGACATCCAAGAGCCTGGAGCCTGCCGGCTTCAGTGACGGCGACGACGCGCTGGTGCTGGTCGTCGATGACGACACCATGCTGCGCAGCGGCCTGGGTAACCTGTTCCGCTCGGTTGGCATGAACGTGGCGCTGTTCGCATCCGCCGCCGAACTGCTTGATTTTGCGATGCCGGATGCACCGTGCTGCCTGGTGCTCGACGTGCGGCTGCGCGGCCCGAGCGGGCTCGATCTCCAGACGCGGCTTGCCCAGATGGGCGTGCATATCCCCATCATCTTCATGACCGGCTATGGCGACATCGCCATGACCGTGGCGGCGATGAAGGCGGGCGCCGAAGACTTCATGGCCAAGCCCTTCCGCGACCAGGACCTGCTCGATGCGGTATCCGCCGCATTGGAGAAGGACCGCATGCGCCGGCAGGGCCTGCGCAAGGTGGAGGCATTGCGCGCCAACTACCAGACCTTGACGCCGCGCGAGGGCGAAGTCATGGCGCTTGCGGTGTCCGGGCTGCTCAACAAGCAGATCGCGGGCGAGATCGGCATCAGCGAGGTGACGGTCAAGATCCATCGCGGCCAGGCCATGCGCAAGATGCATGCGCGCACGTTTGCCGACCTCGTGCTGATGGCGCAGCAGCTCGGCATCTGCAAAGTCAGCTGAGTCCGTTGATGCTACCGGCACGCCGCGCCCGGTTGCACCCGCATGGCCGCCCGATGCAACAGCCGGGGTTGCACGGCAAATGACGGCGCCGCGGCGGCCAGCGCCACGCGTTTCAGAATGCCGGACATGAGCCGCTTCTGCAGTGCCAGCGCGTCAGGCCGGACATGATTCATCACGTGCAAAGCCATGGATGCCTTCCTTGCCCGCCTCGGGGCGTATCACGGAACCAAAACGCGCGGGCACGCCAAGGCGACCCAGCTGCCGCACTACGCGTTCGCATAGAAAATCCATCTTTCGCGTCTGCGACACATACACGTACTGTGGCACCCACGGATGGGTATCGACGTGGTGCCGCACGGCACGCCGCAGGGCTTCGGTGAGCTGCCAGACCATATGCGGATGCGGCAAGCGCCAGAAGTCCGGCAGGAACATCGTGCCGTGGTCCGCCTCGATGCGAACCACGGTCACGAAGCGTGCGCCAGCGGGAATCCGCAGGCTGATGGCCGGATCGCCGGACACGTCGGCGAAGAACATCACGAAGCGCATGTCGGCAAGGCGGATGCCGGTGACTTCCATGCCGTCGTCCACGCACACCGCCTCCGTCACGTGAACCTCGCCGGCGCCTTGCGGCTGTAGCGAGGGAAACACGCGTGTGACCAGTCCAGGACAAATGTAGTCATGCATTTCACAGTCGCGGGATGCGTGGCAGGGCGCCAACTCAAGCCCGGATGCTAACGGCGGCGCCGGATTGCAGGCCGCTTCTTTACAACATTTCACGCTCAGCACGGCCCCCCAAAAAACGCCTGTCTGCTCAATAGAAATACGCAATCGTATTTCTACGATTGATGATAGATAATATCAATCACGTGCGTTGAAACGATGAATTGTACAAATCACATGGGCGTCGTCAGAATTCACTCCATCGCTACGACACGTGGCGCCAACCCAACCCCAGGAGTGATACCGATGCTGCAATCCCGCGAAGGCCAACGCGTTCCCAATGTCACGTTCCGTGTGCGTGAAAACAATGCGTGGAAGGACGTGACCACGGCCGAGCTGTTCGATGGCAAGACCGTCGTGCTGTTTTCGCTGCCGGGCGCCTTCACGCCCACCTGCTCGTCGACCCACCTGCCGCGCTACAACGAACTGGCGCCGGTGTTCGCGAAACAGGGCGTGGATGCCATCCTGTGCGTGTCGGTGAACGACACGTTCGTGATGAACGAGTGGGCCAAGGACCAGGAATCCCAGAACATCGTCATGATTCCCGACGGCAATGGCGAGTTCACCGACGGCATGGGCATGCTGGTGGACAAGGCCGACCTGGGCTTCGGCAAGCGCAGCTGGCGCTATTCGATGCTGGTGAAGAATGGCATCGTGGACAAGATGTTCATCGAGCCGGAAGAGCCGGGCGACCCGTTCAAGGTGTCCGACGCCGACACGATGCTCAACTACCTCGCCCCGAACGCCAAGACGCCTGACCAGGTGGTGGTGTTCTCGAAGGTCGGCTGCTCGCACTGCGCCAAGGCCAAGCAACTGCTGTCGGACAATGGCTTCGAGTACATCGACGTGCCGCTGGAGAACAAGGTGCGCGGCAAGGTGCTGGGCGCCGTGTCGGGCAACATGACCGCTCCGCAGGTCTTCATCAACGGCAAGCTGATTGGCGGCGCCGAAGCGCTCGAGCAGTACCTGACGCGCTGATTCCCCCTCCCCGAGTTGTTCTCCTCCCCTGGGCCCGGTCCCCGCCGGTGTCCAAGGGGATCTTTTTGCCCAGGAATCGCAACATGAAGACCACCATCCAGACCGACGTCGCCGTGATTGGCGCTGGCACTGCCGGGCTTGCCGCCTACCGGGCCGCTATTGCCGCCGGCAAGCGCGCCGTGATCATCGAGGGCGGCGCCTATGGCACCACCTGCGCACGGGTGGGCTGCATGCCGTCCAAGCTGCTGATCGCCGCCGCCGAGGCTGCGCACGAAGCCCGCCATACCGCCGCATTCGGCGTGCATGTGGATGGCCAGGTGCGCATCGATGGCCGCGAGGTCATGGCCCGCGTGCGCAGCGAGCGCGACCGTTTCGTCGGCTTCGTGGTGCGCGGCGTGGAGACCATTCCTGAGGCGGACCGGCTGCGCGGCCATGCGCGGTTCATCGACAACACGGTGCTCGAGATCGACGGCGACACCACGGTGCGCGCGAGCCGGGTGGTGATTGCCACCGGCTCACGCCCGGCCGTGCCACCGCCGTTCCAGGTGTTCGGCGACCGGCTGGTCGTCAATGACGATGTGTTTGCGTGGGAAGACCTGCCGGCCAGCGTGGCCGTGTTCGGCCCCGGCGTGATCGGGCTCGAACTGGGCCAGGCGCTCTCGCGGCTTGGCGTGCGCGTCCGGGTGTTCGGTGTTGGCGGTGGCGTGGGTCCGCTCACCGATCCGCAGATCCGTGCCTACGCCGCGCAGGCGTTCAACCAGGAATTCCCGCTGCAACCCGATGCCCGCGTGACCGACATGCGCCGCGAGGGCGACGAAGCGGTGATCACGTTCGAGGACATCGACGGACGCCTGGCGACCGAGCGCTTTGCCTACGTGCTGGCCGCCACGGGCCGCCGGCCGAACGTCGACAACCTGGCGATCGAGAACGCCGGCCTGGCGCTGGATGCGCGCGGCGTGCCGGTCTTCGATCCGCTCACGCTCCAGTGCGGCACGGCGCCCGTGTTCATTGCCGGCGATGCCAACAACGTGCTGCCGCTGCTGCACGAGGCCGCCGACGAGGGCAAGGCCGCCGGCGAGAGCGCCGCGCGCTGGCCCGACGTGCGCCCGCTGGCCCGCCGCGCGATGCTGGCCGTGGTGTTCTCCGATCCGCAGATCGCGATGGTCGGCAACACTTACGCCAGCCTGGATGCAGGCACGTTCGTGACTGGCGAGGTCAGCTTTGAAGACCAGGGACGCAGCCGCGTGATGCGCAAGAACCGGGGCCTGATGCACGTCTACGCCGACAAGGCCACGGGCCGTTTCCTGGGTGCCGAATGGATGGGCCCGCGCGCCGAGAACATCGCGCACTTGCTGGCGTGGTCGTACCAGCAGGGCCTGACCATCGCCCAGATGCTGGCCATGCCGTTCTACCACCCGGTAGTGGAAGAGGGCCTGCGCACCGCGCTGCGCGATGCCGAAGCCAGGCTGGCGGCGAATCAGTAAGTCTCTGGTTCATCGAGGTTTGTTGTAGACAGGTCTGTCTTCTATAATGATGGCTGTCTGTCTACCGCTTCGACACTGCCATGGCCAATCCTTCCGCCCGCGACCGCATCCTCGACACCGCCGCCCGGCTGTTCTACCGCGATGGCTACCGTGCCACCGGCATCGACAAGATCATTGCCGAGTCGGGCGTGGCCAAAATGTCGTTATATCGGCACTTTGCGTCGAAGAACGATCTGATCTCCGCGTTCCTCGCGCGCCGCCATGACAACTGGATGGCGTGGTTCGAAGGTGCCGTGCGGCGCCGGCTGGCGCAACGGCCCAATCTGGACGTGCTGGCCGATGCACTGGGCGAGTGGTTCCAGACCGACGACTATCGCGGTTGCGCGTTCATCAACGTGGTGGCCGAAGGCGGTGGCGGCGCGGGGGACGATCCGCGCCTGGCCGAGCACGCGGTCACGCACAAGCAGTCGCTGGCCGGATTCGTGGCCGACGTGGCGCGCGAGCTGAAGCTGCGCGACCCCGAGGCCGTGGCCGAGGAAGCCATGATCTGCATCGAAGGGATGATCGTGCGGTACCAGATGGTTCCCGATGTGGCATCGATCGATGCGGGAAGACGGTTGCTGGGCCGGCTGCACGCGGCGGGATAGGGGCTTCGATAAGCGCTGGCCCTCAGTGACGTCGCTGGTCGAGCCCTATATGGTCATTTCTCTCATTGGCCCATATAAACCCACTGTTGCCGGAAGATCCTGTATGGGGGTGTCTCGCTTGCGCGGAAACACCTCACGCTTCCAGAAGTAGCCGCCGCCCTCCCGCCGCGTATTGGTGACCAGGCCAACGGCGGGGACGCGCATCGCGGGCGCATCGTCATCGGTCATGACCGGATAAACAATCGGCGCGTCGGACGCCGGGGCCGGCGCCCCCGAGCGGATGGCCTCCACCT
>Ga0255338_1003122_pt1 | contig 20937 bp, 19 predicted proteins | sample MeOH1_35cm_T4_19_FD_203715 | JGI IMG/M metagenome (GOLD analysis project Ga0255338, IMG submission 203715) | Sandy soil microbial communities from University of British Columbia, Vancouver, Canada - MeOH1_35cm_T4_195 | ecosystem: Engineered > Artificial ecosystem > Sand microcosm > Unclassified ...
CGAGCTCGACAAGGCCACCGAGCCGTGGGGCGTCAAGGTGCTGCGCTACGAGATCAAGAACATCACGCCGCCGGCCGACATTCTTGCGGCGATGGAGAAGCAGATGCGCGCCGAACGCGAGAAGCGCGCCGTCATCCTGACGTCCGAAGGCCAGCGCGACGCGCAGATCAACTCCGCGGAAGGTGAAAAGCAGCAGGTCATCAAGGCCTCGGAAGCCCGCCGCCAGCAGCAGATCAACGAGGCGGAAGGCCAGGCCTCGGCGATCCTCGCGGTCGCGACCGCCAACGCGGAAGGCATCAAGCGCGTGGCGGAAGCGACGCGCGCGCCCGGCGGCGCGGAGGCGATCCAGTTGAAGGTGGCGCAGCAGTACATCGAGGAGTTCGGCAAGGTGATCAACAACGCGGACACGATCATCCTGCCCTCGAACCTGAGTGACGTGGCGTCGATGATCACGACGGCGATGAACGTCATACAACAGACCAAGAAATAGGAGACCCGATGAAGAAGGTCGCGATGGCGTTAGTGCTCGGCGTGGTGTTTATGGTGGCGGCGTTGTCGGCGTGCTCGACGGTGCAACCCGATGCCGGCCACGAAGCCGTGCTCGTGCGCAAGCCCCTGCTGTTTGGCAGCGGCGGCGTGGATGCGACCCCGGTGAAGGCCGGGCTGAAGTACGTGGCCTTCACCACCCGCGGCATCGACGTCAACATGCAGCCCCGGCGCATCGATGCGGAATTCACCGACTTGATGACGCTGGACGGCGTGCCGATCGATTTCCACGCGGTGATCAGCCTGCAGGTGATCGACAGCGTCAAGATGGTGCGTGATTTCGGCGCCGATGTTGATCCCTCGGGCATTCCCGGGTTCTGGATGCGCAATCTCGACCAGCCGTTTCGCACCGCCGTCCGCGATTCCGTCAAGGCGCACGGCATGAACGAAATGGCGATCCAGGCCACCGCGTCGGAGCAAGTCGATAATGTCGTCACCGAGCACCTGTTGCGCATCGTCAAGGAAACCGGCGTGCCGGTGAGGATCCTCGACGTATCGCTGGGGCGCGCGAATCCGCCGGACGCGATCCTGCATCAGCGCGTCGAAACCGCGGCGCAGGAGCAGCGCATCAACACCGAGAAGCAGAAGAAGCTGGCGGAAGATCAGCGCAAGATGGCCGAAGAGAGCCGCGCGGCGGCCGACCAGGCCTATAACCAGAAGATGGGGCTCAACACCGAGCAGTACGTCGCCTTGCAGGCCATCCAGATGCAGCGTGATGTGTGCAGCAAGGGAACGTGCACGTTCATCTATGGCGCGAACGCCACTCCCCTGCTGAATCTGCGTCAGTAGCTATTGAGCGGCCGTTTTGGTCGCCGGCGAGCCCACCAGTTCGTCGGCGATCCAGTTCGCCTTGTAGACGACGCGCAGCGCTTCGAGAATGCCGCGTGAGTCTACCGAGACCGCGCGATTGACCGCGCCGTCGTAGACGAAATATCCCGGCAGCGACTGGATGTTGCCGTCGAAGATCAGTCCCGCCAGTTCGCCCTTCACGTTAATCACGGGTGACCCGCTATTGCCGCCGACGATGTCGTTGGTGGTGACGAAGTCGAAGGGCGTGGTCGGTTTCAGCGCCGGGCGCGCCTGCATCCACGAATCGACGATCTTGTAGGGCGGCTGCTGCTTGTGCTCGTCACCGCGCACGAACAGGCCGCGCACCTCGGTGAACGGCGGCACCATCTTGCCGTTGTCCATGTAGCCCTTCACCTGTCCGTACGACAGGCGCAGCGTAAACGTGCCGTCGGGATAGGCCGCATCACCTTGCGACGCAAACACCGCCTGGGCGATCCGCGCGTACGCATCGCGTTCGACGCCGAGCACTTCGTTGTCGTATTTGGTGCGGAGCTCCCGGGCGCGCGCATCGACGAGGCGCGCAAGCTCGATGAACGGATCCTGTGAGGCCGCCACCGCCGCCTTGCCACCGGCGAGTAGTGCTTTGCGGATCGCCGGGTCCCCCAGCTTCGTACCCGCGACCAATTCTGCCGCCCTCATCTTCGGTGTCTTGCCGGCGAGGACCTGTTTGACCAGCGCGTTGTCGGCGCCGACCATCTGCCGCATCACGGCCAGGCACGCTTCGAGCTTGGCCTGTTCCACGCCCGGAAAGATCGGCGCCGCGGAAGCCATCTGCCGTTCGATGGCGGCTTTGCGCGCATCGGAATACTCCGGCAGGCGCTGGCCGTTCGGCTTCGCGCTCTCATCAACCCAGCGCAACAGCGTCCGCGCGAGCATGAAGTACTGCGTGTTCAGGCCGAGGCCCTGTTCGAAGACGACGCGTTCGAAGTTATACGGTGGCAGCGCCGCGCGCGCCGCGGCCACCTTGTCCCACGCATCGCCGAACTTCGCCTTCAGCTCCTGATTGGCGTTGACGCGTGCTCGAAGCGCCTGCTCATCGGCGCGCTTCTTGTTCATCGTCGCGCTGTCCTTCAGCCCGCCGATCTGCCCCTTCCACGATTTCAGCGAGTTCTCGATGCCGAAGAGGTCGTCGTTCGCCTGCCGCGCCTGCTCGGGCCCCTGCTTCGCATAAGCATCGAGCGAATTGCGGATCTGCGTGAACGCGTTGAGCGAGAGCGGCAGCGCGTTGTCGCGCAGGAATTCGAGGTGCGCAACGGTGTTGAGCCGCTGCGTCGCGCCCGGATGGCCTGACGTGAAGACCGGGTCGCCGTCCTTCACGCCGGTGGTGGACCACGGCAGGTAGTTCGCCGTCTTCAACGGCTTGCCGTTGTCGTAGACGCGCCAGAGCGTCATGTCGAGGCAATAGCGCGGGAACGTGAAGTTATCGGGATCGCCGCCGTAAAACGCGGCGTCGTATTCCGGCGCGAACACCAGGCGCACGTCGGTGAACTTCTTGTAGAGATACAGGTGATACTGGCCGCCCTGGTAGAGCGTCACCACTTCGGCTTCGAGCCCGGTCTTGTCCTGCGAGTCCTTTTCAATCACCGCAATCGCGGCGCGACGCGCGGCGAGCGTTTCCGCCGATGACATCGCCGGCTTCACGGCTTCGTTGACCTTCGCGGTGACGTCTTCGATCTTCTGCAGCGACATCAGGTAAAGATCGCTCGCCTTGATCTCCTGGCTGCGATCGCCGGCGAGGAATCCCTTCGAGGCGAGGTCGCGGTCCGGCGTGCTCAGCTTGTGCAGCAGATCGAGCGAGACGTGGTGGTTGGTCAGCACCAGTCCGTCGGGCGAGACGAACGATCCGGAACCGCTCGGGAAGCGCACCGAGGCCTGCTGCACGCGTTGAATCCAGGCGTCGCTCAGGTCGACGCCGAGCTCGCGCTTGATCGCCGCTTTCGGGATGCGGTTGAACGGCCAGAAGCCCTCGTTGGCGTGCCCGACAACTTGCAGGCAGCCGAGCATGACGACCAGGGCTGCGGCGCGCCGAACGGACTGCTTCATGGGTAAATTGTACGCGCTGTCGGCAGATTCTTCGCCTGAGCCTGGTCCGAATCATCCCTGTGGAAGGGAGAAAATGGGTGACAGGCACCCATTTTCACGGCACATAGGCGATGCAGTCGATTTCCACCAGCAGGCCTTCGCCGGGCAGGCCGGCGGCCTGGATGGTGGTGCGGGCCGGGCGGTGGTCGCCGAACATGCGCGAATAGACGGCATTCATGTTCGCGAACTCTTTCATGTCGATGAGAAACACTCCGCAGCGCAGCACGTGCTGCAGGTCTGAACCGCCGGCCTTGAGGATGGCCTGCAGGTTCTTCAGGCACTGCTCGGTCTGCGTGGCGACGTCGTGACCCGCGAGCTGGCCGGTCGCCGGGTCGGTGGCGCCCTGGCCCGAGACAAAGATCAACCGCTCGAAGCCCATTCCGGGTGAGTACGGCCCCACGGGCTTCGGCAGATTGGCGGCATGGACAGGTTTGTGGCTCATAGCGCGACTATCATACGGTGAGTGCCTCGCTACAAGCTCACCATCGAATACGCCGGAACCAAATACAGCGGCTGGCAGAAACAGAAGAACGCGCGGACCGTGCAGGGCGAGCTCGAATCAGCGATCGCCGGGTTTACGCGCGACAACACCTTCGAGTTCATGGGCTCGGGGCGCACCGACGCGGGCGTGCACGCCCTCCGGCAGGTGGCGCATCTCGATGTCCGCAAGGCGGTCCCTGCGGAATCGCTGCGCCGCGGCATCAACGATGGACTGCCGGCGGACATTCACGTGCTCGCCGTGGACAGCGTGCTGCATCGCTTCCACGCGCGGCATAGCGCCGTCGCGCGGAGTTACCTCTATCAAATCTCGCGGCGCCGCAGCGCGTTCGCAAAGCCGTTCGTGTGGTGGGTGAAGGAACCGCTCGATCTGGATCGCATGAAAGCGGCCGCCGCGAACTTTGCCGGCATGCACGACTTCCAGGCATTCAGCGACGACGACCCTGACGAGAAATCGACGGAGGTCCTCGTCGAGGATGTGACGATCGCCGAAGACGGCGACTTGATCCTGATCCGGGTCGGCGGCTCGCACTTCATCTGGAAGATGGTGCGGCGCATGGTCGGCGTCCTCGCCGAAGCCGGCAAGGGCGCGATTACCCCGGATCAGGTCTGGTCGGTCGATGCGGCGCGGCTTACCGCGCCGGCATCAGGCCTGTTTCTAGAGCGGGTGTTCTACGACGGCGACCCGCGTCAGCAGCCGCTGCAACCTGCGGCGCCGGTTCGCCCTGCGCGTGGGTGAAGTAGCGCTGGTAGCACTTGTAGCAAAGCGCATAGTAGGGATCCCACTTGGCGATGCCTTCCTGGCGGAATAGCGAGCGGCGATTCTCACAGTGTTTGCAGACCTTGCGAGCGGCGGGGGCGGGACGGCGGAAGCGAATGCGAAGTGTCATAACCTCACCTTATGTGGCGCCTCTGACAGATCGGGTCAGGGTGCCGTTTCTGCGTTCCCTTGCACTCGACTGCACATCACTGCATACGCCGTACCAAGTCTTTTGTCCTCGTTGAGCTAACCCATGGAACGGCACTCTGAAATCGTCCGGCAATGGCGTCTTCTCCTCGCGCTCGAGGGGAAATCGCGCGGTTTGACCCTCAGTGAGGCCCAACAAGAGGCCGGCGACGGGGTGTCGGACCGCACGATTCGACGGGATTTCGAGGCCCTGACACAGGCCGGATTTCCGATAGAAACCGCTAAACGTGAGGGAAAGACGACTTTCCAACTGAACCGCGACGTCTTCAAGGGCGTGGCGGCAGCCGGTTTCTCATTGTCGGAACTCTGCGCCCTCTACCTGAGTCGCACCGTGTTGACCGCCGTCACCGGCGGACCCTTCAGGGACAGCCTGTCCTCTGCATTCGACAAGCTTTATGACGCCCTGCCGCCCTCGATGTGGAAGTTCATCGAGAGCCTGCCGGACGCCCTGGGCGCCAAGGAACATTCGTCGCGTCCCCGTGACGCCGCCTCGCAAAAATCGATCGATGCGTTGATGTCCGCGATTCTCAGCCGCCGCCGCGTGCGCATGAGGTATCACTCGTTCTCCAGCCAGCAAATCAAGGACTACATCATCGAGCCCTATCGGCTGGCGTATGCGCAGGGCGGCCTCTATCTCCAGGCCTACGTACCCGACTACAGCGACATGCGCACGTTCGCCGTGCAGCGCATCGAGCAGGCGGTCGCTCTGGAAGAATCTTTCAGTCCGGTTGCGGACTCGCCTGCCGACGTGTTTCCGCATTCGATCGGCGCCTTCTCTGGCACGCCCGAAACGGTGGTGATCGAATTCACCGCCGCCGAAGCGCCGTACGTGCGCGAGCGCCAGTTCCACGCCTCGCAGACGATCAAGGACCTGGCCGATGGCCGGATCCAACTGACGATGAACGTGGTGATCGATTGGGAGTTGCAGGCCTGGGTGATGGGCTTTGGCCCGGCGGCGCGCGTGATTCAACCGCCGGCCTTCGCGGCCCGCATCGTCGAAAGCCTCGAAGAGGCGCGCGCGACTTATCTCAGGACTGAATAAGGATCGATCGCCGATCCCTCCCACCACTTCTTGTCGCTGGTGAGCTTGAAGATGGCGAAATGAAGATGCGGCGTGTCGCGCGGCGCATTGCCGGTGGTGCCGACATACCCGAGCACCTGGCCGCGTTTGATCGCGGCCCCTTCCTTCAATCCATCCGCGTAGCGCTCGAGATGCGCGTAGTAATACGCGTAATGCCCTTCGGGATCGAACTGGTAGATGGTAATGCCGCCGGCCTCGCTGAGGAACAGCTTCGCAATCGTGCCATCCTCGACGGCCAGCACCGGCGTGTTGCGCGGTGCGAGCACGTCGAGGGCCTCGTGCACGCGCGAGGAACCTCGCTTGTCGCGAAAGGTGTCCTGAAGCTGATCTTTCCTGATGCCCTGCACGGGCAGCGTCAGGCTGCGCTGACGCAGTTCTTCGACTTCCATTCCGGCAACCGCGGAGATGGGTGGCACAACCACCGGCGGCGGCGAAACCGGCGAGGGCTCTTCCTGCTTCGTCGGCTTGACCGTGATCTTTTGTCCCGACGCTTCGAGGAGCGGCTCGGTCACCACCGCCGCTCCGGCAGGAAAGATCGCGACGACGGCCGCCATCACCAGCATGCCGGCGACAAAGCCCAGCGCGGCCGCGAAGACGATCCAGGACCGCGGCATCATTCGACGAACTCTACCTTGGTCCCCTTCCCGACCATGGCGGCGAGTTTCAACGCGTCCCAATTCGTGAGACGCACGCAGCCATGCGACGAGGTGTGGCCAACCGAGCCGGGCTCAGGAGTCCCGTGCAGGCCGTAGTGCGGCTTGCTGATATCGATCCAGACGACGCCAACAGGCCCATTGGGTCCCGGGGGGATCTTCGCCTTCGCGTGAGAGGGCTCGGCATCCCAAAAGAGATCGGGGTTGTAGTTGAACGTCGGATTGCGCACCACCGCGGTCACGGTCCACGGCCCGATCGGCAACGGATCGTGATCGCTTCCGCTGGTGACGGGCGCATGCATCAACGTGGCGCCACCCGCATCGGTCACGGTCAGGGTGCCATTGCGCTTCGAGACCGTGATGGTGATGTTCGGCACGGCCTTGCCTTCAGCGTCCGAGACAACGGTCACGTTCGGGACCGTCACCTGCTCGCCGGCGGCAAATGTCGCGGTGGGATTCAGTTTCTTTAACAGCGCCGGCGATGCGTGGAAGCGTTCGCCGAGCATCTCGACGATCGAGCTGTAGTCGAGGTGTTTCAGCTTCGACTTTTCCATCATGTCTTCCGGAATGTTCTCGGTGCGCGGCATCGCCTCGTCTTCGGCGGTGATCGTGTACGGAATCGTTGCCGGGTCGGTTGCGGTGGCTAGCGCCTCAGCGATGGTGGTCTTCTTGTCGCGTTCGAATGCGGCGATCGCGTGCTGCGTGTTGAGTCCGCGTGCGCCGTCGATCTCCCCAGACGAATATCCGGCGCGATCGAGCAGCACTTGCGCCGGCAGCATGTCGGGCGATTTATTGGCCGCCGCAGCAGCGGCAGGCCGTTTCGCAGCAGCGTTCCGCTGCGCCTGAAGGGGGGCGCTCACGAGGACCACGGCACAGGTGGCGCACACGAATAGTCGGAGGTTCATGCCCCGGAGGGAGCAAGGACTGTGCCTAAGGGACGAGTTTCAAAGCATCGCGAACTGGGCCTATTAGCTGCTGAATACCCGGATCGTCCGCGGTCGAGGCGGATGCGAACAGGCTCAACAGGAACGCGCGGGCATTGTGGTGCTTGCGTATCCCATTCTCGGAGTTGAAGGCCACAGCCCACGTCGCCAGCGGTCTCGGATCCATCACGGTCGCAAACCACGTCTTCCAGTCCTCGTCGGAATGCAGCTTCCGCTGTGCGATGAAGACCACGGCGCGGGCCAGGCGATCGGGCTCCCCCGCCCAATACGCAACCGCCGGATCCTTCGGCGCGACCTGCGTGGCGATCGCGCCGAGGAGACGATCGAGTTGCGGCCTGGTAGTCGCGGGATTCAGCGCGAGTTGCATGGCCCAATCGGAGCCGTGCGCAACGGCATGGAAGTACCCGTCGCTCGACGTGAACGCGCGGTAGTCGGTGACGCCGGAGAGGAATTGCGCGGCGGCGGCCACCATCGCATCGCGTTCGTTGCCGGTCATCCACGCCTGGATGCGGTCGGTCCGCGCGATCTCCGAGAGCGTCAACGCCGGAAACGACGTCTGCAGCGCGGAACCCCCGCGCGCCACGTTGGCGAGCAACCGGTCCCTGAGCGTGCGGAGGGTCGCGGCATCAAGCGCTCCCGATCGCAGGCGCTTGCTCAGTTGCTCGAACGCAATGCCATCGCGAATCGCCGGATTGGGATCGGTGAGGCAATCAGCGAGCGCGGCGATCGACGAGTCGACGGTGCAGGTCGTGGACTGCGCACGGGCGAAGGACGGCGCAATCCACAACAGCGCCGCTGCGACAACGGCTGTTCGTTTCATTCCACGATCGATTGTAAGACCGCTGCCTTGAACCTCTGGCGCAGTTGATCGGGATTGGCCGGCAGGTTCTGCGTCATGAGTGTGACGACCAGCTCTTTTGAGGGATCAATGGAGAAAAACGTCCCCGCTGACCCATCCCACCCGTATTCACCGATCGCCGTGAGGTAGCCGCGCGCCCCCGGCCCGACCACCACGTCGACGTTGCCGAGTCCCCATCCCACGTTGCCGCCCTTCTCTTTGAGGACCGGCTCCGACAGGCCGTTGACCACCATCGTCCCGACGGTCTCGGCCTTCAGCATGCGCACCCCGTTGAACTCGCCCTTACCGAGCAGCATCTGGCTGAAGTGGACGAAGTCTTCGGCGGTCGATACCAGTCCGACCGCGCCTTCGATCAACGCCGGCTTCTCGGTGAACGGCACCTCCTCCATCTCGATCGGCGCCATCGGCGCGTCGCCTTGGCGCTGATACACGGTGGTCAGCCGCGATCGAGCGCTGCCTTCGACCCAGAACGAGGTGTCGGTCATGCCGAGTGGCTGAAGGATGCGGGTGCCGACGAACGTATCGAAGCTCTGTTTCGCGATCACCTCGACGACGCGGCCGAGGACGGTGGTGCCTTCGCTGTATCGAAAGCGCGTGCCAGGGTCTTCGAGCAACGGCGCCCGGGTGATGTTGACGACGAACTGCGGCAGGCCGATCGAGCGCGATCGCACCCTGAGATCTCGATAGAGATCCGACGAGCGATGACTCAGGCCGGAAGTATGGAGGAGCAGGTCCTGGATCGTGATCTCGCGCGACGGGTGGCGCGGCGCGCCCGTGCCGCCCTCACGCACCATCATGGTGCTGAATTCTGGTAAGTACTTCGACACCGGATCCGCGATCCGCAACTGCCCGTCTTCCACCAGCATCATCACCGCGACCGATGTGACCGCCTTGGTCATCGAGTAGATGCGAAACAGCGACCGGTCCGTCATCGCCGCGCGGGTTTCCAGGCTTTGAAGACCGACCGGCTCGAGGTAGACGAGCTTGCCCCTCCGGGCCACAGCGGCCACAGCGCCGGCGATTCGCCGATCGGCGACGGCCTGGCGGAGGATGGCGGTGGCGTTCTGCAGCCGCTCGGTGGACATGCCCACCGCTTCGGGCGTCGCGCGCATCATCGGTGCCGCGGCGCCGCGAATCGCCCCAACGGCGACCACCACCGCAGCGGCGGCGACAAAAAAGGTATGCAATCGGGTCTGGGTACGCATGGGTAGCTGCCTGCCACTGACAGGACAGCATATTACGTACTTTGGCTCGTTCTAGCGCGCGTGAAGTTCGGCGAGGATCCGCTCGAGCACCGCCGGTTCAACGGGCTTCACCATGTGCACGTTCAGTCCGACTTCCGTCGAGCGCTGGCGATCCTCTTCCTGGCCCCAGCCGGTGACCGCAATGAGGAACATCGACTGCCCCCAGGTGTTCTCACGGATCCGCTGGGCGACTTCGTAGCCGTTCAACTTCGGCAGCCCGATGTCGAGGAGCACGACCTCAGGAAGAAAGCTCTCGGCGCTGGCCACGGCGGACTCGCCGTCGTGCGCCGTGCGCGTCTCGTGTCCCATGATCGACAACATCATCGCGAGGCTCATGGCGGAGTCGTGATTGTCGTCGACGACGAGGATGCGAAAGCGCTGCGGCGTCGTTGTCACCGAGGGGGCGGTAGCAGTGTTAACGTCGGCCATTGGATTGTCGGCAAGCATTAATGTTCCATTCACTCTGATCAGCTGGCCTTGCCGGGGAGCACGGGGGCCGTCCCCAGCCGTAGTGCAACATGTCTGCCATGGCGAACGTCCGTGATAATCTCGATTGGATGGCCAGCGCGACTCCCGTGGATGATGAGGCGACGCTTGTCGCCCAGCTGCGCGCGGGCGACGAGCGGGCATTCGAGCAGGTCGTTCGCCTCTACGGCGGCCGCTTGCTGGCCGTGGCCCGGCGCATTGTCGGCACCGAAGAGGATGCGCGCGATGTGGTCCAGGACGGGTTCCTGAACGCCTTCAAGAGCTTCAAGAATTTCGAAGGCAACGCCAAGCTGTCGACGTGGCTGCACCGCATCGTCGTGAACGCGGCGCTGATGAAGCTGCGGACGCGGAAGCGGAAGCCCGAGCAGTCGATCGAGACGCTCCTCCCCTCCTTCCTCGATGACGGCCATCACGAGGAGCGATTCAAGAGCTGGGATGAGCCGGTCGATAAGGTCATGGAGCGGGCCGAGACCCGGGAACTGGTCCGGAAGCAGATTGACCTGCTCCCCGAGGGTTACCGTACCGTTCTCGTGCTGCGCGACATCGAAGGTCTAGATACCGAGGAAACTGCCAACGTGTTAGGGTTGTCCGTCAACGCCACGAAGATCCGGTTGCACCGCGCCCGCCAGGCGCTGCGGACCATGCTTGCCCCTCACTTCCGGAGTGTGGCGCCATGAAATGCCGCGAACTTGCCGACTTCCTGATGGACTACGTCAGCGGCGATCTCCCCGCCGAGAGCCGCTCGCACTTCGAATTCCACTTGAGCAAGTGCAAGAACTGCCACGAATACATGGTGCAGTACGAGATCACGATCAAGGCCGGCAAGATCGCGTGCGATGAAATGAGCGACGAGATGCGGGAGATTCCCGACGAACTCGTCAAGGCCGTCCTCGCCGCCCGCGGCAAAGCCTAGGCCGGTTCGACCGGTCCCCGACGCCGCGCATACCCATACGCGGCCGCCATAATCACCACGATCAACGCCAGCGACAGCCATTTCGGAATCTCGAAATGGATCCACCCCTGCCCGTGCGCGTACTCGAGCAGCAGCTTGGTGCCGACCCACGCGATGATGACGAAGGCGCCGTCGACGAGCGCCGGGTATTTCCGGATCAGCGGCAACAGCCGCCCGATCACCAGGCGCATCATCAGGATGCCGAGCACGCCGCCGGTAATGACGACCCACAGCTTGTCGGAGATAGCGACCGCGACGAGGATCGAATCGATGGCAAAGACGATGTCGGTGAGCTCGACCTTGACGACGGTGGCCCAGAAGGCGTTCATGCCGAGCCACGGTTTCGCGGGCGGGATGTTGTTGTGACTTTCGTGGCCGTCACGGCTCAAGAAGTGCGAGGCCGGCAGCCACAACAGGTACAGTCCGCCGACGAGCTTGACCCAGCCGAGCGCCAGTAAATACGCGGCGAGCGCGGTGGCCAGCGCCCGCATCATGAAGGCGCTCAGCATGCCGTAGCGCAGCGCCTGGTTCTGTTGACCGATCGGCAGGCCGAGCACGCGGATCGCCAGGACCATGGCGTTGTCGGCGCTCAGCACGCCTTCGAGGCCGATCAGCAGCAGGATGGTGAGGACATCGGACCATTCGACGTGCGGCACTGATTCGACTCTAACAAACCCCCGAAAAGCGTCACCGCATCCTTCGAATAAACCGCACGGACGCGAGTTGACACGCCGCGTATCAATGCCTACACTTAAGGTGTGTCAACTGTGGAGCTGATCTTCATTTCCGACGCGGCGCGGATGCTCGACATGCATCCGCAGACGCTGCGCAAGTACGAACGGCTCGGGCTGGTGCGGCCGGCGCGCACGCTCGGCAGCATGCGCCTGTATTCGCACGACGAGATCGAGCGGCTGCGCTTCATCAAGCGGCTGGTGGACGAGTCGGGCGTCAACCTGGCGGGCGTGCAGCAACTGCTGTCGGTGGCGGAGGCGATGCAGCGGATTCGGCCGCTGATGCAGCCGGCGGCGTTGCAGCGGGATTCGACGCGGCGGCGGCTGGTGCGGGAGATGGATCAGCTGGCAACGCTGCTGGGCCTCGATCACGGAGGCGACTAGTCGTGGACTTCAAGGACTACTACACCACGCTCGGCGTCTCGAAGACCGCGACTGACAAGGAAATCAAGCAGGCGTTCCGGAAGCTGGCGCGCAAGTTTCACCCGGACGTCAATCCCGGCGACAAGGGCGCGGAGGCCAAGTTCAAGGAACTGAACGAGGCCAACGAAGTGCTGAGCGATCCGCAGAAGCGCAAGAAGTACGACGAGCTGGGCGCCAACTGGCGCGCCTACGAAAACGCGCCGCCGGGCGCGGGCCGGCCCGGCGGGGGCGCTTCCCCATTCGGCGGGCAAGGCGGCTTCCGCACGATGACGGAAGAGGAAATGTCTGAGATGTTCGGCGGCGGCGGCGCCGACAGTCCGTTCTCGGATTTCTTCACGACGTTCTTCGGCGGCATGGGCGGCGAGCCAGCGGCCGGGGGGCGCGGCGGCCGGGGGCGGCCGCGGGCGCGCAAGGGCCAGGACGTCGAGCACGTGTTCGAGCTCGACCTCGAGGATGCGATTCGCGGCAGCGTGCACAAGCTGCAGCTGCGCCACGACGGCCACGCGCGCACGGTGGAAGTGCGGATTCCCGCCGGCGTCACCGACGGCTCGCGGGTGCGCGTCGCCGGCGAGGGCGGCCGCGGCACCGGCAGTGCGGCGAGCGGTGACTTGTTCCTGCGCGTGCAGCTGAAGCCGCATCCGGTGTTCGAAGTGAAGGGCCGCGACGTCTACACCCGCGCGCGAGTGACGATTCCCACCGCGGTGCTGGGCGGTGAAGTCGATGTGGTGACGCCGGAGGCGAAGACGCTGCGCTTGAAGGTTCCGCCCGGCACGCAAAGCAACCAGCGGTTCCGCTTGCGCGGACACGGCCTGCCGTCGGTCGGCAAGCCCGAGGAGCGCGGCGATCTGTACGCGAACGTGGAAATTGATATCCCGAAGACGTTGTCTGAAGAGGAACGAAAGCATTACGAGGCGCTGCGAGACGAGCCGGCCGTTGGCGGCTCGAAGGTGAAGGGCCATGAATCTAAATAAGTTTACGGAGAAGGCACAAGAGGCCGTCGTCGCGGCGCCGCAATTGGCGTCGGAACTGAAGCACGCACAGGTCGAGCCCGAGCACCTGCTGGTGACGCTCGCCGAGCAGCAAGGCGGCGTCGTCCCGAGCGTGATGCGCAAGCTCAACGTCGATCCGGCCGAGGTCGCGAAGGCGCTGCGCGATCAGCTCGCCAAGCAGCCCAAGGCCCATGGCGGATCCGAGCCTCACCTCTCCCCTCGCCTCCGCGTCGTCCTCGAGGCGGCGCAAGAAGACGCGAAAGGGATGCAGGACGAGTTCGTCAGCACCGAGCACCTGCTGCTCGGCTTGCTGAGCGAGCCGGGACGATCGACGACCGTCGATCTGCTGAAAGCACGCGGCGTGACGCGCGAGCGCGTCCTCGAAGCGCTGGCCGACGTTCGCGGCAGCCAGCGCGTGACCGATCAGAATCCCGAGGGCAAATACGAGGCGCTCGAGAAGTATGGACGCGATCTCACCGAGCTGGCGCGCAAGGGCAAGCTCGATCCGGTGATCGGGCGTGACGAGGAAGTGCGCCGCGTCATCCAGGTGCTGTCACGCCGCACCAAGAACAATCCCGTGCTGATCGGCGAACCCGGCGTCGGCAAGACCGCGATCGTCGAGGGCCTCGCCCAGCGCATCGTGCGCGGCGATGTCCCCGAAGGCCTCAAGGACAAGAAGATCGTCACGCTCGACATGGGCTCACTGATTGCGGGCGCGAAGTATCGCGGCGAATTCGAAGATCGCCTGAAGGCGGTCCTGAAGGAAGTGGTCGATTCCGCCGGCCAGATCGTGCTGTTCATCGATGAGCTGCACACGGTGGTTGGCGCCGGCGCGTCCGAAGGCTCGCTCGATGCCTCGAACATGCTCAAGCCGATGCTGGCGCGCGGCGAGCTGCACACCATTGGCGCGACGACGCTCAACGAGTACCAGAAATACATCGAGAAGGATGCCGCGCTCGAGCGCCGCTTCCAGCCGGTCAACGTCGGCGAGCCGACGGTCGAAGACACCATCAGCATCCTGCGCGGCCTGCGCGAACGCTACGAGATCCATCACGGCGTCAAGTTCAAGGACGCCGCGCTCGTCGCCGCGGCGGTGCTGTCGAACCGCTACATCTCGGATCGATTCCTGCCGGACAAGGCGATCGACCTGATGGACGAAGCCGCGTCGAAGTTGCGCATGGAGATCGATTCCCTGCCCGTCGAGCTCGACGAAGTGCAGCGGCGCACGATGCAGCTCGAGATCGAACGCGAAGCGCTGCGCAAGGAGAAGGACGCGGCCTCGAAGGAGCGTCTGGCGAAACTCGACAAGGAAATCGCGGACCTCAAGGAAGAAGGCACCCAGCTGCGCTCGCATTGGGAGCAGGAGAAGGAGACGATCCAGGCTGGTCGCCAGCTGAAGGAACAGCTGGAACAGGTCCGCCTCGAAGTCGAACGGACGCAACGCGGCGGCGACTACGCCAAGGCGTCGGAACTGCAATACGGCAAGGTCCCCGCGCTCGAAGCGGAGATCAAGAAGCACGAGGCGCGCCTGCAGGAATTGCAGCAGGCCAAGAGCATGCTGAAGGAAGAAGTCGACGAGGAAGACATCGCCGAAGTCGTCGGCAAGTGGACCGGTATTCCGGTCAGCCGCCTGATGGAAGGCGAAATTCAGAAGCTCCTCAAGATGGAAGAGCGCCTCCACAATCGCGTCGTCGGACAGGACGAGGCGATTCGTGCGGTCGCCAATGCGATCCGCCGCGCCCGCGCGGGCCTGCAGGATCCCAATCGTCCGCTCGGCAGCTTCATCTTCCTGGGGCCGACCGGTGTCGGCAAGACGGAACTCGCCCGCGCCCTGGCGGAATTCCTGTTCGACGATGAACAGGCGATGGTGCGGATCGACATGTCGGAGTACCAGGAGAAGCACACCGTGTCGCGCATGATCGGCGCACCGCCGGGATACGTCGGTTACGACGAGGCCGGGCAGCTGACGGAGGCGGTCCGCCGCCGTCCGTACGCCGTGGTGCTGTTCGACGAGATCGAAAAGGCGCATCCCGAAGTGCTGAACGTCATGCTCCAACTGCTTGACGACGGGCGCCTGACCGACGGCAAGGGCCGTATTGTCGACTTCACCAACACGGTGATCGTCATGACGTCGAACATTCGCGACCAGGAGGCCCTGCGCGGACACTTCCGGCCGGAGTTCCTGAACCGTATTGACGAGATTGTGTTCTTCCACTCGCTGGACCGTGAACACATCAAGCAAATCGTCGAAATTCAGCTGCGCGGGCTGCTCAAGCGCCTGGGCGACCGGAAAATCGGCGTTCACCTCAGCGAACCAGCCAAGGAATTTCTGGTCCGCGAGGGTTATGATCCAGTCTATGGGGCGCGTCCGCTCAAGCGCGCCCTGCAACGGAAGCTGCTGGATCCACTGGCGCTCCGGGTGCTCGAAGGCGCGTTCCACGAAGGTGACACCATCGACGTGGACATGTCTGGTGATGAGCTGAGCTTCGCGAAAGGTCAACCGGTTCATGCCTAGTCCCGCGGTGCCGCCGAGCGGCAAGGATCGCCGTCAACCCACGTCCAAGCCCGCCGCGTTGTGGTGGGTGCTGGGCGTGTTGACGGTGCTCGCCATCGCCCAGGCGTATTTCCTGGCGCCCGCCGGCCAGCAACTCACCTACAGCGAGTTCAAGGGACTGGTGCGGACCGGCCAGGTGGCGGAAGTCGAAGTCGGCGACACGATCATTCACGGCACGCTGAAGAAGGTCGAAAAGGGGCCGGCCACCTTTACGACCACGCGCATTGAAGATCCGAAGCTGGTTGAAGAACTCGATCAGAACGGCGTCAAGTATTCCGGCGAGATCGTCAGCCGCTGGCTGCCGGAGATCATCGGCTGGATCCTTCCCTTCGTCCTGATCGTCGCCGCGTGGTCGTTCTTCGCGCGCCGTCTCGGCGGCGCCGAAGGCGGCGTGATGTCGTTCGCGCGCAGCAAGGCGAAGATCTACGCGGAAGACGACGTCAAGACGACGTTCGCCGACGTCGCGGGCGTCGATGAAGCCGCGCAGGAGTTGCGCGAGATCGTCGAGTTCCTGAAGACGCCGCGCAAGTTCACCAATCTGGGCGGCAAGATCCCCAAGGGCGTGTTGCTGGTGGGGCCGCCGGGCACCGGCAAGACCCTGCTGGCGCGCGCCGTTGCCGGCGAAGCGAAGGTCCCCTTCTTCAGCCTGAGCGGCTCTGAATTCGTCGAGATGTTTGTCGGCGTCGGTGCGGCGCGCGTGCGCGACTTGTTCTCGCAGGCGGAAGCCAAGGCGCCGTGCATTGTCTTCATCGACGAACTCGACGCGCTCGGCAAGGCGCGCGTGCAGAGCCCGATGGGCAGCCACGAGGAACGCGAGCAGACGCTCAATCAGTTGCTCGCCGAGATGGACGGCTTCGACGCGCGCAAGGCGATCATCATCATGGCCGCAACCAACCGGCCCGAGGTCCTCGACCCCGCGCTGATGCGTCCCGGGCGGTTCGACCGGCAGGTGCTGGTCGACAAGCCCGACGTCAAGGGCCGCGAGGAAGTCCTGAAGATCCACGTCCGCAACGTGAAGCTCGATCCGGCCGTGGAACTGCGGAAGGTCGCCGCGCGGACCGCCGGATTCGCGGGCGCGGACCTGGCCAATCTCGTCAACGAAGCGGCGCTGCTCGCCGCGCGCCGCGACGGCCAGTCGGTGGTGATGAAGGACTTTGACGAAGCGATCGACCGGTTGATCGCGGGCCTCGAGAAGAAGCGCGTCATGAGCACGCGCGAGCGCGAGATCGTCGCGTACCACGAATCGGGTCACGCGATCGTCGCCAGCGTGCTGCCGAACATGGACCCGGTCCACAAGATCTCGATCGTCGCGCGCGGCTTTGGCGCGCTCGGCTACACGATGCAGCTGCCGCTCGAGGATCGCTACCTGCTGCAGAAGGGCGATCTCAAGAACCAGATGGCGATCCTGCTCGGCGGCCGCGCCGCCGAAGAGATTGCGGTCGGCGAGATCTCCACCGGCGCGCAAAACGACCTGCAGCGTGTCACCGACGTGGCGCGATCGATGGTCACCGAATGGGGCATGAGCGAGAAGCTTGGCACCGTGAACTACGACCCGGGCCGCCGCGGCCGCTTCCTCGACATGGGGATGCCGGCGGAGCGCGGCAACTACAGCGAAGAGACCGCGCGGGTCATCGATGAAGAAGTGAAAAACATCATCGCCGGCGCGCACGAAGAGGCCCGCCGCATCCTCCGCGAGAACCGCGACATTCTCGAACGTGTTACCCGCTTCCTGCTCGAGAAAGAGGTCATGGAAGGCGATGAACTGCGCGCCATGATGAACACGCCCCGGGCCGTGAATTTATAAGTAGCGCCGGGAATTCGCACGATGCGCGCCCCCTGGGCACATTACGCACCGTACGCACCCGTACGCACCTATAATTCCGGCCGTGGCCGACCTCTTCCATCAGATCTACAACCCGGTCGCCGGCAGTGTGTTCCTGTCGGCGGTCGTCGCCTCCATTCCCCCACTCCTGCTGGCGTTGATGCTGGCGTATTGGCGAATCGCGCCCTGGAAGTCGGCGATCGCCGGCGCCACCAGCGCGTTCCTGCTGGCGTGGCTGGTCTGGGGCATGCCGCTCACGCTGACCATCGCCGCCTTCACACACGGCATGGCTTACGGCCTGTGGCCGATCTGCTGGATCGTCTTCAGTGCGGTGCTCTTCTACAACCTGTCCGTCGAGAGCGGCGACTTCGACGTCATCCGCCGATCGTTGGCGCGGTTGACCACCGATCGCCGTGTCCAGGTCCTGCTCGTCGCGTTCTGCTTTGGCGCGTTGATCGAAGGCATCGCCGGCTTCGGCGCCCCGGTCGCCATCACGGCGTCGATGCTGGCCGGTCTCGGCTTCGAACCGATCATGGCGGCGACGCTGGCACTGATCGCGAACACCGCGCCGGTCGCGTTCGGATCGCTCGGCATCCCGGTGACGACGCTCGGCGGGTTGCTGGCGCCGATGCTCGGCCACGACCCGCAGTCGACGACGCGCGCGCTGTCGGCGATGGTCGGCCGCCAACTGCCGGTGTTCTCGATGGTGATTCCCGCCTACCTCGTCGTCCTCTACGCGGGATGGGGACAGATGATGGGCGTGCTGCCGGCCGTCGCGGTCGCGGGTGTGACGTTCGCGATCGGCCAGTTCCTCGTGTCGAACTTCGTCGGTCCTGAACTCACCGATACCCTCGCGGCACTGCTCTCACTCGCGTCGGTGGCGGTGCTGCTGAAATTCTGGAAGCCGAGCGACGCGCATGCGACCGCAAGCTCAGCGCCCGTCGAAACCACGTCCGACCCAAGCTCGCGTGTGTGGCGCGCGTATGCGACCTACGGCATCCTCGTGGTCACCGTCCTGATCGGACAGAGCGGAAACTTCGCTGGCATGGGCGCCGTGAAACCGCCCGCGAACATCACCGCCCTGCTGCGCTGCGGCCAGGCCGGATTCAAGCTCTGTCCCGATCCGTGGATCGGCCCGAATGCTACCGTCGCGCCGCAATCGTTCCGCTTTCCGGTGTGGGACTTCAGCTGGCCCGGCGCGTACGAAATGGTCGACGGCAAGGTGACGCCACTCGTGCAGCGTGAAAGCCCGGTCGTCGCGCAGACGACGCCGTATGCGCTGACCTACCGGCTGGATTTTCTCGCCGCCGCGGGCACGCTGGTGTTGATCGCCACGCTGTTTGCCTTGATCCCGATGCTGGCCGCCGGCGAGAGTCTCTCGATGCTCGGTGTGGCGTTCGGAAAGACCGTGACGCAGTTACGCCTGCCGATCGTCACCATTGCATTCATCCTGTCGATCGCGACGGTGATGAACTACTCCGGCATGACTTCGTCGATGGCGCTCGCCCTCGCGCAAACCGGCTGGCTGTTCCCGTTCTTCTCCGCGTGGCTGGGCATGCTCGGCGTGTTCCTGACCGGCAGCGACACTTCGTCGAATACGTTGTTTGGCCCGCTGCAGGCGACGACCGCGAATGTGTCGGGGCTGAGCCCGATCCTGATGGGCGCGACCAACAGTTCCGGCGGCGTGATGGGCAAGATGATCAGCCCGCAGAACCTGTCGGTCGGCGCTGCGGGCGTCGGTGCGGTGGGACGCGAAGGCGAGATCTTCGCGAAGGTGATCTTCCACAGCCTGATCCTGACCGGGCTGATGGGACTGCTGGCGATGTTTCAGCAGTATGTCGTGCCGTGGATGATCCCGACACTCTAGGTGCGTACCGGTGCGTACGGGTGCCTGAGTGCCAAGGGACGTACGTTTAGATGGATTTACGCAGTGGGCGGTGGCTCGGGCATCTTCTTCGGTCCGGGCGCCGCTTCGTCAGCCGTGAAGCCGCAGGTCTTGTGAGAGCCGTCGCAGAACGGCTTCTCTTTCGATTGACCGCAGCGGCACAGCGCGAACGGGTGCTTCGGCACGATGTACTCCGCGCCATTCCAGTCGACGAGCTTCACCTCATCGCCCTCGACCAGCAGCGAACCGTTCTGTCGAACCTTAATCGTAATCATGAAATCTCCCCAGGCGGGTCTGAAGACCCGCCTCTACTAGCCCTTTTGCATCGCGGATAAGAATTCCGCGTTGTTCTTCGTCTTCGCCATCTTGTCGAGCAATAGCTCCATCGCTTCGACCGGTGACAGCGGATTCAGCACGCGCCGCAGCACGTAGATGCGCTGCAGATCCTCTTTCGGAATCAACAGCTCTTCCTTGCGGGTGCCGCTCTTGAGGATGTCGATCGCCGGGAACGTGCGCTTGTCCGACAGCTTGCGATCGAGATGGATTTCGCTGTTGCCGGTGCCCTTGAACTCTTCGAAGATCACATCGTCCATGCGCGATCCGGTGTCGATCAGCGCCGTGGCGACGATGGTCAGCGAGCCGCCTTCTTCGATGTTGCGGGCGGCGCCGAAGAAGCGCTTCGGCTTCTGCAGCGCGTTGCTGTCGAGACCGCCGGAGAGGACCTTGCCCGAGGCCGGGATCACGGTGTTGTAGGCGCGCGCGAGGCGGGTGATCGAATCGAGGAGGATCAGCACGTCCTTCTTGTGCTCGACCAGGCGCTTGGCTTTCTCGATCACCATCTCGGCCACCTGCACGTGGCGCTGCGCCGGTTCATCGAACGTCGAGGCGATCACCTCCCCATCCACCGACCGCTGCATGTCGGTCACTTCTTCCGGGCGCTCGTCGATCAGCAGGACGATGAGGTAGACCTCGGGATGGTTCTTCGCCACCGACTGGGCAATGGCCTGCAGCAGCATGGTCTTGCCGGTGCGCGGCGGCGCGACGATCAGTCCGCGCTGGCCCTTGCCAAGCGGCGTCATCAGGTCCATGACGCGGGCGGACAGATTTTCGGCGCCGTTCTCGAGCGTGAAGCGCTCGAGCGGATAGAGCGGCGTGAGGTTTTCGAAAAACAGCTTGTCGCGGGACTGGCCGGGCGCTTCGAAGTTGACGGCCTCGACCTTGATCAACGCGAAGTAGCGCTCGCCCTCTTTCGGCGATCGTATCTGCCCTGAAACCGTGTCGCCGGTCTGCAGGTCGAACTTGCGGATCTGTGACGGCGAGACGTAGATGTCGTCGGGGCCAGGCAGGTAGTTGTAGTCCGGCGCGCGGAGGA
>Ga0255338_1003123_pt1 | contig 20936 bp, 18 predicted proteins | sample MeOH1_35cm_T4_19_FD_203715 | JGI IMG/M metagenome (GOLD analysis project Ga0255338, IMG submission 203715) | Sandy soil microbial communities from University of British Columbia, Vancouver, Canada - MeOH1_35cm_T4_195 | ecosystem: Engineered > Artificial ecosystem > Sand microcosm > Unclassified ...
TCGGGCTGGAAGGTCTCGGCGTAGCGGCCGCGCACGCGGCTGTTGATTCCGTCGGCGGCGATCACGATGTCGGCCTGGTATTGCTGCGCCAGCGCCTGGTCATCCGTGACGTCGGTCTCGAAGACCAGATGCACGCCCAACTCCTCGCAGCGTGCCTGCAGGATATTGAGCAGGCGCTTGCGGCCGATGCCGATAAAGCCATGCCCGCCGGAACGCATGGTGCGCCCGCCGATATGGATGTCGATATCGTCCCAGTGGTTGAATGCCTCGTTGATCTGCTGCGCGCTGACCGGATCGGCCTGCTTGAGGTTGTCCATGGTGGCGTCGGAGAACACCACGCCCCAGCCAAACGTGTCGTAGGGCCGGTTGCGCTCCACTACGTAGACCTCGTTGGAGGGATCCCGCAGCTTCATCAGCAAACCGAAGTACAGGCCCGAGGGGCCTCCGCCGATACACAGCACTCGCATCTTGTCGTCTCCTGCGCGCCGGCCCGGATCCGGCTGGCCCGGCCCCTCGCGGCACATGCGATGCGCGGCAGCGCATCTAGATCATGCTTAAATATTTGATGCTTAAAATATTAGTCCGCATCGGACCGTCGTGCAAGCACAATCTCTGACGCGGTGCAGCGCGTGCCCCGGAAGGCCAGTTCAGCCAACCCGGCAGCGGCGGATACGCCGCGTTTCCAGCCCTAAAACATGCCTCTGCCGCCGCTCGCCCTCCGGCGCGCGGCGGCCAGGACAGCCTTCAGCCTTGCATCGCCGCCTGGAGTTGCGCCAGCGCGGTGGGATCTTCGATGGTGGTGAGATCGCCGGGGTTGCGGCCTTCCGCCACCGCCTGCATGGCGCGGCGCAGCAGCTTGCCGGAGCGGGTCTTGGGCAGCGCATTGACGAAGAACACGCGCGCCGGGCGCGCCACCGCGCCCAGTTGCCGGTCCACGGTCTTCATCACGTCGCCTTCCAGCGCCAGCCGGTCAGCCTGGGTTTCGATGCGGCCCGCGTCGCGCGCGATCACGAACGCCATCGCCACCTGCCCCTTCAGCGCATCGTGCACGCCCACCACCGCCACCTCGGCCACCGCCGGGTGCGACGAGATGCTCTCCTCGATCTCGCGCGTGCCCAACCTGTGGCCCGCCACATTGATGACGTCGTCGGTGCGGCCCAGGATAAAGATATAGCCGTCCTCGTCTTGCACACCCCAGTCGAACGTCGAATAGCAGCGGCGGCCCGGCACGCCGGACCAATAGGTCTTGACGAAGCGTTCATCGTCGCCCCACACCGTGGTCATGCACCCCGGCGGCAACGGCCCGTCGATGGCGACCACACCTTTCTGCCCCGGCGCGCATTCGGCGCCGGTGGCTTCATCGACGATCTTCAGGTCGTAGCCATAGACCGGCACGCCGGGCGACCCCAGCTTGGCCGGCAACGGTTCGATACCGCGCTGGATGGCGATGATCGGCCAGCCCGTCTCGGTCTGCCAGTAGTTGTCCACCACCGGCTTGCCAATGCCCTGCTGGATCCAGCTGGCGGTGGGTTCGTCGAGCGGCTCGCCGGCCAGGAACAGCAGGCGCAGGCTGGAGAGGTCGTAGCGCGTGAGCCAGGCCGGGTCCTGCTTCTTCAGCACCCGAATGGCGGTGGGCGCGCTGAACATGATGTTCACGCGGTACTGCTCCACCAGTTGCCACAGGATGCCGCCGTCCGGGCGCACCGGCGTGCCTTCGTACATCAGCGTGGCCATGCCGGCCAGCAGCGGCCCGTACACGATGTAGCTGTGCCCCACCACCCAGCCGATATCGGAGCTGGAGAACATGGTGTCGCCAGCCTTGCCGCAGAAAATGTAGTCCATCGAGGTGGCCAGCGCGACCGCGTAGCCGCCGGTGTCTCGCTGCACGCCTTTTGGTTTGCCGGTGGTGCCCGAGGTGTAGAGCACGTAGGACGGCTCGCTCGATTCGAGCCAGACGCACGGCACGCGCGCCGCGCCCACGCGCTCGCGCCAGGCTGCGTAGTCTTCGTCGCGGCCGGGCGTGAGCGCCATCGGCGCGAGCTGGCGATCCACCAGCAGCACGCGTTCGGGCTTGTGCGCGGCCAGCGTCACCGCCTCGTCGAGCAGCGGCTTGTAGGGCACCACCTTGCCCGCGCGCGAGCCGGCGTCCGCGCTGACGATCACACGCGGCTGCGCGTCGTCGATGCGCGCGGCCAGGCTGACCGAGGCGAAGCCGCCGAACACCACCGAGTGAATGGCGCCGATCCGCGTGCATGCCAGCATGGCAAAGGCGGCCTCGGGAATCATCGGCATGTAGATCAGCACGCGGTCGCCCTTGGCCACGCCCATCTGCTGCAGGATCGCAGCCATGCGGTTGACCTCGTCATGCAGCTCGGCGTAGCTGTAAGTGCGATGCTGGCCGGTTTCGGTCGACACATAGATCAGCGCGGGCTGGTCCGCGCGCGCCGCCAGGTGACGGTCGACGGCGTTGTGGCAGAGATTGGTGCGCCCGCCAACGAACCACCGGGCAAATGGCGGACGGCTATCGTCCAGCACGGTCTCGAACGGGGTTTCCCAGTCGATGCGGCGAGCCTGTTCGGCCCAGAAACCTTCGGGATCGCTCACTGAGCGTGCGTGCAGGGCACGGGTAGCCGTCATGGCTTGTCTCCTCCGCTTGAATGCGGGTTGTCTATGTGCAGTTTGTCTTGGCCGGGCGAACCGCCTGATGCTGCCTGCTTTCGCCCGTTAGTTTGCCACCATTCCAGGCGCATGGCGGCTGGCTTGCCGAAGCCGAGCCAGCCCACCGGTACCTGCAGTCTGGGTACGCCGGCTTACGCAAGGCTTACCGCTGACACACCGCAGCAAGCAAAAAGGGCGTGCCATTGGCACGCCCTTGATCTGGCTCAAACTTGCTGGCTCGAACTTGCTGGCTCGAACCCGTTGGCCCTAGCCCGGCCCGCGCGGTCAGCGCGCGTGCGCCTTGGTCTTGGCAGGCGCCGCGGCGGCCTTGCCGGCTGGCTTCGCGGACGGTTTGGCGCCGGCCTTGGCTGCCGGGACCGCCGGAGCGGCTTTGGCCGCCCTGCCGGCGCCTGCAGCAGCCTTGCGCGGGGCCGCCTCCACCGTCACACGCTGACGGCCCGCCGCGCGGCCCTTGGCAGTTGCCTGCACCAGCTCGCCGCGAACCGGCGCCAGGGCGGACGCAGTTGACTGCGTGTCGGTGGCACTGGCGAAACGGGCCGCCGAACGCGCCGGCACCATCAACACAAGGCTCTGCCCCGCCACCAGCTTGGTGCCGGAAAGCTTGTTCCAGGATTGCACCTGCCCGGCCGACACGCCGTAGCGATGCGCCAGCGAAACCACCGTGTCGCGCCGCCCCGCGCGCACTACCACGCGGCGCGCGTCCGGCACATCGGGCTCGACTGCCATTATGGCGTTCTCCGCCAGCGTGGCGCTGATGTCCTGGCTGTGATTCTCCGAGCGCGGCACCACCACGGTGGAACCGGCCTTCAGCCGCATGCCCTTGGGAATGCGGTTGATCTCGCGAATGGTGTCCGCGTCGATATTCAGCCGCGCCGCCAGCGCCTCGATGCGCTCGCGGTTGTCCACCGTCACCGCTGTCCAGCTCGACAGGCCGCCCCGGTAGGTGTTGAGGTTGTACTGGAAGCGCTCGGCGTTATCGAACGGCAGCAGGATCTGCGGATTCGCCGCGCCCAGGATCACCGGCCGGTTGAAGGACGGGTTCAGCGCCTTGAACTCGTCGAGCGGCATATTGGCGAGCTTGGCCGCCAGCGAGACGTCGATATCGCGCGAGGTGGTCACCGTGACGAAGTACGGGTGGTCGGGAATATCCGGCAGCTTCACCCCGTACATCTGGGGGTTGGCAATGATGTTCTTGACCGCCTGCAGCTTGGGCACGTAGTAGCGCGTCTCGTTGGGCATGGTCAGGCTGGCGTAGTCCGTCGGCAGCCCGCGCGCCTGATTGCGCGCGATGGCCCGCGAAACCGCGCCCTCGCCCCAGTTATACGCTGCCAGCGCCAGTTGCCAGTCGCCGAACATGTCGTACAGCCGCTGCAGGTAATCCAGTGCTGCGTCGGTCGACGCCAGCACATCGCGCCGTTCGTCGCGGAACATGTTCTGCTTCAGCTTGTAGTCCTTACCGGTGCTCGGAATGAACTGCCACATGCCGGCCGCCTTGGCGGTGGACTCGGCCTGCGGGTTGAAGGCGCTTTCCACGAAGGGCAGCAACGCCAGCTCCGTGGGCATCTTGCGGCGCTCCAGTTCCTCGACGATGTGATAGAGGTAGCGGCTCGAGCGCGCGACCATCCGTTCCATGTATTCCGGCCGCTGCGCGTACCACTGCGTGCGATCGTCAACCAGCGTGCCTTCCAGGTCCGGCATGCCGAATCCGCGGCGGATACGGTCCCAGATGTCGCTCGACGGCCCGCGCATCCAGTCGAGGCTGTCGCGGTCCAGGTTGATCACGGCCGCGCTGTTGATCGAATTGAGCGGATCGGGCTTCGAATACGCAGGTTTGGAAGCGGAGGCGGTCGTGCTGACGCCATCGGCGGCGCCGGGCGGAGTTGGCGTGCCGGCACACGCTGCGAGCAGCGCGGCACACGCAACCACCGCCAGTAATCGACCAATTTTCATTAAGTTCTCAAATCGTGACGCTAAAAATTTGCCTGATGCTAAGAAAAAGCGGCTTTCGCGTCAATGAAATTTTCCCTGCGGCGGCGCCAGGGCAGCGCCGCCAGGAACATGACAGGTACACGGGAATCGCCCTCCCGGCTTGCGGGGTCAACGGCTGGCGGGTCCGCCACGCCGGCCTGTGGCAATAAGGAATCAGCGGAAATTGTCTTTCCAGCCACGCAGCGCGCCGAAGGCCGCCGCGTCGTTGGCTGCCGGGCCACCCGCATGGGCGGCCACCGCCAGGCGTACCGAAGGTTCGCGCGAACGCAGGAAGGGATTGACCTCCCGCTCCTGCGCAACCGTGGTCGGTACAGTGGGCGTGCCCGCGGCGCGCAACGCATCCACGCGGGCCTCCCAGGCTGCCAGCGCGGCATTGTCCGGTTCCACCGCCCGCGCAAAGCGCACATTGCTGCGCGTGTACTCGTGGGCGCAATACACGCGGGTGGCGCCGGGCAGCGCCGCCAGCTTGTCCAGCGAGGCCAGCATCTGCGCCGGCGAACCCTCGAACAGCCGCCCGCATCCGCTGGCGAACAGCGTATCGCCGCAGAACACGGCCGGGCCGGCGCCGGGCAGATCCGCCACGTAGGCAACGTGACCGGCGGTGTGACCCGGCACGTCGAGCACCTTGAGCCGCAGCGCGGGATGGGCCACCGCCACGGTGTCGCCTTCGCGCACGGCCACGGTACGCCCGCCGATGCGTTCGCCGGCCGGCCCGATCACGGGCAATGGCGCGCCATCCGGCGCCACCGGATGCGCCGCCAGCAGCCCGGCAACCCCGCCCTGGTGATCGCCATGATGATGGGTGATTACAATAGCGCCCAGCACCAGCCCCGCGCGTGCCAGGAAAGCCTCGACCGGCGCGGCTTCGCCCGGGTCGACCACGGCGGCGCAGTGACCGTCGTGGATAGCCCAGATATAGTTATCCTGGAATGCGGGAATCGGCTCCACCTTCAACATGCGTGCTCCTATGTCCAAGCGTCCGATTATAAATTGGGAAGACTGGCTTGCCTCGCCTCCCGGGCAATACATGCTCCAGTGGGAGCAGGGTCAGTACGACCGGACCGTCGTGGATATCTTCGGCTACCACGCGGTGCAGCTTGGCCTGCCGCACATCGACACGCTGCGCGAAAACCGCATGCCGTTCTCCGCACTGGCGCTGGCTCCCGGCAGCGGCCCCCATGGCCCACGCGCCCAGGCCGACGCCCGCCAGCTGCTGTGCCGCTTCGACGAATTGCCGTTCGAAACGCAAAGTATCGATCTGATCACCCTGCCCCATATCCTGGAGTTTTCGGAAGATCCCCACGAGGTGCTGCGCGAGGTATCGCGCGTGCTGATGCCCGAAGGCCGCGTCGTGGTGACCTGCTTCAACCCCATGAGCCTGTGGGGCGCGCGCCAGGGCCTCAAGCGGCTGGGCGCCGATCCTTTCCTGCCCAACGACAGCCAATCGATCGGTTTCGTGCGGATCAAGGACTGGCTCAAACTGCTGGGTTTCGATATCATCCGCGGCCGGTTTGGCTGCTATTGCCCGCCCTACCACACAGAGCGCTGGCTGCAGCGCACCGCCTTCATGGAAAAGGCCGGCGACCGCTGGTGGCCGATCTTCGGCTCAGTCTATATGATTTCGGCGGTCAAGCGCGTGCGCAATATCCGCCTGGTCGGCCCCGCCTGGAAGAGTCCCAAGACGGCACTGTCACCCGTCGCCGCGCCGGTGGCCTCGCCCACGGGCACCCACGGCAAGGCGCCCGGCGACGAGCATTAAGCGCCACCGGCGCACACCCAATCACCCCGGTCGGCACCGCGCGCCATTGCGGTGCCAACCTTAGCGACAACGCAATGCAATCCAACGAAATCGAAGACGTCACCATCTACTCTGACGGCGCCTGCAAAGGCAACCCCGGCCGCGGCGGCTGGGGCGCTGTGCTGGTCTCCGGCAGCAACGAAAAAGAACTGTTCGGCGGCGAGCCCCTGACCACCAACAACCGCATGGAAATGACCGCCGTGATTGAAGCCCTGCGCGCGCTCAAGCGGCCGTGCCGGATCAAGGTCTACACCGACTCCCAGTACGTGCAGAAAGGCATCGGCGAATGGCTGCCGGGCTGGAAGGCGCGCGGCTGGAAGACCGCCGACAAGAAGCCGGTGAAAAACGCCGACCTCTGGCAGGAAATGGACAAGCTCGCGCAGCAGCACGACATCTCCTGGCACTGGGTGCGCGGCCACAACGGCCATCCGGGCAACGAGCGCGCCGACGCCCTCGCCAACCGCGGCGTGGACTCGCTCAAGGGTTAAGGACCGGCCCCGACGGCCGCCTGCCCCGCCCCTCCGGTTAGAATGCCCGCCATGCGACAGATCGTTCTCGACACCGAAACCACCGGCCTTAGCGCCGCCACCGGCGACCGCCTGATTGAAATCGGCTGCGTGGAGCTGCTCAACCGCCGCCTCACGGGCAGGCACCTGCACTTCTACGTCAACCCGGAACGCGATATCGACGAAGGCGCGATCGCGGTGCACGGCATCACCGTCGAATTCCTGGCCGACAAGCCCAAGTTCGCGGAAGTGGTGCACGAGATCCGGGAGTTCGTCCAGGACGCCGAACTGATCATTCACAACGCGCCCTTCGACCTTGGCTTCCTCGACATGGAATTCAAGCTGGTCGGGCTGCCCCCGTTTCGCGAGCACGCGGGCAATGTGATCGACACCCTGCGCGAAGCGCGCCAGATGTTCCCCGGCAAGCGCAATTCGCTCGATGCGCTGTGCGACCGCCTCGGCATCAGCAATTCGCACCGCACCCTGCACGGCGCACTGCTCGATGCGGAACTGCTGGCCGAGGTCTACCTCGCGATGACGCGCGGCCAGAACTCGCTGGTCATCGATATGCTCGACGGCGGCGGCGCGCAAAGCGACGCCCTGGCATCCACTGACCTCTCGCGCCTGGACCTGCCGGTGCTGATGGCCAGCGAGGAAGAGACCACCGCGCACCTGGCCGTGCTCAAGCAACTGGACAAGGCGAGCGGCGGCAAGGTGGTGTGGCAGGAAAACGCGCCCGCGGCTGAAGCCGCGTGAGCCTGCCAGGAAAGCCCGAAGCGATTTTTTGCAGAATTTTCCAGAAAGGGCTTTACAAGATACAAGCGCGCTGACATAATCTTGTTTCTCTGCAGCACGGCAGTAACAACGCAGCAGCAGGGGTGGTTAGCTCAGCGGTAGAGCACTGCCTTCACACGGCAGGGGTCACAGGTTCAATCCCTGTACCACCCACCAAAATTCGGTGAAGAATGAAGGACTTGCGGCGACAGCCCAAGTCCTTTTTTCTTTGGGTGAAAGAATTTCCGCCGAAGCCATCGCGACACCTTGCATCGAAGATGCCGTCGAACCCAGGTGGGCGGCCCGATTCCGCGACTCCCCCGATTCTGTCCATTGCCCAAGCGCCCAAGCGGCGGCCACTGCAGGAAGGTGCCGGGACCATGGCCATCCGGATTCCTCCACCGTCATTCCTTGGTACCATCCAGCTCCAGACTCGCACACAAGCCAAGATGCGCCGCGCTTCCTGCAATGAAATCCATGGAGATCATGCCGTGCAATACAAGAAGGTGTTGGCAGCGGTGGCCTGCCTGATATCGGCGGCATGCACTACGACCACGCCCGCGCCATCTGCTGGCCGACAGATGTCGACGTATGACATGGACACCGAGTACACGGTTGAATACGTTCCAGACGGCTTCACCCTGATGGTCAACTATCGCTATTCGCAGTTCATCGTGCGATCCAGTTCGGCCGATGCGGCGTGCAAAGCAGCGCTTGCCAGCGTAGCCAACAGCCTGGCCGAGCGCCGGCAACGGCCGATCGAGCCGGTCAACGAACAGCTAGTCAAGGTCACTACCACCAGGAGCTGGTCCGGCAAGGTGGCCGCCTGCGCTGCCTCCGCGCCGATAGCCTGGAAACGCTGACACGGAGGCGATAGTCCATTTGGGAGGTGCCCGGCCCAGAAGGATGGAGACCGGAGGGCCTCCTGCGGAAGAGATCCAGCATGGCAACGACGGCGCGCGGCCGCCTCAGCAGCCACCCTTCGTGGCGGCTGGCGTGGCAGGAGAGACGACCAATCCTTGGGAAGCATCCAGCTTCTGGCGGAATTCCGCATGGGCCAGATCTTCCTGGATCGGCAGTTGCTCAAACAAGCCCTTCCACAGGAATATGGAGAAGTAAATCCTCAGGTGCTCGGGATAGTCGGGCGCTTCGGGAGCCATCGCAACGCTAAGCGTAAACAAGCCTTCCAGGCTGATGCTGCCCCAGGTTCCGGGAGCGCTTGTGGTGCAAGGACCTATCCCGAAGAGGAACTGAGTCGGGACGGACTGCTCAGGACAAGCCAGCACCAGGTCCGAGGGGCTCAAGGCCTCATCATGCTCATCAAGTCGCCCCACCGACGGGACACGATAGACCGCGAAGAGATTCAAGCCGGTGATACGGCCCAGGGGCTCCATGAACACGCTTTCGTCGGGCCGGTGGTCCAGGTGGACTTGCCCGGTTGCGTGATACGACAACTTCCTGGTTTTCGGCTGTCCGATCCGGTCAGAATCGGCGCCCGTGCCTTCCTGAACGGTGCCGGCGCGGACGAACCGGATATTCAGCGGGCCCTCATCTTCGATTGCGTATCGCGCAAGCCGGCGGTAACCGCCTTCGCTCTCCACTAGAATCCAACCGCCAACCTTCTCAGCCATTTCGCTTCCCGGGGTTCCCTGATCGTCCTGCCCGGCCGCGCCCGTCCACCAGCGGGACAGGATGGCCCTGCGGGAATTCGCGCCGCTCGCCCGGCACCTTAGAAATTCGCCACCACGCCACCCATCGGCGGCCGATAGTCCAGCAACCGCGACAACTCCGCCGCAGCCCCCCTCACCTGCTCCACCATCGCATCCAGCCGCGCCGGATCGATGCGCGAGGCCGGGATGGTGGCCCCAAGCGCCGCCACCACCTTGCCGCTGCGGTCGCGCACCGGCGCGGCGATGGTCGAGATGCTGGTTTCGAAGAAGCCTTCCTGCAGCACATAGCCGCGCTCGCGGTCGCGCTGGACCATGTCGAACAGCGCTTCCACGGTCTTGGGCGTGCTGTCCGAGAAGACTTCCAGTTGCGGCTCGGGATAGAGTTCGCGCAACGCCTCCAATGTCAGGTCTTCAAGCAGCACGCGGCCGAGCACTGTAGCGTGCGCCGGCAGGCGGGTGCCGACGTTGACCGAACTGGCGAACGGCGTGGGGGCCACGGACTTGGCCACATAGACAATGGAGCGGCCGTCGCGCACCACGAGGTTGCAGGGGTAGTTGATCTCGTCGCGCAGGCGGTCCAGCAGCGGGCGGCCCAGTTCGGTCAATTCCAGCGAAGCGAGGTAGTCGAAGCCGAGGCGCAGCACCGCCATGCCGAGCCGGAACTCGCGGCCACCGTCGGTGCGCTCGACAAAGCCCATCGTCTCCAGCGTGGTCAGCAGGCGGAACACCGTGGAGCGCGGGACCTGGAGCCTGCGAGCCAGTTCGGCCGCGGACAAGGTCTTCTCGTTGCGGCTGAACTCGCCCAGCAAGCGCAGGCCGCGTTCAAGTCCCGGCACGATGTACTTGTCCTGGAGATCGGTTGGCTCGACAGCGTCTGTCATGGTGATATCTCTGCGAATGAAGTGCTTTGGCGTTGCTATATGGTACTGGCTTTGGGCCAGGCCCCGCCCGATGCGGGCCGCGCACCCCGGCGCGCCATCCCGCGACTGACGGATATAACACGCCCGGCGTCGATCCTCCAGCACTTCAGTCACCAGACCGGTGCCCGCCCCCTACCCCTTCAGGTATTCCCGCAGCCAGGCCGCGCATTCGCCGGCGTGCTGCGCCGGCCAGCGCACGGTAATGGTCGCGTTGGGCTGGCGGACCTCGATGCAGATATCCGTCAGTGGTCCCCGGTCCGGGTTTCCACCGCCGGTAGCGGCCGCCGGCGAAAACAGCCGTGACCACCAGCCCCCAGCGCCATTTCCGTTGACCCGCCCCGCCGCTGCCTTCGCGATGGCTGGCCGCGCGGGGATTGCCTCGCCAGCGGCAACTGGCAAAGTGGCGGCCACAAGCTCGGCCGGCGATCCGGCGAACGCTTTCGCGACCTCCGCGGCGGCGCCACCCGGCGCCACAGCCTCCGCAGGCGCCACCAGCCGTGCCGACAGATTCGCACCGAACTCCTCCCACATCCGGTCCGCCTTTGTCTTCATCACGCTCAGCCCGAATGTGCCGAGCCGGCCCAGCACATCCACGTTGATTTTCATGCGCAGCTCGGTCTGGCCGTCCGGCTGCCCGGTCAGGAAGATCTCGCTGGACTGCTTGAGCGAACTGGCCACCGAGGCGTCCTCGCCGGTGCCCTCGCTGCGCAGGTAGTGGGGCGCGCGCATCTCGACAATGGTGGTCTTGATCTTGAAGCGCGCGCTGACAAAGGCGATCTTGACCTGGATATGGGAGACGTACTCCACATCGCTGACCACTTCGATCGACTGCATGCCCGGCACGCACCCACCCATCACATTGGGATCGAGCAGCAGTGCCCACACACGTGCCGGCGTTGCGCCGACGACAAGGGTTTTTTCAATTTCCACGCATCTTCTCCGCGGCGCACAGAATGGATTCGACGATGCCGACGTAACCGGTGCAGCGGCACAGGTTGCCGTTCAGTCCGGCACGGACTTCCTCTTCTGTGGGGTTGGGGTTGTGCGCCAGCAAGGCGCAGGAGGTCATCAGGAAGCCGGGGGTGCAGTAGCCGCACTGCAGCCCGCCGCATTCCATGAAGCTTTGCTGCAGCGGATGCAGCTCACCGCCGGCACTCAGGCCTTCGACCGTGGTGACGTCGCGGCCCCGCACCTGCACGGCGAGCATCAGGCAGGACTTCACGACTTCGCCGTCCACCAGCACGGAGCAGGCGCCGCAGATGCCGGTCTCGCAGCCGCGCTTGGTGCCGGTCAGGTTGAGATCGTCGCGCAGCAGGTCCGACAACAGGCGCCGCGCCGGTACGTCGACGCTGTGCGCTTCGCCGTTGACGGTGAGTTCGATGTTGATCTTTTGCATGGGAAATCCTTATTCCGCCGCCAGTCCGAACAGCGTGGCGATGCTTCGCCGCGCCACGGTCCGGACCATCTCGCGGCGATAGTCCGCGTTGCCGCGCATGTCGGAGACGGGGTCGATATCGGCGGCCACGATGTCAGCCGCCTCGGCCGCCACCTCCGGCGTGACTGCCTTGCCGGCAAGGAAGGCTTCGGCACGCCGCAGGCGTGCGGGAATCGGCGTGGACGCGCCCACGGCAAGCCGCGCCTCTATGCAGGCCGGCCCCGCGCGGCGCGCCAGCAGCGCCACGCTGGCCAGCGGCCGGTGTTCCGCGGCCGTGCGCAGGAAGCGGGCATAGTGGCCCACCGCATCGGGCGCTGGCGCCGGAATGCGGATCTCGGTCACCAGCTCGTCGGGTTCGAGGGCCGTGGTGTAGTAGTCGACAAGAAACGCTTCCATCTCCAGCACGCGCTCGCCGCGCCGCCCGGCCACCACCACCTGTGCCTCCAACGCCATCAGGCAGCCCGGCGGATCCGTGGCCGGGTCGGCATAGCAGAGGTTGCCGCCGATCGTGCCCTGGTTGCGCACCTGCGGATTGGCGACGCGCCCGGCCATGCTGGCCAGCATGGGGTAATGCGCCTGCACCAGCGGCGAACGCGCTACCTGCGCATGCAAGGCGAGCGCGCCGATGCGCAGCCCGTTGCGCGGGTCGTACTCGATCTTGCGCAGCGCATCGAGCCGGCCCAGCGATACCAGGTGTGCCGGTGTGAGCATGCGCTGGCGCATGCCAAGCATCAGCGCGGTGCCGCCGGCTATCACGCGGCACTCGTCGCCGAGGTCGGCCAGCATATGCCCCGCCTCCTGCACCGAGCCCGGTTCCAGAAATTCGAAATCACGCATGATGCGTCTCCTTTTCCTTGCGCTCGCGCAGCGCGGCCAGCACCTTCTCCGGCGTGATGGGCAGCGAGGTGATGCGTACGCCGATCGCGTCGTGGACGGCGTTGGCGATGGCCGCGGCGCCCGGCAGGATGGCGGTTTCGCTGGCGCCCTTGGCGCCGTAGGGCCCGTTGGGATCGTTGGACTCGACCACCTCCGTGCGCAGCGCGGGCACGGCGTCGGCGGTGGGCATGGTGTAGTCGGCAAAGTTGCCGTTGAGGATGCGGCCATCCTCGATCTGCAGATGTTCGTACAGCGTCCACCCGATCGCCTGCACGGTGGCGCCATGCGTTTGCCCGTGCACCGCCAGCGGATTGATGGCCTTGCCGCAGTCGTCCGACACGAAGCTGTCGATCACCGTGACCTGTCCGGTCACGGTATCCACTTCGACTTCAACCGCCTGCGCCGCGAACGAATAAGCCGGGGCAATGTTGCCGTAGTAGTTGGCGTCGTGCATCACCGTTGGCGCGTCGTAGGTGGCACGCACCATCAGCCCTTCGCCGCCATGACGGAAGATATGCAGGCGCGCGATCTCGGCAAGCGTAGCTTGCTTGCCGGCGTCGTTGCGGGCACGGATCACGCCGTCCGCGATATCAAGCTCGTCGCGGGGCACGCCAAGTTTTTCCGCGGCAACGGTCAGCAGCTTCTGCCGGGCCTCGCGCGCAGCCTTCATCACGGCGTTGCCCGAAATGATGGTCACGCGCGAAGCCAGCGAGCCCAGGCAGAACGGCGCCACGTCGGTATCCGGCGCGCAGACGGTGACATGCGACAGCGGAATGCCAAGCTCCTGCGCGCAGATCTGGCTGAGCATGGTGTTGGCGCCCTGTCCCATATCGCACTCGCTGGTGAGCAGCATGGCGCGCCCGTCCTCATTGACCTTGAGCACGATGGTGGAGCCGTCCCAGTTGCCCAGGGTGCGATTGCCGCTGACATGCATGGCGGCGGCGATGCCAAGTCCGCGCCGGCGCGTGCCGGTTTTTCCCGAGGCATCGGCACGGCGCGCATCCCACCGGATGGCCGCGCGCGTTTGCTCAAGGCATTCCACCAGGCCGCTGCTGCCGATCTTCCAGCCATGCACGCTGGTGTCGCCCGTGCGGATGGCGTTGCGCTTGTGGACTTCGATGGGATCCATGCCGAGCATCTCCGCCAGCATGGTGAGGTGGCTGTTCAGCGGGAACTGCATCTGCTGGCCGCCAAAGCCGCGAAACGCGCCGCGCGGCTGCGTGTTGGTATAGGCGAGCACTGCGTTCGAGCGCACGTTCTCGACGCGGTGCATGTTGTCGCTGCGCATCGCGGTGACGTGCATCACGTCGCCGGCCAGGCCGGCATAGGCGCCGCACTCCGCCACGATCCTGACGTCCTTGGCGACGATCATCCCCTGCGCATCCAGCCCCATCTTCAGCCAGACCCTGGCCGGCACGCTGGCGCGCGCGCCAAGAAAATCCTCTAACCGGTTGTTGACGAAGCGCACCGGGCGCTCCAGCCGGCTCGCCAGCAAGGCCGCGATCAGGCTGTTGTTCTCCTCCACGATCTTGGCGCCGAAGCCGCCGCCGGTGACCGCCTGGATCACGCGGATGGTGGAGGCGGGACGATCGAGCGCTTCCGCCAGGCGCGCGCGCGCGAGGAACACGGATTGCGTCGACGCCCATACCGTCAGCCGGCCGTTGCCGTCCTGCGCCGCCACCGTGGCCATCGGCTCCAGATAGCCGGGATATTGCGACTGCATGTCGTAGGTGGCCTCGTAGACCACCGCGGCGCGGGCGAAACCGGCATCGATGTCGCCGCGCTCGATATGCATCTCGTGCGCGATATTGCGGGTGCCCGCGTGCACCTCGGACGCGCCGCCGGCAAGCGCGGCCTCCGGGCTCAGGATCGCGGGCAGTTCTTCGTACTCCACGCGGATCAGGTCCAGCGCGTCGCGCGCGGTTTCTTCATCGACGGCGGCGACCGCGGCCACTTCCTCGCCCACGTAGCGGACCACGCCGGCTGCCAGGATGCGCTGCTCCTTGCGATGTGGCCCCCACAGCCGCGCGGGCGTGTCGCTGCCGGTCAGCACCAGCCTGACGCCCGGGAGCGCACGCGCCGCCGAGGTATCGATGCGAACGATGCGGGCATGCGGATACGGGCTGCGCAGCACCTTGGCGTGCAACATGCCGGCCTGCTTGATATCGCCGGCGTACACGGCCCTGCCCAGCACCTTTTCCCGCGCCGTCACTTGCGGCGTGGATGTTCCCACTGTCGACGTACTCAAGCCGACCTCCTGCTAAGTCTGAAAACGATCGATAAGCCGGCGCAACCGCCGCCGGCCCGCGTCACTCGGCGGTGATGCCGAAATCCCGGATGACCTTGCCCAGCCGCTCGTAGTCGGAGGCGTTGACCTTCTCCAGCACGGCGGGCGCGCCGCCGACTGGGACAGCGCCGAAGGTGGCCATCTTCTCGGCGATGTCGGGCAGCCTGACGATCTCGTTGAGCTGTTCGTTGAGCAGCTTCACCACATCGGCGGGCGTGCCCTTGGGCGCCATGACGCCGTGCCATGCGCCGACGACCACGTCCCGGTAGCCGAGCTCCGACAGCGTCGGCACATTGGGCAGCAGCGGCGAGCGCTTGGGATCGGTCACGGCCAGTGCGATCAGCTTGCCGGTGTTGATGTACTGCGCGACCGGCCCCAGCGTCACGTAGGCGAAGTTGACATGACCCGCGACCACATCGTTCACGGCGGGCGCCACGCCCCGGTACGGCACGTGCTGGATCTTCATGCCCGCCGCGCGGTTCAGCCATTCGCCGGCGATATGCATGGGCGAGCCGGCGCCGGGGCTGGCGTAGGTCAGCGCCTTGCCGGCCTTCGCCGCGGCAACCATCTCCTGCACGTTCTTGATGCCGCCAGCGGGATACGCCACCAGCAGCACGGTCTGCGTGCCGGTCTGGATCACGGGCGTGAAGCCATGCAGCGCGTCGTAGCTGGCGCTGGGCGGCAGCTTCAGCACCATCGGCGCGGTGGTGAACGGGTTGGGCGTGAACAGCAGCGTGTAGCCATCGGCGGGCGCGCGCCCGACCAGGGCGTTACCCACGACGCCGCCGGCGCCCGGTTTGTTTTCGACGATGACGGGCTGCTTCAGGCGGATCGACAGCTTCTCCGCGTACATCCGCGCCATGGAATCGGTATCGCCGCCGGGCGGATACGCGACCACGATCGTGACAGGCTTGGCGGGATAGGCATGCGCGAGCGCGCTGCCGGCGCCAAGCGCTATCGCGGCGATCGCCGATGCAAGGATCTGACGTCGGGCAAGGTTCATCTACGGCTCCTGTGGGGACGCACCACGTTGGCGGGGAATGGCTTCGTGGATGCAGTGTTCGGCACTATGAAAAGGACGGGAACGCATTCGATGAGCGTTTTATTGGTAAGACGCCAGTTCAGGAGAGGAACATGTTTACCATCGTAGATTGCGTTTGTTGACCACTCAACTTACGTTAAACCCCAATTGACATATTGACTTGATATTCCTTGATTACGGATCATCAAGCAGCCTGCGAGGCAATGGAAGGCGCAGCCCCTGTGAGACAATCAGACCCCGATTACTCGCCGCCCGGCGTGTGGCTCAAGAGACATGGATCAAACGAAGCGCGAAGCCAGCCCCGCCGAAGGCACGGCAGTGCACCCCGAGGCCAATTGCCCCTGGGAGACGCTCGATGAGGAAGGTAACGGGCTGGTCGTCGACGACTTCCTGACGACCATGCTGAGTCAGCTGGTGAACGCCTTGCGCCGCACCGTCACCCTGCCCTATGCGGAACAGTTCGAACTGACGGTGCCCGAATGGCGCCTGCTGGCGCTGCTGGCCCACGCGCGGCAGCTGCCCTTTGCCGAGCTGGTGGTGCAATCGACTTCGGACAAGGCCCTGGTCAGCCGCACCTTGCGCCTGCTGGAAAGCCGTGGACTGGTGAAGATCGACGCCGAGGGCAATACCCCGCGCAAGAAACTGATCTGCAGCATCACGCCGGAAGGCGTGGCGCTGCACGAACAGGTGATGCCATTGGCCAGGAAGGGCCAGGCGGAGGTGATTCGGCTACTGGAGCCGGAGGAGCGCCGTGCGATGTACCAGGCGCTGAGGAAGCTGCACGGCTTGTGTGTCGCGCCCGGCCGCAAGGACGCGATTCCGGGCGAGTAAAGAGCGGGCGCTCTGGCGAGCGCCCGCGGCCTTGCGTGCTTCAGGCCTCGAGTTGTTCGAGCACCTTGCCCTTGGTTTCAATGCCAAGGAAGTGAATCGTCAGCGCGGCCAGGAACGGCACCAGCGCGAGCGCATAGAACGCGCTGCTGAGGTTGCCCGTGCCGATCGTATTGGCGACCAGCGTCGGCGCGAAGATCGCCGCCAGTTTCAGCCAGGCGCCCCCGAAGCCGCAGCCCATCGCGCGGATGCTGGTGGGATACAGTTCCGGCGTGTACACATAGGCCGTGATAAAGCCGCTGGCCAGGAAACCAAGGGACAGCGCGCACAGGCCCGCCACCACATACACCGACTCCGCGTGGAACACGCCGGCCAGCGCCAGCGACAACGCGCACAGGACAAACGAGACGTTGATCACCGGCTTGCGGCCCACCTTGTCGACGATCATCGCGCAGACCAGCGAGCCCACCACGCCCAGCACCGACGCGCCGGCCGCGAGATTGAGCGCCAGTTGCAGCGGCGCGTGATACACGGTCTTGTAGATCGTCGGCAGCCAGGTCGACAGCCCGTACTGGATAAAGCCGCAGGTGGCCCACAGCATCCACACCGCCAGCGTGCGCCCGATATAGGCCTTGCCCAGCAGGTCCTTGACGCCGCGGCGCGGGTGCTTGTGGGTCATCGCATCGTAGGCGGACACATCGCCCAGCGGCGCCAGCGGCCCCTTGGCGCGCGCCTCGAAGGCCTGCAGCGCGCGGTCGGCTTCCTCCAGCCGGCCCTTCTCCGCCAGCCAGCGCGGCGACTCCGGAATGGCCCGGCGCAGGATGAAGAAGAGGATGACCGGGGCGCCGCCGATGAAGTACATGACAGTCCAGCCGAACTTCGGCACCAGCCACGCGCCGACTCCATTGGAGATCAGCAGCCCGATCGGGAACACCACCTCGTACAGCAGCACGAAACGCCCGCGTCCGTGCGCGCGCGTGACCTCGTTGATATAGGTGGCGGCCACCGGCAATTCGCCGCCGAGCCCGAGGCCCTGCACGATGCGCAGCAACGCGAAGATTTCGAACGATGGCGCGAAGCCGCAGGCGATGCTCATCAGCCCGATGATGCCGGCGCTCCAGCCAATCGAATGCAGCCGCCCGAAGCGCTCGGCGAGATAGGGGAACAGCAGCGCGCCAATCAGCTGCCCCACCGACGGCGCCGCGATCAGGAAGCCGACCTGGGCCGGCGTAAGCGACCACATCGAGATCAGCAGCGGCAACGTGGCCGCAATCGCGATCACATCAAAGCCGTCGAAGAACGTGGCCAGGCCGATCAGCAACCGGGCCCGGACATGCATGCCATTGCTGGGCAGCCGCTCGATGCGCGCGATGATCTCGCCGCGCGTGGCCGTGGCCGGCGCGCCGGCAGCGCGATTCGCGCCGCCGTCTGCCGCGATGTTGCTGGATGGGGTCGCCACGCCCTCGGCGTTCGCATCGGCGAACGGGGCCTCTTGTCTCTGGATCAACACGGTGTTTCTCTTCAAAAATATCCGAGGCACGCAGCCGCCTCGCGCTGGCGCATCGCGGGATCTACCCCGCGCTGGCCACCACCGCCGCCGCCGCATCCGATGCGGCGCGCGGTAGCGCTTGGAGGTCGCTCAGAGGTCCAGCACCAGGCGCTTGCCCTTGCAACCCGACACGCACACCATCATGGTCTGGTTCGATTCGCGTTCGCTCTTGCTGAGCACGCCATCGCGGTGTTCTGGAATGCCTTCCAGCACGCGCGTTTCACACGAGCCGCACACGCCTTCCTTGCAGCTGTGCTCGACGGCGATGCCCGCTTCGAGCAAGGCATCCAGCAGGGACTTGCCTGCCGGCACTTTCAGCTCGCTGCCCGTGCTTGCCAGCGCCACGGTGTACTCGCCTTCCTGCACCGCCGCCACCGACGGGTCGGCGGCAAAGCGTTCGATATGCACTTCGGCATAGCCGTGTCCGGCGCAGGCGGCTTCGAAGGCATTCAGCATCGGGCCGGGGCCGCAGCAGTAGAAGTGCGTGCTGGCCGCTTGCCCCGCCAGCAGCGCGGACAGGTCCGGCGGGCTGCCCGCCTCGTCGTCGAAGTGCATGCGCACCGCGTCGCCATAGGCGGCCAGCTCGTCCGCGAAAGCCGCTTCCGCGCGAGACCGCGCGCAGTAAAGCAGTGTGAAGGAGCGCCCCAGTTCATGCAGCCGCCGCGCCATGCAGACGATGGGCGTCACGCCGATCCCGCCCGCCACCAGCACCGTGTGGGCCGCGCCCTCTTCCAGCGCGAAGTGGTTGCGGGGCACCGCCACGGCAAGCGTGCTGCCCACGCGCAGCTGCTCGTGCACATAGCGCGAGCCGCCGCGGCTGGCGCGGTCGAGCAACACACCCACCACGTAGCGGTCGCGCACTTCCGGCGCGCCGCACAGAGAGTAGCTGCGCACCAGGCCATTGCCCAGATGCAGGTCGATATGCGCGCCGGGCGCGTACGCCGGCAACTCGCGCCCTTCCGGGTCGCGCAACTCCACGCTGACAATGCCGCGCGCTTCGAAGCGCATGGCCTGCACGCGCAGGGTGAGGGATTGGCTGGTACTCATGGTACTTCCTTGTGTTGCTTAGTGTCGCTACGTGTCGCTATGTGTCGCTTCGTATTGCTTCGTATTGCTTCGTATCGCCTTGCTGCCTGTATTGCTACGCTGCCTGCCACACCCTATTCAGCGCTTCTCGGTCAGGAACTTGCCCTGGGGGCCGCCCGCGTTCTTCTGCCGGCGGGTGTTACCGTCCAGGCCGCCTTCCACCGCCCATTCCGCGAACATGGTGGGACCCGGTTCGAAGTCGCGCGGCTCCCATTCGGCGTCCAGCTGGTCCTCGTCCGCGTAGTACTCGATCAGGCCGCCGGCCGGATTCTTGAAGTACCAGAAGTAAGCCGAGGAAATCGGATGCCGGCCCGGGCCGAGCTGCGTGTCCCAGCCGCTGCGCGACACATGCAGGCCGCCGCCGAATACCTCGTGGATATCGCGCACGGTGAAGGCCACGTGGTTCAGGCCGCTCTTGGCCTGCGGCAACTGCAGCAGGAACAGGTCGTGGTGGCCGCCGTCCGGCGCGCAGCGCAGGAAGGCGCCACGGCCGGGATAGTGGTCCGACGGTACGAAGCCCAGCTTCTCGGTATAGAAGCGCTCGGTCGCCGCCACGTCCTTGACGAAGAACACCACGTGCCCCACCTCGATCGGCGTGGCGCGCTCATAGATCGGGCTGCGCTGGTTCAGGCGCGGCTTGTCGTTCCAGGTGTTCATCGTGGCGCATTCGACTTCGACCTCGCGCTTGCGGGTCAGCTGGAAGCGCACGGCCAGGCCGTTGGGATCCGTGCAGCCCACGCGCTCGCCTTGCTCGCCCTGCACACCGTGCTCTCCCGAGCTGACAAAGCCCGGCTCGGCGCGAATGGCATCCGCGATTCGGTCCAGCGCGGCCTGCGTGTCCACGCCCCACACCACTTCGCGCAGCGTCGGGCCGTCTTCCATCGCCACCGGCAGCGCGGGGTCGTCAGTGCGGCGCACCAGCACGCGGCAGCCGTTCAGCGTCTCGAAATCCAGACCGGCACCATCCTCGCGCACCAGCGTGAGGCCCCAGTCGGCGAAGAAGCGCCGGCAGGCGTCCAGGTCGTCGGCACCGTAGACGATTTCGTCGATGCCCAGAATCGTGTTCATTATTCCCATCTCCTGCTGTGTCGCTTGTGTCGTTGCCAACGTCGTCGGGGTCACTCAGTTAGCCCACGGCAGCGGTTGTTCATGCATGCCCCAGTACACGCTCTTCTGCTCCATGTACTGCAGGATGCCCAGCCTCCCCTTCTCGCGGCCCAGGCCGCTGTCGCGCCAGCCGCCAAACGGCGTCGAGATGGAGAACTGCTTGTACGTATTGATCCACACGTTGCCCGCCTGCACCGCGCGCGCGAAGCGCCATGCGCGCTTGTAGTCGCGCGTCCACACACCGGCCGCGAGCGCGTACACGCTGTCGTTGGCCTGCGCGATCAGGTCGTCCTCGTCGTCGAAGGCCATCGCCACCAGCACCGGCCCGAAGATTTCCTCCTGGCACACGCGGGCGCTGTTATCCAGCCCTTCGATGATGGTGGGCGTGTA
>Ga0255338_1003125_pt1 | contig 20933 bp, 14 predicted proteins | sample MeOH1_35cm_T4_19_FD_203715 | JGI IMG/M metagenome (GOLD analysis project Ga0255338, IMG submission 203715) | Sandy soil microbial communities from University of British Columbia, Vancouver, Canada - MeOH1_35cm_T4_195 | ecosystem: Engineered > Artificial ecosystem > Sand microcosm > Unclassified ...
ATGGGCTGCACGCCGCGGCGGAACCAGACCTGCACTTCTTTGCCGGGCCGAAGCTCGTTGCCGCGGTCGAAGACGCGAGACAGTGGGCTCGCTTCGAGGCCGTCGAAGCGGATCAATTCGTCGCCGGGTCGTACGCCCTTGATCTGGGCATCGCTATCCGGATCGACCTTCAGCACGAAGGGGTTCGGCTGGGCCTTCTCCTCGCCCAGGAACATGCCCAACAGCCAGCCCGCGCGCTGCGCCTGCAGCGTGAGCTTGTCCTTCTTCTCCTTCGCCTGGCTCGCGGCGGGAACCATCAGGAACCCGGCGGCCATCACGCCGGCGATCAGCCAGCTCGTAAATCGCTTCATCCTCTACCTCCTGCGGTCGTGGGGATCAATTCTCGCACATCGGCCATGCCTCAATGCGTCGAGCAGTGACCGCTAACGCCGCAGGAGTGATGGAGTATGGGAGTAGTGGAGGGACTGCGAGCCTGCGGCTCACCGCTGCCAATACTCCACCGCTCCATTACTCCGCGGCAGTCTTTGCTCAACGCCTGGCTCCATACCACCTCACGGAGGGCGTACGGCTCCAGCGCAGTGGGCAGCTACTTCTTTGCGGCCGATCGGATCACGTCGAGAGGGACCAGGAACTCGCCGCCCTTCTGGAGTTTACCGTTAAGGAGACCGATTGCCGACCGAACGCCGTATTTCCCCATCAGATCCGGGTGCTGCTCGATGGTGGCATACATCTCACCGCGGTCCAGGTAGGGGCGCACGTCGGGGATATTGTCGTACCCGACGACGATGATCTTGCCCTTCTTACCGGCCTCAGCGATGGCCTTCAGCGCGCCAAGGGCCATCTTGTCGTTCGCGCAGAAGAGGCCCTGGATCTCCGGGTGTGCGGCCAGCATGGACTGGAACTTGGCATACGCCTTCTGCGTGTCCCATTCCGCGGTGTCCGATGCGACCACGTCGAGCTTGCCCTGAATGCCCTGCGTGAAGCCTCGCTTCCGCGCCTCGGCGTTGTCCGCGCCCCGGATGCCCTCCAGGATCGCGACCTTGCCTGAGCCGTGCAGCGCCTCCACCATCGCTTCACCGGCGAGCTTGCCGCCCTCTTCGTTGTTGGCGCCCACGTAGCCGGCCAAGTTCAGACCAGCGGCGCTCGACGAGTCCGGATCTACGCGGTTATCCAGGTTCAAGACCAGCGTGCCCTTGTCAGTCGACTGCTTCAAGGCGGGAACGATCCCTTTAGAGTCGGCGGGAGCGATGAGGATGGCGTCCACCTTCTGCGCGGTGAGGTCTTGCACGATGGCGAACTGGCGCTCTTTGTCCGTCTCCTGCGCCGGCGCCTGGACGTTCAACTCCGCCCCCAGGCCCTTAGCCTCCGCTTCCGCGGCCTTGATCATGGGATCGAAAAACGGGTTATTGCGGGTCTTCACCACCAGGGCCAGCTTGAAGGGACGGTCGGCTTTGGCGATCGCATCCAGATCGGACTGGGAATAGGTGGCCGCTGCCCCCGCGGACGATGCCGGCGCCGACGGCGCGGAGGGTGCCTGCTCGGCGGACGTTTGCGGGCGCTCGCAACCGGCCGCTGCCAACGCGAGGCCGACTGCCGCCACGCCGGCCGCCCAGGGAAGTTTCACGCCGTTCATCGAGTCTCTCTCCTATCCAGCATCACCGCCAGCACAATGACCGTTCCGATTACCACGCCCTGCAGCGTGTCTTTGACCCCCACCAACACCATCCCCGCGTTCAGCACGGCAATGGTCAGCGCTCCAACGAGGCTGCCCAACACGGTCCCCCGGCCGCCGCTGAGACTGGTTCCGCCGATCACCACCGCCGCGATGGCGTTTAGTTCCGCCCCTTGCCCCGCCCCGGTATCGGCGAGCTGAAACTTGGCGGTGAGCACGATCGCCGCCAGGGCGGCGCCCACACCGGACAGCAGGTAGGCGAGGGTTTTGTATGCCCCCACATTCACCCCGGAAAGCCGCGAAGCCTCTTCGTTGGCGCCGACCGCCTGGATCATCCGCCCGGTGCGAGTCAGCGTGTGCAGGATGACTCCGGCCACCACGACGACCAGCGAGATGAGGACCAGCGGCAGTCCCTGCCCGAGGGCGCCGAGCTGCTGCGGCAGACTGGAGACGCTGTTGCCATCCGTTGCGTAAACGGCGAGAGCCCGCGCGGCCGTGAACATTCCGAGGGTCACCACAAACGGCGGCACGCGGCCTACGGAGACGACCAAACCGTTGATCAAGCCGCAGGTACTGCCCACCGCGAGGGCGGCGAGCAGGGCGGTGGCCAGCGTGGCGCCCCGGGAGACGCCGCCGAGCAGTACCACCCCGCCCGCAGTGACGAGCAACACGATTACCGCGAGGGCGGCCATCAACTGCAATCGTGAAGCGCCTCGCTTGATCAGGGCGCCGCCCGCGGGCCAGGCGGCGAGCGCACCGACGGGCAGCGCGATGGCGCAGCGAAGGAAGAGCGGCAGCCCACCGGTGTAGGTGAGGCCGAGCGCCACCCCGCAGAGCGCCATCACCGAGCCTACGGAGAGGTCGATGCCGCCTGTGAGGATCACAAACGTCAACCCGACGGCCAGGATGATGTTCGTGGCGGCCTGCTGCATGATGTTGGGCAGGTAGGCGGCCGTCCAGAACGTCTGCCGGAACCCGGGGTGTAGAGAGAACCCGGCGCAGACCACCACGAGGATCAGCCAGGGCCGCAGCGCGCCCGCGAAGGCGTGGAAGGTGCGCTGCACCTGGGAGGGCTTTGCGGCGTCCGTCATTCCGGGAGGGCCTGCAGTTCGGCGCACGAGGAGAACGATTGCCGGGGATTGTCACCCGTCGCCGGCTTTCCGACCACCCGCACGGCGACGACCTTCTCCGGAGCGGCCAGCCGCAGGCTGAACGCCTGGCCGTCCTTGAGGCCCTTCGCATCCGTCGCCGTGGTGGCGGGGTAGCTGTCCAGCGTACCTACCGAGGTCCAGGGGCCGTTCTTCTCGCGCTGTACTTCTACGCGAGGCTTGGCTGCGGAGGCGTCGAACCAACCGCCATCGTGGAAGGTGCGACCGTGGGAGAAGACGACGCGCCGGACGGTGACGGGCTGGCCGAGTTGAACGGCGAACCAGTCCTCGTCTTTCGCCTCCATGTTGAAAGTCACCACGAAGGTATCCGGCTCCCCGTCGTTGATGGAGCCGTTCACGTTTCCGGGGCGGGAGCGGCTCTCCTGTCCGGGCGCAAGGAGGGAGAGGTTGACCGGCAGCGGGGCGCCGGGTGCGCGGAGCCAGACCTGGTAGCGGCCGCCAGTACTGCCGGCCTCGGCGAACGGCACGAGGGTTGCGACGTGCGGCTTCTCGTCGGCGGCAGTCACCACCTTGGCCTGGAACGCCAGCGGGAAGCCATCCACGGATTTCAAGGTCAGCGGCGGCTTCTCGCCAATCAGCCCGATGCCTCGGGCGGGGGGCAGGCCTGGGTTCAGCTTGTCGTCATACGCCAGCACGAGCGGACCCCAGACCACTGCGGCCTTTCCGGCGTTGCCGTGATCACCCGGGATCATGCGGGCAGGGACGAGGAAGTTGATGTCCACCCGGTCGCCCTCCCTCCACGTGCGGGAGGGCACTACCAGCCATCCGGCGCCCGTAGCCTTCTGCTCCTTGCCCCCCACTCGCACGCGGAATGCTTCCGACCACGCCGGAACCCGGAACTTGATGCCGAACGCGGCAGGCTTGTCCGTATGGACGACCAGCGTGGACTTACCTCCGGAGGCCTCTTCCACGGAGCGCGGCGTCGGAAAGTTGGTGAGCTGCTCCAGGGTCACGCTGCCGCCGCCCAGCATCAAGGTGGCGTGGGAGCTGTCATACAGGTTGACCGCCACTCCATCGCCGCGCGTGTCCTGATACTTGAGGTAGGCCACCTGCGGGGCCAGCGCCATGCCCCGGGGTCCGCTGGAGACACAGCAATTGATGCCGGGGCCATACGGCTTGGTGCCTTCCAGCGCCGTGTAGTAGCACCACTCCTTGCCGTCCGGCCGCTGCGCCGCGGCGAGGTGGTTGTAGTAGGAGCGCTCCAGCTCATCGCCGTAGCGGGCGTCGCCGGTGAGGCGGAGGAGCTGCGTGTTGAGCTGAATCCACGTGACGGTGACGCAGGTCTCGCCCACGTTCGCGTCCATCTGGTTGGGGAGATCGTACGGCTGGCCGAAATGCTCCCCGTGACTGGTGCTGCCCGTGAGGTAGAGCTGGCGCGCGGTCACGTCTTCCCAGGCGTTGGTGACGGCCTGTAGATACTGGCGGTCTCCCGTGACCCGGGCCAACTCACACAGGCCGACGAGGTTGGAGAGCATCTCGTACGCCTTGCCGTTAGCCGTTTTGTTGACCGACTTCTCCGTGAGCAGCGTCTGCAGCACGTGTGGGCCTTTCGGCTCCTCCCAAGCGGCGACGAGGTACTTGGCGAAGTCCAGGTACTTCTGCTCGCCCGTCACCCGGTAGAGTTGCACGATCGGCTCCAGCACGGACGTAGCGGCCATCCCCACGTGGGTGCCCGCCGAGATGATGCTCTTCTTACCTGGCCCGAAGGTGTTGATGAGGAGGTCGCCCATCTTGCGGGAGGCCTCCAGCGCAGGCGCGTTGCCGGTGTACTGGTAGTAGGTAAGCAGGCCAAGCAGGTTGTACTTGTGGGACCAGACATCCCAATCTGCGCCCTGGTATAACCCGAAGCGTTTCTCCGGTACGTAGGTGCCCAGGTAGCCGTCCGCCTCCTGCGTCTTGATGAGTTCCGCGGCGGCATAGTCCAGCTTCTTGCGCAGCTCGGGGTCGCCCGTGTTCGCCCAGGCGAGCGTGGAGGCATGCATCCACTTTCCGATGTGCTCCCCGATCCAGGGGTGCTCGCCGGGGCGCTTGCGGAAGCCGGCCAGGAGGCGCTCGACGTCCACCTGCAGCAGCCGGTTCTTCTCGCTGTTGGCCACCCGGTGGCCTAGGTATCCCTCCAGCTTCACCGCCGAGGGGTTGGAGGCCTGGAATACGTCCGGTATCCGGGCGGGAGCGCGGTCGGCCAGCGCCTCGGGGGCGGTTTGCCCGCGGGCGGCCAGCAGCGTGCCCGCGGCTACGACAGCGAGCAGGAGGACGGAGCGGTTCAGCGGCTTCATTGCGCGACTCGACATCGGGGACAACAGTGACCGGAGGGAGGGTTCACTTCCGGGAGCGGGAATTCCTTGACGCGAGTGGATGGCGTTCAGGCGTTGCCGACCGCGCAAGGGCTACTCATTCTCGAATGGCGCTGCGGGAATGCCCCTCCATCACCCAATGCTGCGAGAGACGCGTTCTGGGGTTGCGGACGCTTGATCGCGAGGGATGCCCGCCGGCTGCGGCAGTCGGCGACGGGTATTCTCCAGGACAGACATCTCTTTGCTAGGTTTACACTGAACCGACCGAAGCGTTGTAACCCCGGGAGGACGGCGGGCTCGCCCGATAGAACGGGTAGGAGGCGGACACTCACTTTCTCTAATGGCCAGCGGACTGCCTCGCGGTGTGAACCCACCAGCCGCGGAAGGCGTCCCTTCCGCCCGCCCCGAAAAAGCCGCAGCCCGACTGCGGATGTGAAGGAAATGGATCCTATTTGACAGCTCGAAGAGGAACGGCGCCACGCAGTTTTGGAGCAACGCTGCTCCTGGTGGTGCTGGCCACGCTGCCCCTGGCCCGACCGGCCCGGACTTCCGCCCCCGTAACCCAGGAATGGGCCGCGCCGTACAACGGGCCGGCGGACAGCCACGACATCGCTTCTGCACTCGCAGTAGACGGCAACGGAAACACCTACGTCACCGGCTACTCGCTTTCAGTTGCTAGCGGCTTCGACTACGCGACGGTGAAGTACGACAGTGCCGGCAACCAGGTGTGGGCGGCCCGCTACAACGGCCCGATGAACAGCCACGATATCGCCGTCGCGCTCGCGGTTGACGGCAGTGGGAACGTGTACGTCACCGGCTACACCGATGGGGCTGGCACCGGTACCGACTACACCACGGTGAAGTACGACAGTGCCGGCAACCAGGTATGGGCCGCCCGTTACAACGGCCCGGCGAACGACACCGACTACCCCGCGACCCTGGCGGTAGACGGTGGTGGGAACGTCTACGTCACCGGCCTCTCCGCCGGGGTAGGTACCAACAACGACTACGCGACCGTGAAGTATGACAGCGCCGGCAACCAGGTATGGGCGACCCGCTACAACGGCCCGGCGAACAGTGCCGACGCGGCCCTGGCCCTCGCGTTAGACGGCGGTGGAAACGTCTACGTCACCGGTAACTCCTTCGGGATTGGGACCGGACAAGATTATGCAACGCTGAAGTATGACAGCGCCGGCAACCAGGCGTGGGTGGCCCGTTACAACGGCCCCGAGAACAGCCATGACTACGCCAAGGCCCTGGCAGTGGATGGCGGCGGGAATGTCTACGTCACCGGCCACACCTGGGCGGGTACCGGCGAAGACTATGCGACGGTGAAGTATAACAGCGCCGGTGGCCAGCTGTGGGCAACCTACTACAACGGCCCTGAGAACAGCGATGACCAGTCCAATGGGCTCGCGGTAGACGGCAGCGGGAACGTCTACGTCACCGGCTACTCCAGAGGGGTGAGTGCCGGCTACGACTACGCGACGGTGAAATATAACAGCGCCGGCAGCCAGTTGTGGGCGGCCCGCTACAATGGCCCCGAGACCGATAGCGACGACCAGGCCGCCGCGCTCAAGGTAGTCGGCGGGAACGTCTACGTCACCGGCTCCTCCACTGGGGTTGGTGCCGGTACCGACTACGCGACGGTGAAGTACAACAGCGCCGGTAATCAGGTGTGGGTGGCCCGCTACAACGGCCCGGGGAACGCCTCCGACAATGCCACTGCCCTGGCAGTAGACGGCGGTGGAAACGTCTACGTCACCGGCTACTCTCTCGGAACCAACGGCTATGACTATGCGACGTTCAAGTACAGCCAACCGAGCGTGATCTCCTCGCCCACCTACCAGGTGTGGGCCGCGCCGTACAACGGTGCGGCGAACGGCCACGACATCGCTGTTGCGCTCGCGGTAGACGGCAGCGGTAACGTCTACGTCACCGGCTACTCTCTCTCGGCTGCTGCCGGCTTCGACTACGCGACGGTGAAGTACAACAGCGCCGGCACCCAGGTGTGGGCGGTCCGCTACAACGGCCCGGCGAACAGTCACGACTTTGCCGCGGCCCTGGTGGTGGACGGCGGTGGAAACGTCTACGTCACCGGCTCGTCCATCGGGGGCGGCGGCAACAACGACTTTGCGACGGTGAAGTACAACAGCGCCGGCACCCAGGTGTGGGCGGTCCGCTACAACGGCCCGGCGAACGACGCCGATGCGGCCTCTGCGCTCGCGTTAGACAGCGGCGGGAACATCTACGTCACCGGCGCTTCCTTCGGAGCGGGTGCTATTGACTACGACTATGCGACGGTGAAGTACGATAGCGCTGGCACCCAGGTGTGGGCAACCCACTACAACGGACCGGGGAACGGATACGACTACGCCTCGGCCGTGGCGCTAGACGGCGGTGGAAACGTCTACGTCACCGGTTCCTCCTACCGGGTTGGTACCAACACTGACTATGCGACGGTGAAATATGACAGCGCCGGCAGCCAGGTGTGGGCGGCACGTTACGATGGTCCGTCGAACGGTTACGACAACGCCGTGGGCCTGGCGGTAGTCGGCGGAAACGTTTACGTCGGCGGCTCCTCCGCCGGGGTTGGTACCAGCACCGATTACGCGACGGTGAAGTACAACAGCAGCGGGAGCCAGGTTTGGACGGCGCGCTACAATGGTCCGGCGAACAATTCCGACCAGGCCTCCGCGCTCAAGGTGGATGGCAGCGGAAACGTCTACGTCACCGGTACCTCCAACGGAGGTGCTGCCGGCGATGATTACGCGACGGTGAAGTACGACAGTGCCGGCAACCAGGTATGGGCGGCCCGTCACGATGGCCCGGCGAGCGCCGGCGACGTGGCCGCAGCGATCGGGGTAGATAGCGGCGGGAACATCTACGTCACTGGCTCCTCCTACGGAGGGGATACTACCGACAACGACTACGCAACGGTGAAGTACGACGGCGCCGGCACGGAGTTGTGGGCGGTCCGCTACAATGGCCCGGCGAGCAGCACCGATAGCGCCGCGGCCCTGGCGGTAGACGGCAGCGGAAACGTGTACGTCACCGGCTATTCCCTCGGAGCGAACGGCTATGACTACGCAACCGTCAAGTACAGCCAGACGCCACCGGACACCACGGCACCGACGTGCGTGGTAGGCGCCGTCGTCACCGAAAGCTCGACCCGCGTCTACCTGCCGATCACCGCTTCGGATACGGGGTCCGGCGTGGCGCAGGCCAAGCTAACGACCAACAGTACCAACTGCAAGCTGGAGTGGACCGGCCCTGGCGGGGTAGTCGCCGTACCCATCAATACGCTCCTGGTCATCAGCCCCGCCGCCGCGAGCACTACGCTGCGGGTGGTGAAGCTGAACGCGAGCCAGAAGGCCCGAGTGGAAGTGCAGGTCTGGGACGCCGCCGGCAATCGGACGGTGGTGGACCCGGTAATCGCCAACCTGGAGTCGAAGCGCGCAGGGGCGCCGGTGCTCCGAACGTTCCGCGGGATCCCTCAGGCGGAGCGGTTCGTCACCCTGCAGAACGGCACGCCGGGGCTGACCCAAGTTACCCTTTCGGTGAACGGACGGGGGGTTAGCCACGGTCGTGTTGCGGATGGGCAGGTGGTGAGCCTCGACGTGGCCCGCTGGCTGCGGCCGGGGAACCGAAACGTGATTAGCATCTCGGCGATCGGTCCTAAGGGTGCGACGGCGGTATTGACCATCGGAGACGTGGCGCCGGTTGATGCAGGCGTCGCCTCCACCACAACAGGCATGGTGGTCAACCGGGAGTTCGCTCCATAGCCTCTGCGGTTGCTGTGGGGTATCAATTGCCGGAGATCATTGAGGCTTCTGTGAGGCTTCTGTGAGACTTCTGTGAGACCGACTGATCAACTTTTGCATAGCGAGTCGCTAAGCCTACAAGACGGGCGGTCGGGCATGGAGGTCGATTTCTTGATGGGCGATAAAAAGGCCGTTAGCTCAGATAGGAAGCTTACATAGGAAAGCCGAACATCTGATTGGCTTTACAGTTCACGGCACTGGAACCACGCCGTGAGGGCGCAGACCAAAATCAGGGCGCCGGTTCCCCTACCGGGCCTATCCCTGTTAGAGAAAGGATACGAACATGACGAAGAAGATGTATCGGAAGCCGAGGCTGCAGAAGCTGGGCCTGCTGCGCCAGGTGACCCTCGACCTTTACTTCTAACATTGGCCGCGGTGCTCGCGCCGCGTTGATTCGGACGAGGGGCTTCCGCTTGAACCCGGCAAGCCCCTTTTCCACGTACCAGGCAACTCCAGACAGGGGATGGTGAGCGATGCTTTTAACTGACCAGCCGCGGCCGGGCGCGGGAGTGCTACACCAGGAAGTTTCCGGTACCGTGGTGCTGTTGCACCCGCACAGTGGCCGGTACTTCTCCCTCGAAGAGGTGTCGATGCGAGTCTGGGAGCTCTGCGACGGCAGCCGAACGGTAGCGGAGATCGTTGCCACGGTCCATGCCGAGTATGATGCACCTGTCGAAGAAGTCGAAGAGGACGTCGTGAGTCTTCTGGACGAGCTAGCGGAGGAGAAGCTGCTCACGACTGCATAGGAGAGTGTTTCGGAGTAATTGGGGAAATCGAGAAACGACTAACTGGCTGCCTCGTGCTGCCTCTCGCCCTTGCCCATTTCCCCACTTACACCCCAGCGCTCTCCTAGCGCCTGACCGCCCTGCCTTCTTCGAGGAGCGCGCTTGCGCTCTGACACCCCGTCCCCTAGCAGACCACACTCCATGCACGCTTCGAGTTTCAACCGGCAGTATTCGGTTCACGGCGTTCGTATCGAAACGTGCGTCCCGCGCGATGAGATCGCCACGGCTCTCCACTACCGGCTGGCGCCTTTCCATCCGGAGGCAACCGGGCCGGCCGAGATCCGCTTCGAGTACGTGCAGGTTTCCGAGTCGGAACTTGCAGACATTCCCCGGCCTAGCGGTGAGAGCGTCCGAGTGATTGCCGCGTCCGAAATCTCCGAGATCCTCTACGCGCCGGACGAAGATCTCCTGTACACCTCGTTCGCGGGCCGGATGAAAGGGCGTTGGGAACCCCGCCAGGGCGTCTCCCGCGTCTACTTCCCGGAGGCGGAGTTGAATCGCCTCTGGCGCCTCACCCATCCGATGTTCACGCAGGCGCTGCTGGACTGCCTCAAACGACGCGGGCTTTACAGCGTGCATGCGGCGGGTTTGTGCATCAATGGTAGGGGGCTTCTCTTTCCCGGCCATAGCGGTCACGGCAAGACCACCCTCACCCTCGCGCTGCTGCGGGCCGGTTGGGGCTATCTCTCGGACGATCAAGTGCTGCTGACGCGAGGTAAGGAGGGGGTGCGCCTCCTTGCCTTTCCGGATGAGATCGACGTGACCGAGAACACCGCGCGGATGTTTCCTGAGCTCGCCCCGGTATTGGAAACCCCGCGGCGGCCGGACTGGCCGAAACGCCAGGTGCAGGTGTCCGAGGTATACGGGCGCGAATTCGTGCCGGAATGCGAGCCTGCGGCGGTGATCTTCCCACGCGTCGCTCACACGGACCACACGGTGTTGGAGCCGATGGCTGCCCAGGAGGCGTTCTTTGAACTGTTAGGCGGCGTAACGGTTACGGAGGCCGCCAGCTCGCAGGCGCATCTGAACGCGATTGGCGCGCTGGTGCAGCAGGTACCGTGTTACCGGATGCATACTGGGAGAGATCTGGACACACTTCCGGATCGTCTCGCGGAGTTGGCAACCGGAGCCGAATGAGCGTTCGACTACCCACACCGCTCCTGCCCTCGAGCATCACCTCGCCCGAACGCGAGTTGCTGCTCCGCTGCGCGCGCGTGGAGCCGGACTCCGCCGGCAAAGAGCAGATCGAGGCTTGGTGCCGCGCGGGCATCGACTGGAAGGCGCTGCGCAAGCTTGCCCAGGGCCACCAGCTCAGCGCGCTCCTGTTCCGGTCTCTGGACCGGACCTGCCCCGACCTGGTGCCGGAAGAGCAGCTCGGCCGGATGCGCAGTCGCTTTCAGGCGAGCGTGGCGCACAGCCTGCAACTGAGCCACTACCTGGCCGAGATCGTGGGGCTCTTGGAGGATTCCGGAATCCCCGCGGTGGCCCTGAAGGGCCCCGCGCTGGCGGTCCAGGCGTACGGCGATCCGGCTCTGCGCGCCTGCCGGGACCTGGACCTCCTGGTGCCGCGCGAATACGCGCTGGAAGCTCGCTCCGTGCTCGTGTCACACGGTTACGTTGCGTTTCCGAAGCTGAGTCCCACCCAGGAGCGAGTCTTCATGCGCTCCGAGTGCGAATTCTGGTTCGAGAGCCCGGGCAGCCAGTTCCCGTTAGAAGTGCATTGGGATTTGCGTGAGGCAGCATACGCCTTTCCTCTGGAAATCCGGGAATGCTGGGCCCGGCTGGAGCAGGTGGAGGTCGCGGGTCGCCAGGTGCCCGTGTTGAGCCCAACGGACACGTTGCTGATGCTCTCCTGTCACGGGGCCAAGCACCGGTGGGGACACCTGAAACTGATCTGCGACCTCGCCGAGCTCCTGCGGACCGACGCAGAGCTGGATTGGGAGGCCATGCTGGACCAGTCCGCCCGCCTGCACGGCCTCCGGATGCTGCTGCTGGGCTTCCGCCTCGCGGGCGACCTCCTTGGAGCGCGGCTGCCGGAAGCGGTGCGGCGCACGGCGGAGAGGGACCGCAAATTGCCCTCCCTCACGCGGGACGTGACCGCATACCTCTTCGACGCAGGCCGAGGCGACCGGCAAGGGGTTGCCAGTACCCGGCTCTACCTCCGGATGCGGGAGCGCTGGCAGGACCGGCTGCGCTACGGCACCGCAACTCTCTTCACGCCAACCCTGGAAGACTGGAAAAGCGTGCCCCTGCCGGAGCCCCTGTTCCCGCTCTACACCCTCGTGCGCCCCCTCCGGTTGCTCGCCCGTCCCTTCCGCCGGCCTGAGCGATCCGCGGCAACTCGCTAATGGTTTGCCAGGGTGCATATTGGGGGAGAGAGGTGTCGCCGCCGTCTCGGCGCCACGCCGATGCCCCATTCACACGCTCGCCGATAACAACTCGATCGCGCGTTTGACGGCCACCTGGCAATGCAGCGATGTCTCAGGCCCGTCGGCGGCCAGTGAAGAAACGCTGGAAGAGGTGGTGAGCGAAAAAGAACGCGGCTACTGCGGCCAGCAGCCACCAGTGGATCACCCGGAAACGGTAGAGGGGCCAGAACAGCACTTCGGCACGTCCGATGACGCGGCTGCGGTCGAGCGGTCCCCAGGCATGGCTGTCCCGGCTGTTATTCCGGTTGTCGCCCATCATGAAGTACTGGCGCGGACCGAGCTTCCGGGCCGGGTAGGCATAACGTGGCGGCTCCTTTACGTAAGGTTCGGAGAGCGGGTGACCGTTGATCAAGACGTGTCCCGGTTCGTAGCTCAGGCTTTTGCCGGTAAGGACTACCAGCCGGGGCTGTCCTTCCACCGCGTAAACCGTGCCCCTCACGCTGAGATCGCCACCGTAACTCCGCAGCGCCTCGCCGGGCTGGATGCGTCCAGGAGCGTCTTCTAACTCCACCTTCCCATCTACCGTGACCTGCCGCGGGTCGTAGTGGACGCCGGCATCCGGGCGGGCGATGACGCGCACTTCGGTGGCGCCGAACTCCGGCCGCAGGGTAGCCCGGTCACGAGCGGCGACGATTTCCGGTGGGTTGGCGGAAGCCGGAATACCGGTGAGCCCTTCATCGCTGGAGAGCACGAGGGCGCTCTTGTTGTCCACCAGTAGACGCGGCGGGATGACTTCTACCGTTTCGCCCGGCAGCCCGATCGTGCGCTTGATGAACTCCTTCTCATCTGCCGAAGCCTCCGGCGGCGCGCGAAACACGACGATGTCGCCGCGATGGGGATCCGACATCAGGTAGATCGCCTTGTTGACGATGAGGCGGTCTTCCACGGGCTGAAAGAGAAGGGTGCGCTCCATGGAGCCGGACGGGATGAAGAACGCCTGGAAGATAAACGGGCGGATCAACAGGAAGACGACCACGAGCACCGAGAGGAAGAGCTGCAAGTGGTCTACCAGCCACGCCGCCGTGGGATCCTTTCGGGAAGCGGTCGCTTTGATCGTGGTCAATGCCACGATCGAGGCGCCTATGGTAATCAGGACCCACTTCGCGAGGGGCTCGGCCAGCCAACTCATTCCACTCTCCATGCCCCAGTCAAGCGTTAAGCCTTAGGCGTTAACGATTAAGGTCCGGCTCAAGGCGCCACGCTCAAAGCAGCGCGGGATCTTAAATGCCCAAGGCTTGACGCTTGCGTCCTCATGCCTGGTGCTTCGGGGTAAGCATTCGCAGCACCAACTGGTAGCCGGCGAACAGGGCAACGAGGAAGATCATCAGCCACCAGTGAAAGATGCGCGCGCGCATCACGGGCCAGATGGGCCAGAACAGAATCTCCGCGCGGCCGATGAAGCGGCTGCGGTCGAGCGGTCCCCACACGTGGCTGTCGTTGCTGTTGTTGCGGTTGTCGCCCATCATGAAGTATTCACGCGGGCCGAGCTTCCGCGGCGCCATCCCGTAGCGCGGGGTCTCCGCGATGTAGGGCTCCACCTGACGCTCGCCGTTGACGATTACGTGACCCGCATCGTAGGCCATGCGTTGTGCGCGAACCACCGCCAACCGGAGCTCGCCATCAATGCTATAGAGGTTGCCGTCTGCGTCCGTGTCTCCGCCGTAGGACGTGAATCCTTCCGCTTGCTGGATGCGCCCGTTCGGATCGTGCAACTCCACCTTGCCATCCACGAAGACGTCGAACGGCGTGTACTGGACGCTGGCGTTCGGGTCGGCGATCATCCGCAGCGGCGTATTGCCGTAGCCGACGGAAAGCGTAGCCACCCGCCCTCCCTCTTCGATGCGCGGCTCGGTCTTGTCGGCGAGGCTAACCCCACCGGAAGGTCCCTCATTGGAGAGGCGCAGGATGGTCTTCTTGTCGGCCACCAGCCGGGGCGGCGCCACCTCCACCGTGTCACCAGGCATCCCGATCACCCGCTTGATGAACTCCTTTTCGTCCGGGGAAGCGTTGCGCGGTGCCTTGAACACGGCGATGTCCTTCCGCCGTGGATCGGAAACGAAATAGATGAGCTTGTTCACCAGGAGACGATCGCCCGTGGTCTCCTTGGCGCGGCCTCCCATCATGCCCTCCGGCGGACCCATCAGGGTCGGCTCCATCGAACTGGAGGGGATGTAGAAGGCCTGGAACAGGAACGGGCGAATGATCAGGAAGACCACCACCACCACCGACAGCACCACCTGGATGTTCTCGATGAGCCAGTCGGACGTGCGGTCGCGGGAGCGCGCGGTGGCACGGAACGAGGTGAGCGCCAGGAGCATGGCGCCCACAACGATTAGCACCGTCTTCACGCTCAGGTTCGCGAGGCCTTCGGTAATCTGTGATAGCCCATTCATGCGGTGAAATTCCAGGAAGACAATTCGGGGCGCTCGCCGGTAGCGGCGGGAACGAGGCGGATTGCGGCGACGGCTGGCGGAATCCTGCGCTTCGGGGCGCGCTGCTACTTTATCTGAGCCAGTATCCGGTCGGACGCCTTCCTTAGTTCAACGGCGGCGGCGGCGGGGGAAGTTCCCAACCCAGTGACGCGGCTCGCGCTCTTCTCCATCTCCGACCGCACCTCCCCCCAACCGAAGACGGTGGGTTCACCCTTCGCGTGCTCCAATACGTCGTAGACGTGCTGGGCACGCGGGTTCTTGCGGTAGAACTCGACCATCTCCGGAAGCTTCACGGCCGACTTCCGGACCGGCAAGTAGCCGGTCTCCCGCGCCCAGCGGGCGGTGACCTCGGGAGACACCCAGTACTTGATGAACTTCCAGGCCGCGGCGTCCGCTTCGGGGGTCCCTTTGAAGATGCAGACGTTGGGACCATACATCACGGTTACGGGACCTACGCCCTCCGCATGCGGGAGTATCGCGAGATCCCAGTCGAAGCGATCCTTAACCTGCTCTTCCATGCTCACCCGCCCCGCGCTGGTGTTGAGGGTGAATGCGCACATCTGCGAGCCGAACATCGAAGCGGTATCGTCGCCAGACGCCTCGACCAGTGTTTTAGCCCTGGCCATGCGTTGCAGCAACTCGAATACCTTGACCGTCGCCGGTTGATCGAACCGCGTGTGCTTACCGTCTTCCGCGAGCACTTCCCCACCAAAGGAGTAGATCATCCCATCCAGCGTGGAAGCATCCGAAGAAAAGGCAAAGGCCGGCTTACCCAACACGGCGGTGATGGCCTTAGATTGCTGCTCGAGCCCACTCCAGGTCTGCGGGGGCGTGTGGAAGCCTGCCTTCGCCATGAGGCTTCGGTTGTAGTAGAGCACCAGGTTGCTCTTGGTAAACGGAAACGAGAGCAATTGCCCGCCGAACTGCGGGTAGCGGTTGCCGTTCAGGTACGGCGCCGGGATATCCGCAAGCTCGGCGGCGGTCAGCCCATTGCTGCCATCCGTCACGAACGAGTCCAGCGGCAGCACCGTGCCGCTCCTCATGTACTCCGCGACCTGGTCCTCGTAGGCAACGGTCAGCGCCGGCAATGACTTTGCCTGGCCGGACGCGCGAATCTTCTTGCTCAGCTCTCCGTAATTCCCCTGGTAGCGCGGCGCCACCGCGATCCCGGGGTTCTGCTGTTCGAACGCCGCACAGATCGCCTGCAGGGACTTTTCCTGGCTGCCACGGCGGGTATGCCAGAACTGGAGCGTCACCTTACCGGTCGCCCCACCCGGGTGGGTCGGTCCTCCGCCGGAACGAGGCGATCCGGACAGGCAGCCGGCCAGGAGCAACGGCGAGAGCAGAAGCGGTGTCAGCCGGGCAAGCCGTCGTAGGTTCATGTCTTGATTCCCATTACCCCGGCCTCGCCCCGGCGCGCTAGCCTTTGACTCCCGCGGCAATGCCCTCTACGAAGGTGCGCTGGGCTACCAGAAAGAGCAGCAGAATGGGCAGCATTGCTAGCGTGGAGGCAGCCATCAGCAGGTGCGGACGAAACGCCTCACTCTCCAGAAAGTATCGCAACCCGACCTCGATTGGCCGTACCGAGTCATCTTCGGTGACGAGGAGGGGCCATAGCAGCGAGTTCCAGCTCCCCAGGAACGCGAACAACCCGGCAGTGGCCAGTGCCGGGCGGGCCAGCGGCGCCGCGACCTTCCAGAGGTACATCCAGTGCCCGCAGCCATCCAGTTGTGCGGCTTCCAGGTAATCCCTTGGGAGCGAGCGGAAGAACTGGGTGAGCAGGAAAACCGAGAACACGTTGGCTCCCCACGGAATGATGAGCGCGCGGTAGGAGTTATACCAGCCGAGTTGGCTGACCAGCAGGAAATTGGGGATGAGGATCACCTCGAAGGGGATCATCATCGTGGCCAGATAGAGCGTGAAGAGGAGCTGCTTACCGGGAAACTCCAGCGTCCCGAAAGCGTAGCCCGCCAACAAGGCGGTGAACATCACCGAAAGCGTTACGGACAACGACACAAAGGCAGTGTTGAAGAAGTAGCGGCCAAACGGAGCGGCGACCCAGGCTTCGCGGTAATTATCCCACTGCGGCGATGCAGGAAAGAGTACCGGAGGGAAAGCCAGCGCTTCCGTCTCCGTCTTCAACGACGTCAGCACCATCCAGATAAACGGGAAGGCGGCCGCCACGCCGAGCCCCAGGAGTAGCGCGTGAACTAGAACAGGGCGCAGCCGGGACCGTCGACGCGCGGTGGCGGGAAGAACGGTAGTCATCTACTGGTAATGGACCTGGCGCCCGAGTACCCGGAACTGCACCAGCGTGAGTACCAGGATGATGGCAAACAACACCATCGCCACCGCTGCGCCGTAGCCGGGACCGAGCCGCGCCGCATTCTCATTAAAGCTCTGAACGATGTACAGCGTGATGTTCCGGGTCGTTTCGTTAGGGCCTCCCCGTCCATCCGGGCTGAGCACGTAGATCTGCGTGAACGACTGGAAGGCCCGAATGGTGAACACGATCAGCAGGAAGAACAGCGTCGGGGAGACCAGAGGGAGCCGCACGTACCGGATGAGCGGCCAGCCCCTCGCTCCGTCCAACCGCGCCGCATCGGTCACCTCGACCGGAATCGCCGCCAGCCCGGCCAGGAGAATTACCACCGCGAACCCGAGGCTCTGCCATACCGTGACGCCGATGATGCAGACAAGGGCCAGGCTGGGTCCTTCCGCCCAGGAGGGGAGCGACAGGTGGAGCGAATTCGCCGCGAGGCGAAAGACCCCCGCGTCCTCGAACAGCCATCGGGAGTGGATTCCAAAACGAGCCGCTGCGGCGTTCGCCAGGCCGAAGCTGGGGTTATAGATCCACTTCCACACCGCGGCCGCGGCAACCGGCGATACCACGTAGGGCAAGAAGAAAAGGGTGCGGTAGAACCCGAGCCCCCGGATGCGAGCGAGCAGTAGCTCCGCCAACCCATAGCCGAGGATTAGCGTTGCGGGCACGGTCCCCAGTACGTACCACACGGTCACCTGCAGCGATTTCCAAAACGCCGGTTCAGCCGTAAGTGCCTGCCCGTAGTTGGAAAGGCCCACAAATCCCGCGGGCACAGTGTGCCATTCACGAAGGCTGAGCCAGCCGGCATTGACGAGGGGCCAGAATCCGAAGCCGACGAGCAAAATCGCGCTCGGTGCCAGCAAGAGGTAGGCCAGGAGCGCCTCGGCGCGACGTTGCCGAGCTCGGGGCAGAGTATAGCTAGCGGGCAAGGTGGTGCTTCCGCGAAGTGGCATCGGATGTTGGATTTCAGCACTCAGAGGCAGCCGGTGCTTGATTGTAGGTCAGAGCCACTGTGCGTGTCGTGCAGCCTGCCGATAATGTTGATGGTTCCCCGGGGCTGGAATGCGGGAAACGGTCTTGCGCGCGGTGTATCCCTATGTTCCTCAGTCCTAGTGCCGACGGCGTCGCCAGAGACGAAATGCAAGTAACGGTATTGGTGCGGATCATTCCGGCGGAGCCGGCTTCTCGACCTGCGGTGCGCGCGTTGTTGCGCACCGCCGCGCGCATCCGAGAGCAGCGCGGCTTCCAGCGATGGCAGACCTTTCGCGCGATGGATGCCACAGGGGCGTTACTCCTCCTCATAGACTGGGACTGCGCCGAATCCCTTGCGCTTGCGCTAGGAGACGGCGAAATCCAGCACGTGCTCTCCGCCGCGTCCGGCTGGGGGATGGAGATCACCCACCTCGAAACATTGCGCCTCGCTTTTGACCGCCGCCTGGCGGGCGTGGACACCGTGGCGACGCTGCTGCGCCTCACCGCGAGCAACGAATCCACGGCCGACGCCGCCAACCGGGACTGCGACCTGGCACTGCAGGCGCTCGCCGCGCCCGGCAGCACGCGGTTGTACGGTGCCCGGGGCGCGGACGGCCAAACGGCTGTGTGCCGGATTGATTTTGACACGGAAGACGGGATCTGGCACTTCCTCGAGTCGCCACTCCGCAAGATGTGGTCGGCACACGCAGGCCGGCAGCGGGAGACGGAATCGTGGGCGCTCAACCTACCCCGCCTGGAGTATCGCCGTCATCCAGAGCAGCGACCGGTGGCTGCCCCAGCGCGTCCCCGGCAGGATAGTCTAAGCGTTCACCTCCAGTTTCAGAATGACACGGGCTGCGCGCAGGTACGCCTGGAGGGTCGCGTCGACGCCCACGGCTCGACCCTGAGCGAGAAGTTCTTTCAGGCGCTGATCAGCGACGGCTGCCAGCGGCTGGAGGTGGACGTATCCGGGCTCTCCGGAATCTCGGCCGAAGCCCTGCGGATGCTCACCCGTGCGGCACGCTCCCTGAAGGCGCGCGGCGGTCACTTCGTGTTGGTAGATAACGAGGAGCGCGTACGCCGCGTAACGCGGACGCGGCATCTGGAAACGTCAATCCGATAGCCCTTCTTCCAAACTTCCTGCTCGCCCGCTGCACCGAACGGCGGCCACAACACGAGGTTGTGGCCGCCGTTCCGCATTTTCACGTCCTGTTACCGTCGAGCGCGGATTCGGCGGGGTAAAATAGGGGTGGATAGGAAGTGAGCGAGCAGATGAACACACCGACACCCTTTCGCGCCCTAACCCTGGCGGTCGTGGGGGCGTTGTTATTGGTAAATCCCGCGTCAGCACGCGCGGGCGGTGCCGCGGCGGGACGTGGCGAATTCACGGGCCGCGGTTTCACTACCCCGCGCGCCGGTGCCGGTCTCTCACCAGGCCGGAGCGGCGGCGCCGCACGGGAAGGCAGCCGTTCTCCGGGTGGCCTGGACCGCGGGCCGCGGGGCGGGGGGCGCGGCCCCGGCGACGTACGGACCGGAGGAACTGGCGGTGTGCGCCGGGGTCCCACAGATCGCCCGGGCTGGGACGGGAGAACGCCGGGTCGTGGTCATGGACATGATCATCACCATCATCATGGGCACGGAGGAGATTGGTGGTACGGCCGGCCGGGCTATTGGGGCTCGTTCGGCTACGGCGGCTTTTACGATCCGTTCTACAGCCCATTCTACTCCTACGGTTATACAGATAGGGAGCAAGACCGGGGAGACGACCGGAATGTTGAGGTGCGCGTCAAACCGGATAACGCTCAGGTATACGTAAACGGACTGCTCTACAGCAACAGCGGCAAGGCACGATTTACCCTGCCGTCCGGTCCCTGGACAATCGAGATCCGAGCCCCTGGCTATCGAACCGAACGGATCGAGCTTGCCGTTGAACAGGGCAAGCGTTACAGAATCGAGCGTAAGCTCCAGCGGGATGAGACGGTTGGCCGCGATGGCAGGCCGCTGAAGGCGGAAGAACTTAGCCCGAAAGAGCGGTAGTCCATGTAGGGAATAGATGGGGAAATGGCCCCGGTGAGCATCATGCGGCCGTTAGTGCATTTCCCCATTTCCAGTCTGTGGGTGAACGCTGTCCTCGCGGGTACCGGAGTGCGCCGTCGCACCGTCCGCGGCGCCGCCGTCCTCCGGAATGGGCGTCCCCCATCCCCCACCACCGGGCGTCGAAATGCGAAATCGACTACCGATGGGAAGCTCGACGGATATCTTGGACGGCAGTGCGCTCCATCCCGCCCCACTTGTGACGGCATTGATTCCCGTTGACCCTGCACCACCGCCGCTGAGGCCGAACGGCGGCCGTTGGCGCCGTTCGGTGAGCAGCGTAAGACGCGCCGGCGCCAGTAGCTCGATGTCACGCTCCAATCCGTCGCCGCCCCTCCACTCTCCCGGCCCGCCGGAATCATCCCGAATGGCATAGCGGATGACGCGAAGCGGATAGTGGTATTCCAGCGCTTCGGCAGGCGTGTTGCGGGTGTTGCTCATGTGGCAGTGGATGCCCGACGCACCGTGGTAGCCGGGAGCCCCTCCGGCACCGCCGCCCATCGTCTCGTAGTACGCCCACGCGTGCGGATCGGTCCCGCCAAGGGTGACGTTGTTCATCGTACCCTGCGAAGCCGCGGGAATGCGATCCGGTAACGCCTTGGCCAGCGCACCGAACAGGACGTCGACGAGCCGCTGGCTGGTCTCCACGTTACCCGCCGCCACCGCCGCAGGCGGCCGGGCGTTGACCAGCGAGCCTTCCAGCGCCCGAACATCCACAGAATCGAAGACGCCCTGGTTCAACCATACCTCCGTCTCGAGGAGACAGGAGACGGCATAGTAGACGGCGGAATGGGTCACTGCCAGGGTGGCGTTGACGGACCCCTTCTGCTGCGGAGCGGTGCCGGCAAAATCGGCTACCAGCCGGCCGGCAAGTACGGCCAGGCACACGCGGATGGATACCTCACCCCCTCCGCAGCCGTCGTCCTCAAGGCAGTCGAC
>Ga0255338_1003126_pt1 | contig 20918 bp, 18 predicted proteins | sample MeOH1_35cm_T4_19_FD_203715 | JGI IMG/M metagenome (GOLD analysis project Ga0255338, IMG submission 203715) | Sandy soil microbial communities from University of British Columbia, Vancouver, Canada - MeOH1_35cm_T4_195 | ecosystem: Engineered > Artificial ecosystem > Sand microcosm > Unclassified ...
AGCGATTCCACATCGTGCGCCAGCGCGGAGAGCGCGTCGAGTCCAATGAATGCGGCGGAGCCCTTGATCGTGTGAAACGCGCGGAACGCGACGTTGAGCGGCTCCGTGACCGATGCGTCTGCCTCGAGTTCGAGCAGCGCGCTTTCAGCCTGTGCCAGGCCGTCGAGCGATTCCTGCAAAAACTCGGGAAACAGCTCACGCGCGGCATCGGCTGGAATCCAGGCCCCCGCTGATGTCGGCGATTGCGTCGAGGGTGTCGCGCCGGCCGGGGCCCTGCCTTCCATGATGCATTCCAGCTGCGCAGCCACGCGCTGCAGCGCAACGTCCGTCGCACAACTTCCGTTCAGGGCTTCGTCGAGCGTGGCAACGGCTTCGGTGAGCGCCTCACGCATCCACGCCGGCCTGGTCTGATCATCGGGGATGGCGATGAGCAGGCCGTGCACGGCGCGCGCGCGTTCGCGTTCATCACCGGCGCCCACCAGCAGCTGCACCGCTGCGTGATTGATCTGCGTGTCCCAGTCGGCGCGTTCGGGCACGGCTGCCGGCTCGGGCGCGATCATGACAGCGGCTTTGCCGCCGCGGCTGTCTGCTCGAGCAGGATGCTGGTCGCCGCGTTGAGCGCTGCGACGGGGATGTGCGCGAGCGGCAGCGTTTCACAAACGCCATCGCGGCGGATGGCTTCACCCGGCATGCCGAAGACGACGCAGCTTTCCTCGTTCTGGGCGATCGTGTGCGCGCCCGCATCGCGCAGGGCGCGCATGCCGTTGGCGCCGTCACTGCCCATGCCGGTGAGCAGGATGCCGACGGCGTCCGCGCCGACGGTTGCGGCCAGGGCATGGAACAACACATCCACGGCCGGACGCTGATGATGCACGGGCGGCCCGTCTCTGAGTCCCACGCGCAGCTCGGACGCGCGGCCGAGTACGATCATGTGCCGATCTCCGGGCGCGACCAGGGCAACGCCTGGTGTTACCAAATCGCCGTCGGCGGCCACACGCACATTCATCTCCGAGCCGGCGTCGAGTCTGCGCGCGAAGGCATCCGCGAAACCGGGCGGCATGTGCTGCACGATGAGCACGGGCGGCGAGCCGGCAGGCATGGCGGAGAGCACCCGCTCGATCGCAGCGGGTCCGCCGGTCGATGCGCCGATCGCGATGACGCGCTGCCTGATGAGCGATCGCAGCCCAGGGTTCGCCTTGATCGGCCGGATCGCCGGTTTCGTGTCGGCGCCGGCATCCGGCTGGTGATTCAGGTTGGCGGCGGCCGCGGCGCGGATCGCGCGCACGAGTTGGCGGGACACCGCGGCCACATCGCCGCCGGCCGCGGGCTTGGCCACGACTTCGACCGCACCGATCGCCAGCGCGTCCAGCGCCGTTTCACTGTTCGGCGTCGTGAGCGAACTGAAGATGACGACGGGCAGCGGGTGGTACGTCATGAGCCGACCCAGGAACGTCAGCCCATCCATGCGCGGCATCTGGACGTCGAGTGTGACCACATCCGGTGCGAGGCTCAGGATCTTTTCGCGTGCTTCGTACGCGTCGGCCGCCACGCCGATCACCTCGATATCCGGCTCCGCGGCGAGGTCACGCGCCAGGATGCTGCGCACGACGGGCGAGTCATCAACGACGAGAACCCGGATCATGACTCACTCCGCGAATCGGGATACAGAAACAGAAGCACATCGGCGCGGCTGGATTCGAGACCGATCTCCGCGCGTGCGGACAGGACCGCTGGTGGGTCGACCGAGAAGGCCTCACCGGTGAAGACTTCCGGCGGCTTGTGTTCGAACGCACTCACAGAGTCGAGCGCCGGCAGAAACTGCCCGCAGATGATGTTGGCGAGTTCACCCAGCGCATCCAGCTGCAGCGCCTCGTCCGGCTCGTCCATCCCCACCATGTTGGCTGTGATCAGCGGAAGCAGTCCATCGCCGGCATGGAGCTGGAGCGTCCCGCGTGCAGGTCCGGAAAACGTGATGCTTGCCACGGCCTCCACGGGCAGCTGTCGCTGCGCGGCGTCGGGCGGGATGTCGGGCACCAGGAATGCGACCCGCTCGAAGGTATACACGGCCGCCGAGTACAGGCTTTTCTGGAGAGAAACGCTCATTGCCGAACTCCCGTGATGTCGCGAACGACGTCCCGCAACTGTTCCGGCGTGAACGGCTTGGGCAAATGGACGGCGCCCAGTTCCTGCATGCGCGCCACGCGCTCCGTGCCGCGCTCGCTGGATACCACGATCACTGGCAGGGCCGCGAGGGCAGAATCGGCGCGCATCTGCTCGAGCATCTCGTCACCGCGCATGAAAGGCATGCTGATGTCCAGCAGGATCAGGTCGACCCAGTGCTGGCGCAGCACGGCCAGGCCGTCCGCGCCGTTCGCTGCCTGATGCACCGCGCCGAGAGGCACGCCACTCATCTGCAGCGACTTCAGGACCATGGCCCGCATCACGGCGCTGTCGTCAATCAACAAAACGTTGATACCCATTGGACCTCACAGTTGGATGCTGTTGCCCACGCTCCGAACCATCGCCGCGCCCGAGTCCATCCGCAGACTCAGCGTTCGTGGTGTATTGCCACCCACGTCCTGCCCGCTCACGAGGATGCTGTTCTTCCAGAACAGCTGTCTGGCCATCAGCAGGTTGCGCCGGCCGATCTCGAAATGATCGTGCTCCGCGTCCGTGCTCGTTCCCGCGCCCGCCAGGTGCACCACCAGCCGTTCCTTGCGCGCGCCCTGCGCATAACACGCGCGGAACAGCGCGGGCAGCCCGCTTTCCACGAACACACCGGGTTCCGTGCGGGCCCGCTCCGCATCCAGCGCCACGCGCGGAAGCAGGGCGTGCAGCATGCCGCCCACGCGAGCAACCGGGTCGTAGACGGCGACACCGAGGCAGCTGCCCAGCGCATACGTGATCAGCGTCGCGCCGGGATCGGTGCTCACCTGCAACTCGCCCAGGCCGACGATGATCAGCGACGTGGACGCGTTGGCGCTCATGATGCCAGCCTCTGGTACACGGCCGGTTGCACATAGCGGAAGTCGTGCTGAAGTCCCGCCAGGCTTTCCGAGTGGCCGGTGAAGAGGTAGCCGCCGGGCACCAACCGGTCCCGGAAACGCTGCACGAGCCGCTGCTGCGTATCGCTGTCGAAGTAGATCATCACGTTGCGGCAGCAGATCAGCTCGAACGTTCCGCGCATGGGCCACGGGTCCATGAGGTTCAGCCGGGCGAAGTGGACCAGCCGCTTCACTTCCGGGTTGATCGCGTAGCTGCGCGTTCCATGGCCCGCGACAAACGTGAAGTAGCGGCGCAGCGTCGCCGGCACCGGCTCGAGAGCGTCTGCCGTGTACACGCCCTGCCGCGCCCGCGCCAGCATCCGCGCCGAGAGGTCCGTGGCAAGGATGCGGATGTCCGCACCCGCACCGAGCACATCCAGCAGCACAATCGCCAGCGTGTACGCTTCCTCGCCGGACGAACAGCCCGCGCTCCACACGGACAGGCGCCGGCGATGCCGTCGCAGTTCCGGCAGCACGTGTCCGCGCAACAGATCGAAGTGACGCGGCTCGCGGAAAAAGCCGGTCTTGTTGGTGGTGAGCGCATCCACCAGCCGCGCCGCTTCGAGTTCTCCGCCCGGCGCGGCGAGTCGGGCGAGGTAGGTGTCGATGTCGAGGCCGAGCTCGCGCAGTCTGCCGGCGAGGCGAGCCTGGACGAGTCCGAACTTGCCCTCGTGCAGATTGATGCCACACGCCTGACGCACCCAGGTGCTCAGCGCCTGGAACTGCGAACGCGTGAGCGGCTTCGTCGTCAGCAGATCCATGCGTCCGCCTACGCGTCCGGCTCCGCGGCCTGCGGGGCCAACTCGTCGTGCGAGACGGCGAGATCCATGTCGATGAGCAAACGCACTCGTTGCCCGCAGTTCGCTACGCCGATCAGGTACTCGGTATCGATGGCCGCGCCGAAGCGCGGCGGTTCTTCGATGGCCGCGGTGGCGATGTGGGTCACTTCGATCACCCGATCGACCACGACACCGAACTCGCCGCCCGCTGCCTGCAGCACGATGATGCACGTGCGCTGGCCGTGGTCCGCGGCCTCGAGACCGAATCGGACGCGCAAGTCGACGATCGGGATGACCTTGCCGCGCAGATTGATGACGCCGCGTACCGAGTCCGGCAGACGCGGCACCCGTGTGATCGGAAGCAGTCCGATGATCTCGCGCACACGACCGACTTCGACGGCGTAGTCCGTTTCGCCCAGCCCGAACACGAGGTAGACGCCCGCTTGCGAATCGGCCGCGCCGCCTGCGCCCGCATTGTTGTGTGCCATATCAGAACTTCTCGAGCGTGCGAAGGTCCTCTTCATCGCTGAAGGGAATCACCGCTTCAGGCGGAAGCCCCGGCACCGACCGGACCCTGGGTTTCGCCACGACTGCGTGCGCGCCGTTGTGGCCGTTTCTGCGCCGTCTCATCGACCCGTTGTGCAGCCCCATGCGCGTGTGCCGCGGCGTCGTGTCCTGCAGTTCGAACGCGTGCACCAGGCTCTTCATCACCAGGGCCTGGCTCGACAACTCTTCCGATGCACTCGCGCTCTCCTCCGAGTTGGCCGCCGCCGTCTGCGTGACGGCGTTCACCTGCTCCACGGAGGTCGTGATCTGCGCGATGCCGCGGCTCTGCTGCGCGGCGGATATCGTGATTTCGGCAACCACGTTGTGGACCTGGTCGGCCCGGGTCGCAATCTCCTGCAGCTGCACGGCGACGTCACCGCTCAGCTTCGCACCGTCACGTGCGCTGCTCACCGCGCCTTCGATGAGCTCCGATGTGGTGCGCGCCGCTTCCGCACTCCGCATCGCCAGCGAGCGCACCTCTTCCGCAACCACCGCGAAGCCGCGCCCGGCTTCGCCGGCGCGCGCCGCTTCGACCGCTGCATTCAGCGACAGGAGATTGGTCTGGAACGCAATCTCATCGATCGTCCTCACGATCTTCGCCGTCTGCTCGGAGGAGGCGCGGATCCGTTCCATGGCATCGGCGAGGCGCTCCATGCTCTTCACGCCCTCGTGCGCGATCGCGCGCGCCGATTCCGAGAGATCATCGCACTTCTGCGCATTCGCGGCGCTCTGCCGCGTCATGGAGGTCATCTCCTGCAGGCTCGCCGAGATCTCTTCGAGCGCACTGGCCTGCTCGCTCGTGCCGTGCGCCAGCGTCTGGCTGCCCGCGCCCAGCTGGCTGGCCGCCGCCGACACCTGATCCGCCGACGCTGCGATCTGCGCCAGCGCTTCCTCCATGTCGTCGATGGCCGTGTTCAGGGCGCTCACCATGCGTGCGTGATCGCCCTGATAGTTCGGGCTCATGCGCACCGTGAGGTCTTTCTGCGCCAGCCGCTCGAGCACCACGACCGCCTCGTTCAGCGGCGCCGTCATGCCGTCGAGGATGTCGTTGATGCCGGCGACGAGATCGCGATACGCGCCGTCGAAACGTTGGACATCGCCACGTCGGGCGAGATCGCCGGCGACCGCCGCATCCGCGAGCGCACGCGCTTCCGCCGTGACCTCGCGCACCGCATCGCGCAGCGTGATGAACGACTGCGCCAGCACATCCTGCTCCGAGCGCGGGCTCACTTCCACCGACAGGTTCCCGCCCGCAATCTCGACCGCCGCGGCTGCGATTTCCTTCTGCGCCCTGGCCATGCGCCGGAACGACTCGGCCAGCCGCCCCACATCGCCGCGTGACCTGAACGTCACCTGAATGTCCAGGTCCCCGCGCGCCAGGCGATCGGCGGCGTCCCGCATCTGCGCGAGCGCGTTCGTGATCGCACGGCTCACGATGTAACCCAGCCCCAGGGCGATCACGATCGCGAGCAGCACGATCGACCACGTCACCTGCCGCGCCTGCTCGTACGCCTGCCGCGCGCCGGCCACGTCCGCACCAGCCAGCCTTGCCTGCAGCGCCATCAGGGACGCGAGCCGATCCTCCAGCGGTTCCAGCGCGCCGTGCAACTCGCCGGCGTGGAAACGCGCCAGCGCCGCCCGGTCACCACTTTGAATGACCTCCTCCAGGCGATCGAGTGAGCGGCTCGTCTCGACCAGCAGGGTTTGGATCTCCCGTACGGCCGGTTGCGTCTCAGGCCCGTTCACTGCACCGATGATCGTCGCCCACTGCTGCGCCGCCTGGAGCCGCGCTTCCCGAACCTCGCGCAACGCCTCCGAGGCTGTAGCCGAGCCCGCTATCCGCCGCTGCGTCGTACCGTCCACGCCATCTCGATAACGCGCAGACAGCTCGCTCAACTGCTCCACCGGCACCAGCCGCTGCGCATGCAGCCGCTCCGCGTACCCGTGGATCCGCGTCATGCCGCCGACCCCCACGTAGCCGGCCGCCCAGCAAAGCAGGCCCACGACCAGGAAGATGCCCAGCAGCGTTTGCGCTACGCTCAGGTCCTTCAACCAGCGGATCATCCGTGACCCTTTCGTGAGTCGGTCTCGCGTGTGACGGGGAGTGGGCCGTGCGCTTGCGATCCGTGTGCCAGTCTTCCAAGGAGCACTTAAATATTTGTGATCCTTGAAGATGCATCCGTTGCCAGGCGGCGGGCGGTGCGAAAAATTGTGCAAGTTCCGGACATTCGGTTCTGCCCCGGTGACCGGGAATCACACGAAGCATGAAGAACGGCGCAGGCATGCGTGAGACAAGCTTCCATTCACCTGCCCCACCTCTTAGAGTAGGTATTCCCCTCATGAGCAGGCGTATGCCCGAACCGCTGCTGACCATCGAAGCGTATCAGGCGCTGCCGGCCGACGACGGCTACCGCGACGAACTCGTCCGTGGCCGCCTCGTGCGCGAACCGCAACCCGGCCACGAGCATGGCCGCGTGCAGGTGAACGTCGCGGCGGCTTTGCATACGTACGTGCGCGAACACCAGCTCGGATACGTCACTGTCGAGTCCGGCTTCGTCCTCGCCGAAACGCCGCCGACCGTGCGCGGACCGGATGTCGCGTTCGTTTCGCGCGAGATGTACGGCGAAGCGCGCCCGGACGGCTTTGCGCACTTCGCCCCGGACCTCGCCGTTGAAGTTGTTTCGCCGAGTAACACGGCCGAAGAAGTGATGGAGAAGGTCGGCGACTACTTTGGTGCAGGCAGCAGGGAAGTGTGGGTGATTTATCCGGCACGGCGGCTGGTCGTGCAGTATACGTCCCGGTCTGAGGCGCGCATACTTGGTGAAGGCGAGGACCTGGCCAGCTCCTCTGTCCCCGGCTTTCGGATCAGCCTGCTGGAATTCTTCCGGTAGCTTTCACGCAGAGCCGCGGAGTCGCGGAGGGCGCTGCCGTTCGCTAAACGGCAGCGCCCTGTGCGACTCCGCGGCTCTGCGTGAAAGCTGAGACGGGGAGTACTTCCACCTCCAACTCACGCACCAGCTCAACGAGCGCCCCGTCCATTGTCACCAGCGGCGCATCTGCAAACAGCGCGGCCGCGATGTAGAGCGAATCGTACATCGTCAGGTCGCACGCGATCGCGACATCCAGCGCAACGTCCATGAGCATCTCCGTGTCGACCGATACGATCGGCAAGGCGTAGAGCAGGTCGAACGCGGCACGCGCGGCACCTGCGTCCAGTAGCCGTCGGTGCACGTACTTCCAGACGACGTTACCGCACTCGATCCGCCAGAACGACGGCGCGATGAGTCGCGCCGTCCCATCGCTCGCGGCGTCGAATACCGTCCGGACTTCCGCTGATCGCGCCTCCGGCAGTGCGAAGGGGACGATCACGTTCGCGTCCACCACCCAGGTCGCGGCGCGGGCCACGTGCGCCGGCATCAGCGCCTGTCCCGGTCTTCCCGGATCATCTCCATCGACAAGGGCAACGTGCCGTACTTCGCGCGGATACGCTCGCGAAGCACATCAGCCCGCGTGTACCAGTCCGCCTGCCGCGAGCCTTCCCGCGCCGCGCGCTCGATCAACTCCCGCACCGCCTGCTCCGTCGACACGCCGCGCGAACGTGCCTGCTCCCGGAAGGCCTGCATCGCCTCGTCGTCGATCCCTCTTACAACGATCTGCGCCATCATCGTACCCTCCAAGGGTGATATCAAATCGATATCGTTCATGGGCCCGGAAAGCAAGTGTTCCTGACGTTGCCAACATCCAACGGGCAAACCCATATTGAAAACGGCCAACCAGCATCACACCCGGCCGCTTCAGTTCGTCAAAGCCCCATCGCCCGCTACGCCGCGGAATCAACCCGGAGCGATCTCCCATGTTCGCACGCCGCCGTGCCGCCTTTGTACTCGCGCTTGCCGCCCTGGTGCAGCCATGCGCGTTCGCGCGCGCGCATGCGCAGGCGCCGGGGCAAGCGGGCGTCACCGGGTACTATCGCATGCCGGCGATCCACGGGCGGACGATTGTTTTCGTCGCCGAAGGCGACCTCTGGAGGGCCTCAACAACCGGCGGTCAGGCCACGCGCATCACCACGCACCTGGCCGAAGAGACGAACCCGTCGATCAGCCCCGACGGCCGGACGATCGCGTACACCGCGCGCTACGAGGGCCCGGCCGAGGTCTACACGATCCCGATCGACGGCGGGCTGCCGAAGCAGCACTCGTGGGAGGGCATCGGCGCGACGGTCGTTGGGTGGACGCCGGACGGGAAGATCCTCTACTCCACGCGCCGCTACTCGACGCTGCCGAACACGCAGCTGGTCGCGGTCGATCCGCACACCAACGACCGCGCGCTGATCCCCCTCGCCCAGGCGAGCGACGGCAGCTACCTCGGCAACACGCTCTTCTTCACGCGCCTGCCGTGGCAGGGTTCACACACGAAGCGCTACAAGGGCGGCACCGCGCAGAACCTGTGGAAGTGGGCGCCGGGCGATCGTGAAGCGACGCCGCTCACCGCCGACTTCAAGGGCACGAGCAAAACGCCGATGGTGCATAACGGTCGCGTGTTCTTTGCGAGCGATCGCACCGGCGCGGTGAAGTGCACCAACACGAACGATCGCGCAACGTGTGATTACGACGCCGGCGTCATGAACATCTTCTCGATGAAGCCCGACGGCAGCGATGTTCGGCAGCACACCTTCCACGACGATTACGATGTGCAGAACCCGTCGATGCACGACGGCCGCATCGTCTACCAGCAGGGAGCAGACATCTGGGCGCTCGACGTCCGCACGGACTCGGTGGCGAGGGCGGACGCGGTGGCGATGGCGAAGGGGAGTGGCGTTGGCGGGAACAGACTGGCCATCACACTCACGAGCGACCTCGAGCACCTGCGCGACCGCTGGGTGAAGGACCCCGAGCGCTGGATCACCGATTTCCACGTCTCACCAACAGGCGATCGCATCGCGCTCATCTCGCGCGGGCAGGTGTTCGTTGCACCCGCGGGCTCCGGCCGCTTCATCGAAGTCGGCCGCGCGAGCGGCGTACGATTCCGCGAAGCAAAGTTCTCGCCGGACGGCAAAACGATCTACGCGCTGAGCGATGCGAGCGGCGAGGTCGAGTTGTGGCGGTTCGGTGCGGACGGAATGGGGAAGGGCGAGCAGCTCACGAACGATGCGAAGATCCTGCGCTGGGATTTCCTGCCCGCGCCGGACGGCAAACGCATCGCGCACTGGGACAAGAACAACGAGCTGTTCGTCTACGATGTCGCCGCGAAGCGCAGCACGCGCATCGCGAAGGGCAGCTACGGCGGGCAGAACAACATCCACTGGTCGCCGGATTCGAAGTGGCTCGCGTTCGGCCAGGCCGGCGAAAACCAGCTCACGCGCATCCACCTGTACAGCGTCGCCGACGGCAAGGTCACGCCGGTCACGAGCGATCGATACGACTCGAACGCCGCGACCTTCAGCAGCGACGGCGCGTGGCTCTACTTCATCTCCGATCGCACGTTCAACAGCTCCGTCGGTTCACCGTGGGGCAGCCGCCAGCCTGAACCGTACTTCAACAACCAGACGCGCATCTACGCGCTGCAGCTCGCGCCCGGCGCGAAGTTCCCGTTCGCACCGCGCACCGAGCTCGACAGCGTTGCGCGTGATACGAGCGCAACGTCAACCCGGGCGATCGATGTCTCCGGCGCGATCACGCGCATCTTCGATGTGCCGGTCCCCGCGGGCAACTACACCGCGCTCAACACCGACGGCAAGCGCCTCTACTACTTCAGCCGCGACGATCGCAACACCGGCGGCAACGTCAAACTCAACACACTCGAGTTCAAGAGCGATAACCCGCAGCCCGAAGTCTTCGCCGAAAATGTCAGCAGCTACGAGATCTCGCTCGACCAGAAGAAAGTGCTGCTCCGCCGCGGCAACGACTTCTACGTCGTGAACGCCGGCGCCAAGGCGCCGACCGGCACAGCCTTCAACGACACACGTGTGGACCTCGGCAACTGGCAGTTCGCGCTCGATCGCAAGGAAGAACTGCAGAGCCTTTTCGTCGATGCGTGGCGCCTCGAGCGCGACTACTTCTACGACCCCGGCATGCACGGCGTCGACTGGAGCGCGATGCGCCGCAAGTATGCGCCGCTCGCCGAACGCGTCACCGATCGCTGGGAGCTCAACGATGTCCTCGCCCAGATGGTCGGCGAACTCTCCGCGCTGCACATCTTCGTGCGCGGCGGCGATCTCCGAGCAGGACAGGATACCATCGTACCGGCCGGCTTGGGTGCTTTGCTCTCGCGGGATGTTTCTGCCGGTGGGTGGCGGGTCACGCACGTCTACGCGAATGACCCCGACATGCCTTCTGAGCTCTCGCCGCTGGCCATGCCTGGCGTCGAAGTGTCAGAGGGGTCTGTCATTCTTTCGGTTGACGGGACGCCGACGCTTTCGGTCGATCACATAGCACAGCTACTCGCGAACAAGGTTGGGCGGCAGACGCATCTGCGCGTGCGCGATGGTCGTTCCCGCGCTGAACGGGACGTGATTGTTTCGCCGATTTCGATGGGGCGCGAAACGGATTTGCGGTATGACTCGTGGGAGTATTCGCGGCGATTGCTGGTGGATTCGCTTTCCAACGGTCAGATCGGGTACGTGCATTTGCGGGCGATGGGCGGCGGGAACATGGCCGAGTTTGTTCGCGGTTACTATCCGGTGTTCAATCGTTCTGCCTTGATCATCGATGTGCGGAATAACACCGGTGGGAATATCGACTCCTGGTTGTTGGGTCGGCTGCAGCGTGAGGCGTGGATGTACTGGTTACCCCGCGTTGGAGAGCCGTACTGGAATCAGAACTTCGCGTTTCGCGGGCCGATGCTGGCGTTGGTAAATGAGTTTTCCGCTTCTGATGGGGAGGCGTTTCCTGAAGGTTTTCGCCGCTTGGGGCTTGGTCGCGTTTTGGGTGTGAGGACTTGGGGTGGGGAGATTTGGTTGACGTCGTCCAATGTCCTCGCCGATCGGGGGATTGCTACGGCGGCGGAGATTGGGGTTTACGGGCCGGATGGGGAGTGGTTGATCGAGGGGCGGGGCGTGGAGCCGGACATTGTCGTGGACAACCTGCCTGTGGCTTCGTTTGCCGGGTCGGATGCGCAGTTGGCGGAAGCGGTAAGAGTGTTGTTGGGGGAGGTGGGGAAGAATCCGCTGCCGCGGGCGCGGGGGTATCCGCGGGGGCGGTGACACCAACGCAGGCGGTTTATTCCTCACATCGGTTCCGTAGTACGCTCAAAAACAGAAGTTCTGTTTGAACGAAAAGGCAACGATCTCACTGTCCATATGCGCAAGATAAACGCAGACTCCGCGGCTCCAGTTCAAGATCTCGTTAGAACACCATCGAGGCGGTTGGAGTAGGCGGCGTTCTCCTTTGGTTAATGGATGGTGGAACGTACCCGCGTCCCGACAAAGGCGCCGATAACTCTACGGACTTACGGAGCATATGTCTGAGTTCACAATCCTGTTCAACCGGCACGGGATCGTAGTCGTAATCAGTTGGGTGGTCGTTGCAATCATAGCACTTATCTCAGCGGTGGTCATATGCTGGGGCCTCTTCGCTAAGCGCCGCAGGTTTAGTGAGCTAGAGATCAGCGAGACAGAACTTGGAATCGGGAGTCAGAAGATCAAGATCAAGCCCAACTATCAAGACGTTCAAATCGCGTACAAGCTCTGGGTCGAGGTCAGCACCAGAAAAATCGGGCTGCCGATCGACCTCGAACACGACGTGATTGTTGAAATCTACAACTCCTGGTACGAATTCTTTCGAGTAACACGGGAGTTAATCAAGGAGATACCTGCAAACAAGATTCGGAGCTCTCCAAGTACGGAGAAATTGGTCCGCGTCGCTGTCGAGGTATTGAACGAAGGGCTGCGGCCCCACCTCACAAGTTGGCAAGCGCGCTTCCGAAAGTGGTACGAGCGCGAACTCAAACGAGAAGAGGCGGCTGAGTTGGCCTCGCAGGATCTGCAAAAGGGCTTCCCGAAGTATGAAGAGCTAGTTGCCGACATGAAGGCTGTGAATCGGCGTCTGATTCACTACCGAGAAGTGCTTGGACGCATCGCGCTCGAGAAGCACCCGATCTAATGGAGGCGCTATACTACATGGAGGGAAGCAATGACACCTAGTTCTAGCTCGTCGCGTCGACACGTATTCATCAGTCACCACCACGCGGACGATGCAGAAGTGGACAACTTAGCAGAACTCCTGAAGCGCGCCGGGTTTGACATCCGCAACAGTTCTATCAGAGCGAAGCCGGCTAACCAGCGGCGTCTAGATCGCGGTGAGGTAAAGGTTGAGACCATTCAGCGCCTACTGAGGATGAAGATCTCCTGGGCTTCTCGAGTAATCGTCCTGATTGGGAAGGAGACGCACGCGCGGCCTTGGGTAAACTGGGAGATAGAGCAAGCGCATAAGCAGGGCAAGGCCATTGTGGGTGTTTACGCGCGGGGCGGAACCGCGGCCGACGTACCGCCTGCGGTGGAAAAATATGCAACGGCGATCGTTGGGTGGAACTCGTCGAGCATAATGAGCGCAGTTGACGGCGCGTCAAGCTGTTTTGAGAACCCGGATGGGACACCACGCGCTCCAGTCCATTCGAGCACATCAACCAATTGCTGAGATGGCTCGCTGCTACATCTATGTGGTGGATCGGGATTTTGGGTTCGCTCCGAACCCCTTTCACGGTGTCTGCACCCTTGCCACCTGCAAGCCACAAATTCGTCATCGGGCCGCCATTGGCGATTGGGTCATCGGGATGGGTGGTAAACGCCTGCGTGCCACAGGGCGCTGCATCTTTGCAATGCGGGTAAGCGCGACAATGTCGTTTGGCGAGTACTGGTCTGCTCCGCAGTTTAGCAAGAAGAGGCCGGTTCGTAACGGCAGCCGGAAGATGATGGTAGGGGACAACATCTATCATCGGAATCCGGATTCTGGCGAATGGTGTCAGGAAGATTCCCATCACAGCATGCCGGATGGCAGCGCCAATGCACACAACGTGCGCAATGATACTCAAGCGGACCGAGTATTAGTTTCCGATCACTTCCTGTACTTCGGCGACGCCGCACCTGAGGTTCCGAAACGAATCCTCGATGCTATTGGCTACCGCAATGGGCGCTTTTATAGGGTGTTTGGCGTTGAACAGTGTGAGCCGTTGCTAAAGTGGCTGGTCGACAGCTACGGCAGCTCCTTCAATCAGGTGTTGGGCGATCCGTGCGACTTTGAACGCAGCGGCCGCCGCTACTCCGCTGAAAATAATAAGATACAATGAATAGCCGTTTGAACGACATCCTTCCGCGCGGTTTGGACGCAACGGAAGTCTTCGATACCTATTGGCGATTCGCGGCGGAGCGTCAGAGCGTGTACTACGCCCGGCTCGAAGGGGCGGGCGCCCCGTACACCATGGATCCGATCATTCAGGATTATAAGTTCACGAATGTCTATCGGGCGGCCGACCGTGTCAGTCAATATCTCATTCGCAACGTGATATATCCCCCCAACCCCCAGCTCACCCCGGAAGACCTCCTGTTCCGAATTTTGCTGTTCAAGCTGTTCAATAAGATATCGACTTGGGAAATGCTCGAACAGCAATTGGGTGAGGTGACGTATCGTGGCTTTTGCTTTGGTCATTACGACGACGTCCTGACTCAATTCCGCGCGCGCGGTTATACCATTTACTCCGCTGCGTACATCATGCCAAGCGCTACAGCGTTTGGGCACTCGAGTAAACACACGAACCACTTGGCACTAGTCCAATTGATGATGCAAACGTTGCCGCGGATAATCGCGCGTGCAGGGTCAATGGAAAGCGTTTATCGGGCACTATTAAGTTATCCGAGCATCGGCAAGTTTCTGGCCTACCAGCTTGCGATCGACATCAACTATAGCGAGCTCACTGAGTTTGATGAGAGCGAGTTTGTCGTTGCGGGCCCCGGCGCGATAGATGGCATCAGGAAAGCAATCAGCCATATGCCTGGCTCCACCTATGAATGCGTGATCAGGGCCGCGTATGAGATGCAGAGTGTAGCGTTTACAGCTTTAGATCTTCGCTTCGACGGGCTTTTCGGCCGGCCCCTTCAGTTGATCGATTGCCAGAATCTCTTCTGTGAAGTCGACAAATATGCTCGCGTCGCACACCCTGGATATACCGGGGTCTCTGGCAGAGTTCGTATTAAGCAGAAGTTCAAGGAGTCCGCACGCCTGCCGATACCTTGGTTCCCTCCAAAGTGGGGGATTAATGGCCGGATCCCTTTGTCAAACCCGCAAAAGGTACAGACGTGGACCTAAATGCTTATCAAGCCGCGGCCATAAGAACAGCACAGGTACCAGCTGCACCTGGAGCTTCAGAGATAGTCCCTTTGCTGGGGCTGGCGGGAGAGGTCGGCGAGCTTCTGACGGAGTACAAGAAGCACCTTCGCGATGGAGCTGCTCACCAGCTGTTCAGCACGCGCATCACCGAGGAACTGGGCGACATTCTGTGGTATGTAGCCGCTGTCGGCTCGTACTATGGTTTGGAGCTGGAGACGATCGCAGCCGAGAACCTCGCCAAGTGCGACGCCAACTGGGGCCGCGACCTGTTAGGACGCTCAGTCGCTGGTCGTTTCGACTCAGCGTTCCCGGAACGCGAGCGGTTCCCCGAAAAATTTAGAATCCACTTTGAGGAAATCGTGGAAGGTGATATCGTGCGAATTCGCGCGTCGTGGGATGGCGTTCAAATGGGACAGACCCTAACAGACAACGCCTATGAAGATGACGGCTATCGATTCCATGATGTGTTTCACCTCGGCTGCGCCGCTTGCTTAGGCTGGAGCCCGGTCACGCGGCGCAACTTGTCGCTAAAACGGAAGAGTAACAAAGAAGTTGACGAAGTGGAGGATGGTGGCCGGGCGATCGTAATCGAGGAAGGCGTCACAGCGCTCGTATTCGGATACGCGATTGAGCATAACTGGCTTGACGCTGTGAGCCGGATAGATCACGACCTGCTCAAGGTGATCAAGAGGATGACGGCGCACTTGGAGGTATCGCAGTGCACTGTCGCCGAATGGGAAGCGGCAATTCTAAAGTCTTATCCCGTTTGGCGCCAGGTCATATCCCAACGCGGAGGCTTCGTGGAGTTGGACCTCCGCAATAGATCGATCACATTTGTCAACGAAGTGCAGCAGGCAGAGGAACGGCGGGAGCAGACAGTTTAGGATCCGCGCGTGAATGGCGTGCCACGACGATCCGCGAGCAGTTCTCCTTGGACACTGTTGATAACAGTTCGCGCCGCGCAGTGGGTGAAAGCTGAACTGGTTCACGTTACCCGCCGGCCCCTTAAATGCCTTGTGATAGGCAAGAACGCCATTCGTTAATACAAGGCCGGCGTCGATCAGCAATGTGATCTACCTCTGTTCCCGCAGCACAGAAAACTCCGCGAACAACCGCGCAGGCAACCGCACATCCAGCGTCCATTCAATGCTCATCGGTCGATCCCCCCGAACGTCCTCGGGATCGGCCAGGTAAACCGGCCCACAAACTCGATACGGATCTGCCTTTGCAACACGTACAAACAGCAGGAACCTCCACCCGTTCGCCAGGCTCTCGAGGTAGCGCCGGCCAGCCGGGGTGTTCGGTCCGGCCGAGTTCTGCGTCTGCCAATGGAAGCGGGTCGGACTGATCGCGTAATCTTGGTACGAAATGTCGGCGTGATAGCCAGTGGACTTGTCGAGCGTCACGAATAGCAGTTCGACCTTGCTGTCGTGCAGCGGAAGGACACCGGCCCTGAAGGGTGTCCGGCGAGTTGCGGTGTGATACCCGATCGCGGCGAGGATCTCCCGGATTCGGTAGCTCGCGTGCATCAAGAGCGGAAACTCCTCGAACCCGGGAATCGGTACCGATTTCACCCGGGAATGCGCCTCGAGCACATCCGCGAGTTGGCCTAGCTCGTCCGCGCAGTGCGGCACTGACGCGAGCTTGTCCAGGAAATCGGCAGGCGGAATTGGGTCGCCGGTCGCATGGATCTGATTGCAGAGCATCTGCAGCCGGATGTTCTCCCTGTCGGAAGTCGCACCGTACGTGGCACCCGATTCGGCGACCTTCTTCATGATCGCAAGCTGTTCCGGGTCATCGACGTGGAGGAGGTCGCCGAAGCGCCTTGAGTAGTAGAACTCGGTTTCGTTGGTCGGCGTCGAAAGCAGGCCAGCGTTGCGGCGCAGGGCAGTCCAGCCACTTGGTGAACTCGATCGGTAGATATCTTCGAGCTCTAGGCGCTGGTCGTGCAGGAATTCACCCAACTGGACATCGGTCTTGCTGGTGATCGTCGTGTACGCCTTGAGCTCCGCCGTGAGTCGGTGCCATGACTGCTGAGTGAGCGTGCGCAGGTTGCGCAGGACCTGATCGCGCGTCTGCTTCTGAAGTTGGATATGACAACCCGGAGGCAGCGCGCTGAACCCGTGTTCGATCGCCTCAATAAGCTGCGTCCGCGTCAGGCCGGTGATCATCGAGAAGAGCCGGTCGAAGCGGAACTCCTTCCGGTGCTGACCGACAAAATCGAGAATCAGGCAGCTTTCTTTGCCTGGACGGAGGCGCAAACCGCGGCCGATCTGCTGCTGAAAGAGAACGGGGCTCTGTGTGGGGCGGAGCAACAGGAGGGTATCCACTTCAGGGATGTCGATGCCCTCGTTATACAGGTCGACAGTCACGAGTACATTCACCTCGCCGGATGCGAGCCTCTTCGGTGCGCGAAGCTGCTCCGCCTTCGGTGTTGTTCCGACGACGCACATCGCTGGAATACCAGCCGCGTTGATTTGGTGGGTCATGAACTCGGCGTGGGCAACGGAAACGCAGAAGGCAATCGCGCGGGTACGCCGCAGGTCACCGGTGAGGCGCTGCCATTCGTTGATCACCAGGCGCGCACGCGCGGTATTTCCTACGAGAGCGTGTTCAAGCGCTTCTGCTTCTCCCTGCCGGTCCCACGGGATCTCGCTGAAGTCTGTATCATCGTCACAGCCGTAATACTCGAACGGCGCAAGCAGCTGCATGTCGAGTGCGTCCCACAGCCGGAGTTCGACGGCGGGGGCCCCGTCCGGCCGGGGTGTGAAAAATGGCGTGATCGGCTGCCCGTCCGCCCGTTCGGGCGTGGCCGTGAGGCCGATCAGTTCCGCGGACTGGATTGTGTGTGCAAGTCGTCGGAAGCGATCCGCCGCCAGCCGATGACACTCATCGATCACCACCGTATGCCAGTAGTCTGCGCCGAGCGTTTCGACCAGCTGGCGTGATGTGAGGCTGTCGATCGTAGCAAACAGATAATCGTGCTGCTGAACGCGTACACCTCCGCTGAGGACTTCTCCAAACGAATGGTCTCGCAGCACTTCTCGGTAAGTTCGCAACGCCTGTCTTAGGATCTGGGCGCGATGAGCTACGAAGAGTAACCGCGGCCGGTGCCCGAGCCTCTCCGCCATTTCACGGTAGTCGAGCGCGGCGATGACAGTCTTTCCCGTTCCCGTGGCCGCCACGACGAGGTTGCGGTGGCGGCCGTGCTCGCGGGCAATCGCGAGTTGGTCGAGCATGTCGCGCTGATACGGTTTTGGCTGGATATCGAAGAAGGCGAGCGGAGTGCTTTCAGCGTGACCGCCCTCTCGGTGGAGTGCTTCCTCGACGGCTTTTCGACTTTCGGAATTCTCTGGGTCGTATCGAGTGAACTCGCCGTCTTCCCAGAGGGTGTTGAAGTGTGCCTTGGCGCGTTCGTACAAAGCCGCCTGGCCACGCTCGGTAAACTTGACGGTCCACTCAAGCCCGCCCATCAATGCGGCGCCGGACAGATTTGCGCTGCCAACGTAAGCCGATCCAAACCCGGTCTTCCGCTGGAAAATCCATGCTTTCGCATGTAGCCGGGTACGCCGACCGTCCAGAGATACGCGAACCTCGCAGCCATTCAGGCGTGCGAGCTCATCCAGCGCCTCAATCTCGGTTGCACCTGTATACGTGGTGGTCAGAACCCGGATGGTGGTTCGGCCCCGCCCCGTCGCACCGCCGGACGTGATCGAGCGCAGAACATCGATCAGTTTGCGCACACCAGAAACGGTGATGAAGCTGACGAGAATGTCGATGCTGTCACACGCTGCGGCTTCCCGCCGGAGTTCAGCGACCAGGGAGGGAGATCCTCGACCGGCGGTGAACAGCCATGGTGTGGCGAGTCCGGTTTCGGGGGCGTGGTGCGCGGGCGTGCCAGCAGGGCGAATAGACCTGAGAATCCGAGGCGGGTCTGATAGTAGGTCGACTACATCGTCGCCGTCCCCTGTGGATTCGCGCAGGAGTCGAAGTAGCCCGTTGACGAGGTCGAGCTCATTCGCTGTCTCGCTAGACGTGTAATCGCTGAGCACCCTGGCGAGCTGTTCTCGAAGTACTTCTGCGAGGCGAGGAGCAAGCTCCTGCTCCGTGAGGTCGCCCAACTCGGCTTCGGAGCGCTGCGCCTCAAGTGCGCGCGCGACCGCTTCAGTAATGACGAGGTCATACAGTCCGTGCGGAAGGCTCATTCCGGCTTACCCAGTCTCGGGGCTTTGTTGGGCGGTAGAAATACTGCTTGAAAACTTTCAGAGATTATGACTTATCAGGCAAATACACAAACGGCAGGGTTCAATCCCGTCTACGAATAACCGATCGAATTGTATCGTGCTCCCTTCGCCATTCCACATATCGCCGGTCCGTCGGCGCCAGCGCGTACGTCAGCAACTCCTCCTCTCCCGCCCACGCGAGCGCCGCGTGCTCGAGGCACTGCGGCTCTCCGGAAATCGTGACCGGCAGGAACTCGATCACGAAGTGTGAGCCCGGATCGTTGTATGAGAACTCCACCGCGCCAACGGTCTGAACGACGACGCCCAGTTCCTCGGCGAGTTCGCGCGACACGGCGTCGAAATCGCTCTCGCCAGGTTCGACCTTCCCGCCGGGAAATTCCCACAGACCGCCGTGGCGTTTGTGGGCGGGGCGTTCGCACACGAGAAGTGTGCCGTTCTGCTGGATGACGGACGCGACGACGCGGACGGTTGTTGAATCCATAACCTCGAAGTTAGCGACGGCCCGCACGGTGCCACAACGCAGAGCGTTCGGCCGACCCTCACGCCGCCACGCAGATGCGCCGGCAGGGATGCCAGGCGGGTTTGCGGTCTGCGACACTGTAAGCTCGGCACACAACCGAGCGGCGAAGAAACGCTGGTCGGCCCATCGGTCGTTCCAACAGGTGAGCCGACATACGTCAGATGTCGAAGCGATCTTTGTCGGCGCATCGGTGCGGTGGGCGGGAACGTGTGCGCCGAGTTATTCGCATCCGCAGCGGCCGGCTTCGTGTGAAGGGACGGGTTCAGTGACCATCGCGCAATCCGGGCGATGCGTTGGCCGGCACTGGTACACAGACGGGCCCGATGCAAGTCGGGCCCGTCGTGTTTCACCACCTCACGTCTCCGGCGGCTTCTCCTTCCGCGGCCGCGCAATCACCTCACTCGCCTGTTTTCGCCCGCGGCGCGCATCCTTGGCGCGCTGATGCAGGTACTTCAGATCGGCGGGGTTCATCGTGTCGAGAGACAGGTTCGATGCGATGGTGTCCAGGTCATCGGCTTCGCGAACGATATCAGCATCGGTTGCGGAAGCGGAGCGCAGCTTGTGTGATATCGCCATCAGCTTTCCGCGCGCGGCATCCGCATCGCCGCGGCGGCCATCCTCCAGCGCCTGCTCGCGCACGCGTGCGGCCTCGAGCAGGAGCAGCTCTCGCCGCACTTCCGCGTTTGTCACGGGTCCGTCCGCAGCGGACACGACGATCGGCATGTCGATCGTGCGCGCTTCGAGGCTGCCGTCCGTGTTGAACACGGCGGCGGTCGTGCGCAGTGTGCCGATCGGCGTCGGTTCCTGCGGCAGCGTGTCGAGCACGAACTCGACGAGCAGGTTGCGCGGTTCGGCGGCGTAGAGGTCGCCGATGTCGAGGCGCAACGTGTTGCCTTGCTGCATGGATGGATACGAGTGGTGCACGGCGATGAGGCGTGCGTTGGTGCCGGGCTCGATCGTCACGGCGAGGTTCTGCGCGCACGTGCCGAGCAGGCCGTCGATTTCCTGCGCGAAAACCGCGGGTGCCTGGTCGGGCGATTCGATGTACCAGGAGTAACCGCCGCCCGCGTCGGCCATCGTGCGCAGCAGGTCTTCGTCGTAGTCGGTGCCGAAGCCGATGGTAGTCGTGGTGATGCCGCGTTCGCGCGCCTGCGCGCAGATCGCCGCGAGTTGTACCGGGTCCTTGATGCCGACATTGGCGTGGCCGTCGGTGAGGAGGAGGATGCGGTTGACGGCGTGTTGCTCCTTCCGCGGCGCGAGGAGTTCGCGACCGCGCAGCCAGCCGCCGCTCAGGTTGGTCATGCCGCCGATGTCGATGCCGCGGATGTGGTCGTGCAGGCCTGTGTGATCCTTCACGCGTTCGGCGGGCGCGATCGTGATGACATCGTCATCGTATGCCACGATGCCAATGACATCGTCCGGCGACAATCGCTGTGCAACGTGAAGCGCCGCGGCGCGCGCGGCAT
>Ga0255338_1003127_pt1 | contig 20914 bp, 16 predicted proteins | sample MeOH1_35cm_T4_19_FD_203715 | JGI IMG/M metagenome (GOLD analysis project Ga0255338, IMG submission 203715) | Sandy soil microbial communities from University of British Columbia, Vancouver, Canada - MeOH1_35cm_T4_195 | ecosystem: Engineered > Artificial ecosystem > Sand microcosm > Unclassified ...
CCTTCGAGGTGGTGCCGGATCGAGCGCCGCCCGGCAGGAATGACGGCGTGCGCGAGACTGTATCCCACCGGCCAACCGTCGTGCTCCGGATGGAATAACTCCCGGAGCACGGTAAGATCATTCGCGATGATCTCGGGACAGTTGCAGAGGCTCTTCAATCGCATGGGATTACTCGGCTCGGCTAACGCGCGGGAACCGGCGCAGGAGACTGGCTGCCGCCCTGGCGCCGGTGGAGCTCCACCAGTTCCTTTCCGCCGCGCATAATGGTGAGCTGCGTGCCACCGGAGGCGGGGTCTTTCTGGGTCTGGATGATGGCGATCCCACCTGACTTCTGAAACTGGTGCTGCTGCTGGAAGCTGGTGTCCTGTGTCCGCAGCGCCTGCCATCCTTCTTGCTTCATCGCCTTGTCGTAGAAGTCCAGCACCTTCTGTGTGGCGTCCGAGCTGCGGTACAGCGCGGCCCCACCGAAGATCGAGCCTCCCGACTTCCTTGCAAGCTTCTCACCGAAGCGGAAGCTCGTGACCAGCACCTTGGTGCTGTCCAGATCCAACTGCGCGTTCGGGTAAGTGGGGATGTCCGCACCCAGCGATTGGCGGACCGAGGCTTCGGTCACCGGGCCGAGGTCCTGCATCGCCGACTTGTAAGTGTTGAAACCGAAAAAGCCGACCACTGCAATCGCAATGACGGCCAGCAGCGCACATCCCCCGCAGCCAAAGAGCGCCCACACCCACCAGGGGCGTCCGGAGCGCGGCGGCGGGTTGAAGCCCGGGCCGCCAAGGGGATAACCGGGACCGGGATCGTAGCCCGGCCCCTGACCCGGATAAGGGGGTTGAGACATCTGGTTCTCCTGTCAGCACACGCCGATCACTGGCTGCCTGCACGGTTTCGCGTTTCGCCCCGCACTCCCTCCGTGGCTCGCCTACCGGAAGAGGGGGCGTGGCGCTATAACTCCTAACGGCGATCACCCCAAATAGTCACGGCCAACCCGCGTGTCCGCGCGGCGGCTCCGGATGGATCCATGAAGTTCTCCCTCACCTATCACGTCGAAGCCCCCCGCGACCGCCCTTCCGAAGACGTCTACGCCGAGATTGCCGAACAAGTGGTGCTCGCCGACGAGTTGGGCTACGACTACGTCTGGTTCGCCGAGCATCACTCTCACGTGCACCTGGGGCACCTGCCCTGCCCCCTGATGTACGCGCTTCATCTTGCGGGGCGCACCCAGCGCGTCCATCTGGGCACCGCGGTCATCTGCCTCAACATGCATCATCCGATCGACGTGGCGGAGCAGGTGGCGGTGGCGGATCACCTCACCGGAGGCCGGATCAGCCCCGGTTTCGGCAGCGGCAGTACGCCGGAGGAGCTCGCGCTATTCGGGCTTCCCAGCGTGGACACCGAAACGCGCCACGAACAGTTCGCAGCGTCGCTCCGCACCATCCGGGAGGTCTGGTCCGGCGAAGGTCCGACCCAGGCCCGAGGTGATAATCCAGGCCACGGCGCGCCGCTGCCCCGCGCCCGTCCCGATCTCCTCGCCCGAAGCTGGCTGGCCGCCAACAGTCTGGAGGCCGCGGCCATGGCGGGCGTGGGCGGGCACAACGTCATGTTCTCGTTCCTGCGCACCCCGGAGCAATACGTGTCGCTGTATGCCGCCTATCTGGGGGCCGGAGGAAAGGGGAGCGTCGCCGCTAATCGTCCGGTCTACGTGGGGGAGGATGACGCAAGCGCCTGGGCGGAAGTCGAGCCGGCATTGCGCCTACTCTGGCGGCGGTTCGTGGAGGAAGGCAAGATCCCGAAGGACCGACCGGAGCCCGCAACATTCAACCAGGAGAACGCCCCGGGCCAGTTCCTGGTGGGCAGCGCCCAAACAGTTGCGCGGTTCATCCGGGAGTTGCAGACGCGTGTCCCGTTCGACACCTTCAACCTGGAGCCCCGCTGGTCCGGGCTCACTCCCGCACAGGTACAGACAACCATCCGGCGGGTGGCCAACGAGGTGCGGCCGGCGCTGTCAGGCCAGGGAACGCAGTAGCAGCCAGTAACGGAGAGAGGGGGACTGGGGGGATGGTCGTCCCCCAGTCCCCCTCTCTTCTCGAGGGTAACGGGTCAGTGCGACGTTCGAAAGGAAAAGGGGAAATGGGTCAACGAGTAACTGGCCGCCTCGCGCTGCCCCTTACCATTTCCCCATTTCCGCGTTTACCCATTTCCTGGCGAACGCTGTACTAGCCTTCGACTACTGGATCGTCACTCGCAGCGCGATCCACTCATCCCCGGAGCGACGGGCCTGCACGCGGAGGCGCTGGCCTTCCTGCAGTTGGCTGAAGCTGGTGTCGCTGGTGCCGCGGCGGAAGACCGTCTCAGTGTTCGTCTGGAAGCGGACTTCGCCGTCCGACGTTTCCAACCGGAAGCCCTTCTTGTTGACGCCCACGTTAACGACCCGTCCTTCGAACGTGCGGTTGTCCGTAACCCGATCCGGACCGCGGCCCGGGCCGCGGTCCGGGCCATCCACGTTGCGGGCCACTTCCACGGCCGTGGCTTCCACGGTCTTGTTACCGCGGGCAGTGCCGGTAACGCGCAGGTCCTGGCCCAGGCGCAAGTCGTCCAGTTCGGCACGCTGGCCTTGTTTGCGGATCGTGGCGTTGTTCAGCTTCACGGTCCAGATGTCGCCGTCGAAGTCCACTTCCGCTTCCTTGGCGCGGCCGTCCAGACTGACGATTTCACCGATGCCGCCGTTGACCCAGCCGGCCTGGCCGCCGTAAACCACGCGACGGGCGGCGAACTCATTACCCCGCTGCCGTCCGATCACGCGGACGCGGTCACCGGGCCGGAACTCGCGCGGGCCGCTGCGGGTGGTGTTCCGGAAGAACTCCACGTCCTCGCCCCAGGTCACGCGCATCGTGCCGGTGTCGGTGGTGAGGGTCATCCCCTGACCTTCTCGGTCGAGGTTCCGGATGGTGCCCGAAAGCACGGAAGAGGCGCGCTGCTCACGCCCGCGCTCCAGGAGGAGCACGGTGTCCGCCACGATACTGTCCGCTTCCGTGATCTCGCCGACCACGCGTACCCGGTCGCCCCGTCGCACCTCGGTTCGGTTCGTCGCGCGAGGCCCGTACGTCACGCGATACGTGAGATTCTTCACCTGGAGCACGAAGCCGGGGCCGGATTCGCTCTGCACCCGGCCGACGGCCGCCACCTGCACGGCTTCGTTGACTACCCGCGAGCCCCCGATTGCGGGATTGGGGTTGACCTGCGCCGATGCGCCGGACAGCGTAAAGAGAGCGGTGGCGGTAACCGCCAGTAGAGTTAGCTTTCTCATGGTTGTTCTCAAGTTAAGGGTAACGCTCGAATGGTTAGGAGCCTTCCTGCGTCATGACCGGAATCGCAGCACGCGGTTCCCCTAGTTTTCGGAGCGATCCGGCGTGTCTTCCAGCCGGAACAAGCGTAAGGCGTTCTGCCGGGTGGCGTGACAGATCTCGTCCACCGCCAGCCCCTTGATCTCAGCGACCCGGCTAGCGATCAGTGGTAGATACCCCGGTTCGTTCCGTTTACCACGGTAAGGAACCGGAGGCAGGTAGGGTGAATCGGTCTCCAGCACCAGTCCCTCCAGCGGGGTTTCCGCGATTACTTCCGGAAGGGCGCCGGGCTTCTTATACGTCACCACGCCGCTGACTCCCAGTAGAAGTCCCAGCTCTCGGGCACGGCGCGCCTCCTCCACCGTCCCACTCCAACAATGCATGATACCCCGCAGGCCACGCCGCGCGTACGGTTCCAGCACATCCAGCGAGGACGAGCTGGACTCGCGTGTGTGCACCACCACCGGAAGGTCCAACTCCAGCGCCAGTTCGAGCTGCGCGTGGAAGGCCGGATACTGGGCCTCGCGTGGCGAAAGATCGCGGAAGAAGTCGAGGCCAATTTCGCCCAGTGCAATCACACCGGGCGCAGCCAGGAGCCGCCGGAGCTCTGCCTCCGTATCCGTGCTCCACGACACGGCGTCGTGCGGATGGATGCCGGCCGCGGCGTACAGGCCGCGGGCCGGATCGGCGAGCGCCACCACTCCGCGGCTGGATTCCAGATCGTAGCCGATCAGAAGCAGCTCCCGTACGCCGGCCTCGCGTGCTCGCTGCAGCGTTGCGTCTAGATCGCCGTCAAACTGCGCGTTGTTCAGATGGCAGTGGGTTTCGAAGATACGGGCATCCATAGAGGGGCTCTGTGTTGACAGTGAAGGCGACATTCTACTTCGACCGGTCCGGCGCGCTGCACCTACCGTCATCAAGACCGGGCCGCGCCGGCAGGTCGGCAAGGTGACCGGATACCCCGCGAAGAACTGCCATCCGGCGATCGCTCTATTCTATCCCGGCCTTAACGTGCCCACTCTACGACCGCTCCTGCTTGCCGGCCTGATCACGTTGCTTCCCCTCGCTGCGCGGGGAGGCGATCGCGGTGCGCGCTCAGCCGGGGAATCCGACACGGTGGCCGGCGAACTGCTAGTACGCTACCGCGACGATTCCGCGCCGTTCCGCCGGCTGCGGCTTGCGCGCGGGCAAGATCCGGATGCGGCGCTGCGCTCGCTGCGGGCGCGGAGCGACGTGCTCTACGCCGGACCCAACAGCATTTACCGCCCGCTGGCGGCTCCGAACGACCCGCTGTACCGTCAGCAATGGAACTTCCGCCCGGACGCCCCCGGCAGCATTCACGTCGAAGCGGCCTGGCAGCAGTTGGCAGAGCGCGGTTTGACCCCCGGGCTCGGCGCGACGGTCGCCGTGGTGGACACCGGGGTGGCGTTTGAAGACTACGCAGGCGTCGGGTACGACGGCCTGCCTCGGCAGTTTGCCCGGGCTCCCGACTTCGCCGGCACTACGTTCCAAGACCCATATCACGCGCTGCGCGGAGACGCGCACCCGAATGACGAAGCCTCGCACGGAACCCACATCGCGGGGACCATCGCCGGGGGGACCAACGACGGCGTGGGCGCAGCCGGCATCGCGAGCGGCGCCTTTCTCATACCGGTATCCGCCGCGAAAATCGTCAACCACGATGTTCAACTCCCGGAATCCGCAGTCGCCGAGGGAATCCGCTGGGCTGCGGACCACGGCGCGGACGTGATCAACATGTCGTTCGGCGGCCGGCGCGCTTCCCCGATCATTGCGGACGCGGTTACCTACGCTCGCGCCCACGGCTGCCTCCTCGTAGCGGCCGCGGGAAACGACTGGGAAGATCGCCTCGTGTTTCCCGCCTCGCTGGACGCCGAAGTCCTTTCCGTCTCCGCATGCGGCTATGACGGGCGAATCGCGCCTTATTCCACGTTCGGCCAGGGGCTCGGCCTCTGCGCGCCGGGCGGCAACTACGCCCAGGACGGTGACCGGAACGCCGCGCCGGACGGCATCATGCAGCAGTCGTTCGATTTCTTGAGCGATCCCGCGGCGTTCCGCGGCGTGTTTTACGAAGGCACGTCCATGGCCACCGCGCACGCGTCCGGCGTTGCAGCGCTCCTGGCCGGCGCGGGTATCCGGGGCGAGGCGCAGCTCCGCGCCGCGCTCTTTCGCAGCGCGAGTGTCAGCGGTCGCCACTCCGCCCGCTACGGCTGGGGACCGCTGGATGCCGGCCGGGCCGTGGCCACCGCGCTCCAATCCACTTCCGCACCACGCCGCGCGCGTCCCACGTTCACCCGTGTCGAGGCGATACAGATGCTCGCGCGCCCGACCGCTGCCGGCTACGTACCACAGATCCGGGTGCGCGTCTCAAATCAAGATTTCCAGCCCGTAGCTTCCGCCCGCGTCACCCTTTCGCTGCGCAGCAAACGCCCGCTCGGGCTCCTCGTCGGCACCACAGATGCTTCCGGAATTGCGGAACTCCCTGTAGGCGCGCTCACGGAGGCGCCCGGCAGCCTCCTTCGCGTCCGTCTGGTCTCGGTCACCCATTCGAGCTACCGCTTCCAACGCGGCTATTCGGCGGAACTGGCCGAGGAGATGCAGCTCCCACTCCGTTAGTACCGGGAAAAAGGGGGAGATCGGGAACGCGGCTGCCATTTCCCCATTGACTCATTTCCCTAATTACTCATCCCCACGGCGGATGCGGCTATAGGCATGCAGGAGGTGCGCAATGCTACGTCAGGTACTACCCTGGGTATTGATGGCCAGTTCGGCTGCGGCGCTCGCGGCAACCATGCCGGACGCTCCGCTCTACCCGGAGCGAACGACCAACCTGCTGGTGCTCCGCGACGCGCAGGGAGCCGCGCGGCCCGTCCGGACCACTGCCGACTGGCAGCAGCGACGGGAACACGTGCTGGCGAACATGCAGCGAGTGATGGGCCCGCTGCCCGGGAAAGAGGCGCGCGTTCCGCTCGACGTGCGCGTGGAGCGCGAAGAGACGGTCGGAAACTACATCCGCAGGAAACTCACCTACGCCTCCGCTCCCGGCGAGCGAGTCCCGGCCTACCTCCTGATCCCCACAGGCCTCAAAGGGAAAGCGCCTGCCGTCCTGGCACTCCACCAGACGGTGCAGATTGCTAAAGACGAGCCGGTAGGCCTCGGCGGGTCGCCGAACCTCCACTATGGCCAGGAATTGGCCGAACGCGGCTATGTGGTGCTGGCGCCGGACTATCCCACGATGGGCGAGCACCCGTTCGACATCTACGGTCGCGGCTATGCCAGCGGCAGCATGAAAGCGATCTGGGACAACATGCGGGGGATCGACCTGCTCCAGTCGCTGCCCGAAGTGGACGGCGGCAAGATCGGCTGCCTGGGTCACTCGCTGGGGGGCCACAACACGCTGTTCACCAGCGCCTTCGACACCCGCATCCAGGCGCTGGTATCGAACTGCGGCTTCACCGCGTTCGGCAAGTACTACGGGGGCGACATCACCGGCTGGACCGGCCCCCGCTACATGCCGCGCATCAAGACCACCTACCCAACGCCGGAGAAAATGCCGTTCGACTTCCACGAGATCGTCGGCGCCCTCGCCCCCCGCGCGTTCCTGGCCATTGGCCCCGTCAAGGACAGCAACTTCGACGTGGGCGGCGTCCAAGAGGTGATCGCCGCCGCGAAGCCCGTCTATGCGCTCTTCGGCAAGCCGGAGCGGCTGGCGGAGCTGCACCCGGACTGCCAGCACGATTGGCCGCCCGACATGCGGGAAGAAGCCTACAAGTGGCTCGACCGCTGGCTTCGGTAATTGGCTACGTGGGGGCTCGTTGCGTCGACGGCAGATCGGGTTCAAGGCTCCTTTACATCTAGTAGCTGGTTCGCCTGCACCTTCTTCAAAGTCTGCGTTTTGCCGGAAGGCCACCGGATGCGGATCTCGTCCGCTTCCGTGAATGCACCCAGGCCAAAGTGGACTCGCTGGTCGTGAGCGGAGAGGAAGCTCCCGTCCGTCCGGACCTCTCTCACTTGCTTGAGCCCCGGTGTCAGCAATTCCACTCGCGCGCCGATTCCGCTGCGGTTACTGCGGCAGCCCTCCAGACGCAGCGTGAGCCAGTGCGCGTTCGTCGTGGTCTCGTTATGCAGGAGGAGGGGAGAGCCTTGAAGGTCGGCGGCGAGCAGATCCATCCGCCCGTCGTTGTCGAAATCTCCGACCGCCAGTCCTCGCCCGACGATCCGCCGCTGGAAATCCGGTCCCACCTGGTCGCTGATTTCACGGAAGCGCCCGCTGCCGAGGTTCAGGAAGAGCTGTGAGGGCTGCGGATAGGAGATCTTCGGATCAACCTGCTGGACGAGGTCACGCACGTGGCCGTTAACCATCGCTAGATCCGGCATTCCGTCATTGTCCACGTCCAGGAACTTGGTCCCGAAAGTGACCCGCGCGCGGGTGCTCTGGGCAATTCCAGCGGTAGCGCTGGCCTGTTCGTAGCTTCCGGCGCCGGTGTTCCGGTAGAGGCTTTTCAACTCGTCTTCGAAGGTTGCTACAAAGAGGTCCAGGCGTCCGTCGCCGTCGTAGTCGCCGAAGTCGATCCCCATCCCGCCCTGCCGCCCGCCTTCACCGTTGAACGCGGTGCCGTTCTCCAGGCCCACGTTGCGGAAGTGACCCTTCCCGTCGTTCTCGAAGAAGTCCTGGGCCATCTCGTCGTTCGCCACGTACAGGTCGTCGTCCCCGTCGCCGTCAGCATCCGCGAAGGCCACTCCGAGGGCCTTCCCGCTGGCGGTGTCCATCCCCGCTTCCCGCGTCGCATCACGAAACCTGCCGCTGCCTGTATTCAGGAACAGCACGCCCTTCTGTGCCTCGTAGGCCAGCGGACCCAGAGGCAGGTGAACACCACGCACGGTCATCCACTCGGGCATCCCCGGAGCGAACCGGACGTAGCAGCCCACGTAAAGGTCCAGCAAGCCGTCCCCATTCACGTCGGCAAAGGCGGCGCTGGTGGCCCACCGGTTAAGCTGCACCCCGGCCCGAGCCGTCACGTCCGTAAAGGTCCCGTCTCCGTTGTTGTGCAGGAGCGCGGTCCGGTCGCACGCGGTCAGGAGCAGATCGATCCATCCGTCGTTGTCATAGTCTCCGGTTGCGCAGCCGTTCCACCGCGCTTCCGGAACCGCGAGTCTCGCCTTCGCCGTGACGTTGGTGAAGCCGTGACCCTGCTCGTTATGAAACAGGGCGGGTTTGGGGAGGCTGGTGCAAACGACATCTTGCCAGCCGTCCCGGTCGTAATCGAGGAAGCCGGCGCCCGCCCCGGTAGTCACTTTGAGGATGTTGAGCGGGGGTTCGCCGCCCGGGGTGTACCGGAAGTCCAGCCCCATGGCTCCAGCCACGTCCCTGAATTGCACTGGAGTGGGTGGGGTAGGGGGGGGCGATAGCGCGGGACCTGGCGCTGGCCGGCAGCCGCTCGCCAGGAGCAGCGACGCGAGTAGGAGCACTAAGGTGTGACGCATTACGGCGAGGATGCGGAGGGTGTGGCGGTGATCTGCTGGGCCAGGCGGCGGGCCTCGGCCTGGTCCGGGTTTTGACGCAGAATCTGATCGACCTGCCCGCGCGCCAGGTCTGGCCGCTGTGTCTTTAAGTAGAACCGCGCCAGGCGGAGGCGCGCCTGCAGATCACTGGGCGCAGCCGCGACCTGGGTCTCCAACTGCCGGCCCAAGTCATCCAGTGAACTGAGCGTGCGAAACCGGCTCATCGCCTGCTCGGCGCGCTGCGTCTGGCCCAGCGACCGGGTGTAGAGGGCCAGGTCGTAGAACGAGTTCTGATGAAGTGGGTTCTCTCGCGTATTTCGCTCCAGCTCCTGGATCGCCTCCTCCGTGCGGCCTAGTTGCCGCAGCAGCTTGGCGAGAAAGTAGCGAGCTTCGTACGGTTTCTCGGAACGGTCCGCGGCCTTCCGCAAAGCCGCTTCGGCTTCCGCGCCGTGTCCCCGCGCGTCGAGAACCAGCAGTGACCGGCCCAACCAGAAGTTTCCCCGGGAGGCATCTGGAGCCAACTGCACGGCCCGGCGGGCTTCCGCCGCCGCCTCTTCCGCCCGGCCGAGGCGGAAGAGGATCTCCGCGTGGCGACTGGCCGCTTCGGAATTGCCGGGCGCCGCCGCCACCGCTCGCCGGTAGAACTCCTCCGCTACGGAATACCGACCGTCGACCGTGGCCAGCGCTCCTAGTCGGATCAGGGCCAACATGTGTTTCGGCGTGCGACGGACCAACGCTTCGTACGTGTCGTATGCCTCGTCGGTCCGCCCGGCGCGCTCTTGCACCTGACCCAACCACCAGCGAGCCTCGTCGTTATCCGGATCCAGCGTATTCACCACCACCTGTAGGTGCGCGTAAGCGGCGGTCGTCTTACCCAACTCGTACAATGCCCGCGCAAGAAGCACCCGAATGGAAGCATTCTCGGGATGGCGATCCGAAACGGGCGAGAGGACTGTTACGGCATCCTCAGGCCGCCCGGAAGCGAGGTAAACCCGTGCCAGCACCGCTGCGGCCTCGGTCGATTCCGGATTCCGCGCCGCATACCGTTCCAGGCCATCTACGGGCCCCCGCCGGAGCCACGCGAGCGTGAGCGGCTCTCGCCAGGTGTATCCAGCCGCCAGCAGAGCCACCACCACAACCACGAGCAGAATGCGGAGACGCGAAGAGGGAGCGCCCTGCACGGGTGGATTAGCCGGAGGCGCAGGCTTTCGCCCTTCGCGGGCTTTCGAGCCGGATTTCATGACTATTGAATACGTGCGGTAATGCACACCCAGTTGCTACTGTTCTGGCGCTAGTCCTGCCGGCGGCGAGTTGGTTCCGAACCGGCACAGAAAAAGTCCGGGAGCCCAGCAAGGGCTCCCGGACTTTCGAAGCTAGATCAGGCGCACCGGACCTAGCGCTGGATCATGATCGACGTGTTGTAGTACGTATGGTTCGTGTCGGCGTTGAGGATGTTCTGGAACATCAGCCGGTCCCAGCGATCCGACTTCACGTGCCCGTCCAGGTACAGGAAGTTGACCATCTCGCTGTGGCGGGCGCCGGCCGCGAAGTTCTTCGCCTGATACCAGGCGATGTCGCGAGTCCAGAACGGTCCACTGCCGTCCGCCCACCGGTTGTTGCTGTCCCACATGATTGCCTGCTGGGCAGGCGCTATGCAGGCCGACTCGGTACCGGCGAAGCCATTCAGGCCCGTGGTTCCCACCGAGTTGTAGATGCCCATGTAGTTGTAGCAGTAGCTCATGATGTACGTGCGTCCACCCGCGCCCTGGCCGCCGTAGGGCTGGGTGCTGGGACCGCAGAGGGCGGGCGCTTCGATGTTCGCCGCCTTCTGCGAGTCGCTGGGGCAGGTAAAGAGCTGCGTGTTCTTCACGTACGGCTGGAGAACGTTGGCTACCGTACCTCCGTAATGGGTGCGAATGGTCTCGATGTCGCAGGATCCCCCAGGAGCCGCGCCGGGGTTGGAGCTCGGCATCGTCTGGTCGTAATCCGCCGTGTACATGTTGAACGCAGTGCCGATCTGCTTCAGGTTGCTTCGGCAGCTTGTCGCTCGAGCAGCTTCGCGAGCACGGGCGAAGACTGGGAATAGGATGGCAGCGAGGATCGCGATGATGGCAATCACCACGAGCAACTCGATGAGGGTAAAGCCTCGTCTCTTCATGTCGCTCCTTCAGGTTGGATAACGCGCGCTGCGGGCAATCATCGTAAGCATGCCCACATGCGTCCAGCAGGTGCTTTCACTGCAACCAGCCTGAAATCCTTCGGAAATCTTTAGAAAAAACCAATGATAATGGGCCACGGTATCGTCAGGGCCAATGCGATCTCGGTGAATTCGACCGCGCATTTCGACCGGCCCTCGCGCGACTCGTAATTGAGCGAATACGTGCAATTATTCCCCTCCAGTTGCAATTGTTCGCGCGCTGGGGCTACCGGCGGCCAGTGGATCCCGAACCGGCACAGAAAAAGTCCGGGAGGCCCTGACAGAGCCTCCCGGACTTTTGAAGTTAGGTAGCGCGAGCTGACGTTAGCGCGGAATCATAATAGACGTCCCATACCAGGTGTGGTTGGGGCCGGCGTTGAAGACGTTCTGAAACTTCAGCCTGTCCCAACGATCCGACTTCACGTGCCCATCCAGGTAAAGGAAGTTGAGCATCTCGCTGTGGCGGGCGCCGTAGGCATAGTTCTTGTTCTGGTACTGGGTGATGTCGCGCGTGCCCCAGAACCCGAGATTGTAATCTGCCCAGCGGTTGTTGCTGTCCCACATGGCGACCTGCTCGGCGGGCGCAAGACAGGCCGACTCGGTAGCGCCGAAGCCGTTCAGGCCCGTGGTTCCCACCCCGTTGTTGATCCCCATGTAGTTGTAGCAGTAGCTCATGATGTACGTGCGCCCCCCCGCGCCCTGGCCGCCGTAAGGCTGGGTGCTGGGACCGCAGAGTCCGGGCGTGTTGATGTTTGACGCCTTCTGCGAGTCGCTGGGGCAGAAAAAGACCCCCGTGTTCTTGATATACGGCTGGAGGGAGTTGGCGACCGTCCCGCCGTAGGCAGTACGGGTGGTCTCGGAGTTACAGTCGCCGGTGGATGGGGCCGGATTGTTGACCGGCATGGTCTCATCGTAGTCCTGCGTGTACATGCGGAACGACGTGCCGATCTGCTTCAGGTTGCTTCGGCAGCTCGTCGCACGAGCCGCTTCGCGAGCACGGGCGAAGACCGGGAACAGGATGGCAGCAAGAATCGCAATGATTGCGATCACCACGAGCAACTCGATGAGGGTAAAGCCTCGTCTTTTCATTTCGCTCCTCTCGGGATAGGCAGCTTGCAATAAAAACAAACAAGCGCAATATCTCCACAGCATTCAACAGGAAATTCGTAGTAACACGCTCGAAATCCTTTCGAAATCTCATAAATGGATTGTTATGATTTTCAAGCTGACGCCTCTACGAGTATTAGTTGCTTATCATACAATATAATACGACAATCTTACACTGGATTTATGACAAGTACTGCGAATCGCAATACGCGCTCTGGGGCAGGCTTTTATGAATAATGCACCGGAAATTGGCAAGTGGTATAACCACACGATTCCATGTGGGGCTAGTAGAGGAACCCTCGCCAGGATGCCACTAAGTGGCATCCTGAAGCACCGGGGGATCTGAGCGGTACCCTTCCGAGCACGTGCCGCGAAAGATGCGCATGCTCCGGCAGCTACTACCTTGGGGACTTGATGGCCGGCTTGGCCACGGAGCTCGCGGCAACCGCGCTGGAAGCCCTGCTCGTTCCGGAGCGGGCGACCAACCTGCTGGTGCTCCGCGACGAACGGGAAACGCCGCTATCCGTCCGGAGGCCTGTGGGCTTGTAACCGTGGCGGCGAGAACGCGTGCTGGCGAACATGTAACGGGTGATGGGGCTGCTGCCAGGCAAAGAGGCGCGACTCCCGCTGGACTAGCGCGTCGAGACGGTCGGCAAGTACGTCCGTAAGAAGCTAACCCTGACGTCCACCCCTGTTGCGGGGACTCCGGCCGACCTCCTGATTGCCACCGCGAAGCAGGCCATGGCCGCTTCAGCCAGCCGGAGCGCCTGCCGAACGGCACCTGGGTTGCCGGCACAACTGGCCCCCCGACCTGCGGGAAGAGGCCTAAACGGCGACGCTGGCTGGCTTACAAACGCAGAACGGCGACCGGTCCAGGCTTGGACCGGTCGCCGTTCTGTCCGTCAGGTTGCGGTAAAGAACCTTACGGCCTAGGGCTCTTGGTGACCGGGATGTCGAGGCGAACATCACTATCCGGCATATTGGTCAGGTTGCGCATCTTGATCTGATCCAGCCGTGCCGCCTTCACATGGCCGTCCAGATATGCGAAATTGAGCAACTCCGAGTGGCGCGCGCCATAGGCATAGTTCTTCAGGTTGTACTGATCCACGTCTCGGCCCGAGCCGGCGTAGAAGTTATCCCCGTCAGACCAGCGGTTGGCGCTATCCCACAGGATAGCAAGCTCCGCCGGGCGGATCGCGGCCGCCAGCGAATTGCCACAGCTCGGGTAGGAGCCGCCTCCACCCGTGCCGGCATAGTTGTAGCTGTAGGACAGCTTGAACGAACGAGGGTCGGCATTACAGCCCCCGACGCCGTCGTTGCGATTGTTGTTTGGGTCGCTTGGGCAGGCCCAGACGCCGCCATTCTTGACGTAAGGCACCAGCACGTTGGCCACATGCCCGCGCCAGCCCACACTGACAAACGCGTCGTTACACGTCGGCGCGCCGGAACCTTGGGTTCCGGTCGGCATCATCTCATCGTAGTCCTGAATGTACATCGTGTACGACGTAGCGACCTGCTTCAGGTTGCTGCGGCAGGACGTGGCTCGGGCAGCCTCACGGGCCTTGGCAAATACGGGGAAGAGGATAGCCGCCAAGATAGCAATAATGGCAATGACCACCAACAACTCGATTAGGGTAAACCCTCGTCTACGCATGATTCTCCTTTGACGCAGGCAACACACACTCACTGTACGTTGCTTTCATCTTAATTTACCCGTTAAATGCCCAAATACCTTGATCGATTTTAATATTATCTTCAACCTCATCATTGTATTTATGTTGCGGCCTGTCGCTGACTTAACACAAAGAGACGAGATCCACCAACATTAGAAAGAACTTCGAAATCATCCTGCTGATTTCGAAGTTCTAAAAGCGTAATTGAACGACGTAGGCACGGAATTTCTCCGTTTTTAATCTAACCGCCACGTTATTCCATATGAGAGCTGCAGGAACAGCTTAGCATCCGCCTGCTTACCGGTGGGCAGGCAATGCCGGCTCGCTGAGCTTTAAGGATTGGTTCCGGGCGATATTCCGGAGAGATTGGCGTTTTCCCGACGGCCACCGGACGGTCAGCTCATCGACCAACAAGGCGCCCCCCAGTCCGAAGAGTAGGCGGGGGTCACTGGCCGCTAGATAGCTGCCGTCCGTCCGAACCTCGCGCGTCTGGCGAACCCCGCCCGCGCTGACTTCCACTTGCGCCCCGATTGCCGATCGATTGCTCGACCGGCCTTCCAGGCGAAGACTCAGCCAATTACCAGCGTGGTTACCCCCTTCATTGCGGTAGAGGTGCGGGGCGCCGCCCAGGTCGGACGCCAGTAGATCCGCGTCCCCATCGTTGTCGAAGTCGCCGGTCGCGAGCGCTCGTCCAACGATGGGGTGTTTGAAATCGTCGCCTACGGCGGTCGATACCTCTCGGAAGCTCCCCTGGCCGCTGTTTAGAAAGAGCTGCGGCCTTTGTGGATAGGAGTTTCCGCGGTCCACCTGCTGGATCGCGTCTTGCACGTGCCCGTTCACCAGGGTCAGGTCCGGGCGACCGTCGTTGTCGAGGTCCGCGAAGCTGGTCCCGAAGGCTACCCAGGGACGCGTCGTCTGTGCGACGCCCGCCCGGTTGCCTGCAGCTTCGTAGGTGCCGTGACCCAAGTTGTGGTAGAGGCTCTTCGGCTCGTCGGCGAAGTTGGCCACAAATAGGTCCGGCCGGAGGTCGCCGTCGTAGTCGCCGAAGCTCAGACCCATGCCGCCCTGTCGCCGTCCTTCACTGCTGAAGGCGGTTCCGTTTTCCAGCCCGACATTTTGAAAATGGCCCCGGCCATCGTTCTCAAAGTAATCCAGGGGCTGCTGATCGTTGGCTATCACCAGGTCGTCGTCGCCGTCCCGGTCGGGGTCGCCGAACGCCACGCCGAGCCCCTTGCCGTGAGCGTCGGCAAGCCCGCTCTCCCGGGTCGCATCGCGGAAGCGCGCCCCTTCATTCAAAAACAGCTGGCCTCGCTGGGCGGGGTAGGCATCCGGCCCCAGGCTCAGGCGAACGCCCTGCACTTCCGTGAACTCCGGCATCCCCGGCTTGAACTCCGCGTAGCAGGCAACGTAGAGATCCAACCGCCCGTCATGGTTCACGTCCGCGAACGCCGCACTGGTGGCCCAGCAGGGCACGCGGATCCCCAATGCTTCCGTAACGTCCGAAAAGGTGCCATCGCCCTGGTTGTGAAAGAGCGCGCTGCGATTGTACCCGGTAAGAAAAAGGTCCACGCGGCCGTCGTTGTCGTAGTCGCCGGTGGCGCAGCCGAACCAACGCCCTGCCTGCCGCGCGAGGCCGGAGGTCGCCGTTACGTCCGTAAAGCGTTTGCCGCCTTCGTTGCGAAAGAGGGCGGGATGGGGCTGTCCTACGCAGAGTACGTCCAACCACCCGTCGCCATCGTAATCCAGGAACGCCGCGCCGCCTCCCATCATCGCCAGGATATTGAGCGGGGGCGCGGCACCGGGGTCATAGCGGTAACTCAGACCCAATGGGCCGGCTACGTCCACCAGTTGGAACCCCACTCCGGGCGCAGCGGGCTTGGGGACGGACCGGCATCCGGCGATGACGAGCAACAGGGCAAGGGCTGCCGCGCAGCGGTGGGGGAGAGCGATCACAGCGTGGGTTCCGGATGAGCAGCGATCTCGGCGGAGAGCTGCCTCGCCTGCGGATCGCCCGGCTTCTCGCGGAGCACGCGGTCTACCTGGGGACGGGCCAGATCCGGCCGTCCATTCCGAAAGTATAGGCGAGCGAGCTTCAACCGAAGGGCGAGATCGCGGGGGCTGACCTTCAATTGATACTCCAGTTGAGCCGCTGCCAGCGAAAGGCGGTTCAACCGGCGAAAGCGGCGCATTGCGGACGCAGCGCGCTCCGTATGCCCGAGCGCGCGGGCGCAGAGACTGAGTTCGTAGAACGAAGATTCGTGCAGGGGATTCTCGCGGACATTCGTTTCCAGTTCCGTCTCGGCCTCCGCCAGCCGGCCGCGCTCCCGGAGGAGCTGAGCCAGATAGAAGCGCGGAGTCCACTTCTCCGTGCTGCCCGCGATGGAGCGTCGAAACGCGGCTTCCGCTTCCGCACCGTGCTGCTGGGCGTCTTCAGCCGCCAGCGCCCGGCCAAGCCAGAGATTCGCCGCCGGGTCTTGCGGCGCAAGGGTTTGAGCCCGCCGGGCAGAGACGACGGCTTCCGCAATCTTTCCAAGCCGAAACGCCATCTCCGCCGCGCCGGCCGCAACTTCCACAGACTGCGGGGCCACCGCCGCCGCCTGCCGGAAGTAGGATTCGGCCTCCGAGTAGCGATCACCCATCGCGGCGACCTGCGCGAGATGGATGAGTAGAGCCGGATGACGCGGGTCCTTCTGCAGTGCCTCGCGATAGAGCGCGAGGGCCGCATCACCCTGTCCGGCGGCTTCCTCGGCACGCCCCGTCCAGTACAGGGTATCGGCGTCTGACGCACCGAGATCGTGGATGGCTACCTGAAGGTGCGCGTACGCGGCCCTCACGTCGCCGGAGCTCAGCAGCGCGCGCCCCAGAAGGCGGCGCACAGACGGTCGCACCGGATAGCGCTCCACCAGAGGCGTGAGTACGCGGACGGCGTCTTGCGGCCGATCTGCGTCCAGATAGGACGTCGCGAGCAGTTCCTGCCCTGGCAGCGAATCGGGATGCGACAGCGCGTACCGCTCGATCCCCTCCAGCGACCCGCGACGCAGGAAAGCCAGCTCTGCTGGCTCTCGCCAGAGCCAGGCCGCTAGCAAGACGAGCACTCCCGCCAACCCGAGGAGTAGACGCAGCCGGGACGAAGTGTTTCCTGCTGAAGACTTTGCTTCGGGCTTCTTTGCCAACGCCGCTTCCTATCACCTCGCCGCCGGTACAATCCGCACGCAATTACACTCGCGGGGAGCTTGCCCCCATTCTATCAGTATGCCCCGAGCTCGCGAAGCCGGTCATCGCTGATGCCGAAGAAGTGGGCGATCTCGTGGATGACCGTATGCCGCACCTCGGCACGGATCGTCTCCGGATCGGAATAGCGGCGGAGCAGGGGACCCCGGAAGATGGTGACGCGATCCGGAAAGAGGGGCGTCATGCCGTTGCGCACCGTCAGGGGCACGCCCTGGTACAGCCCGAACAGGATGTGGCCGCGGGGCACCCGCGCCGCCTGCATCTGCTCCGCGGTCGGCTCGTCTTGCACGATCACGTCCACGTTGCGCAGCCGCTCGCGGAACTCGCGGGGCAACGTGGCGATGGCCTCGGACACCAGATCTTCGAATTCGTCTTCCACTACGGGCTGCTCCTACAACTGCGGATCCTGGCTCTATTAGAGCGTTCTTCTACCCACATGGGAAGGGGGCTACTGGGAAGGCAGAAGGATAGCGCTCTTGGGAGGGCAGCAACTCTGCGGAAGGCGTGCCCTGCTCCCGCAGTCGTGATCCCGAGGTACCGTGAGGATGCCGACGCTCCCACGCCTGAACACCTGAACGCTCAACGGGTAAGATCGAGATTACGATTAGGATTAAGAACCCCCCGGGCCGGCAACACCTGAACACCTAACACCGGAACACCTTCCCCGCACCTGAATCCAGAGTCACCGGAATCCGGACAACATGTGGTAGAATGGCGTGATTTCGCAAACGGTTTTTCGCTCTTTATCATTGACCCATGCCGCTCGATCGAATTTCCATCCGGGGTGCCCGGCAGCATAATCTCAAGAACGTCTCGCTCGACATTCCCCGCGACAAACTGGTGGTCATCACCGGCGTGTCCGGCTCCGGTAAGTCCAGCCTCGCTTTTGACACCATCTACGCCGAGGGCCAGCGGCGCTACGTGGAGAGCCTTTCCGCCTACGCCCGGCAGTTCCTGGGGCAGATGGACAAGCCGGACGTCGATTACATCGAGGGCCTCTCCCCGGCCGTCTCGATCGACCAGAAATCGACCTCCCGCAACCCGCGCTCCACGGTCGCCACCGTCACGGAGATCTACGACTACCTCCGTCTCATGTTCGCCCGTGTGGGCATCCCGCATTGTCCGCAGTGCGGCAAGCGGATCACCCAGCAGAGCGTGGAGCAGATGGTGGATACCCTCCTGGAGCTCCCGGAAGGTACCCGCATCCAGATCCTCGCCCCGGTGATCCGCGGCCGGAAAGGGGAGTACCGCAAGGAGCTGGAAGACATCCGCAAGCAGGGCTTCGTGCGCGTGCGGGTAGACGGCGAGATGCGCGAGGTCACCGACGACATTCCGCTCGACCGTTACAAACAGCACACCATCGAGGTGGTGGTGGACCGCCTCGTCCGCCGAGAAGGCGTTGAGAGCCGCCTCTCCGAAAGCATCGAGTCCGCCCTCAAGCTCACCGGCGGCATCCTCAGCGCCCTCTACGAAGCCCCCAAAGCCTCTTCAGAGGCAGAGGGCGATACCCCTGAACTCCTTAACACCCGAACACCGACTTCGGGAGAGCTCAACTTCTCCGAGCACTTTTCCTGCATCGACTGCGGCATCAGCCTGGAGGAGATCGCCCCGCGCAACTTCTCGTTCAACAGCCCGTACGGCGCCTGCCCGGCATGCCACGGGCTGGGCACCCACACGGAGTTCGATGAGAACCTGGTGCTGGAGCCGGACAAGAGCATCGAGCAAGGCGGCATCCTTCCGTTTGCCAGCAGTACCAGCGACTACGTGAACCAGATCTTCCGCTCCGTGGCCAACACCTCCGGCCACAACGAGCGCACACCACTGGGTAAGTGGAGCGAGGAAGCCCGCCACACGCTGCTCTACGGCTCCAAGAAGGCGATCCCGGTCACCTACACCAACCACCACGGCCGGATGCGCAGCTACAGCGCCCAGTTCGAAGGCGTCATCGGAATGCTCCAGCGCCGCCACACGGAGACCGGCTCCCAGTTGGTGAAGGAAGACCTGGAACGCTACATGTCCACCCGCCCATGCGAGGCGTGCAAGGGTGCGCGCCTGAAGCCGGAGTCGCTGGCGGTGACCGTGGGGGACCGGAACATCTCCCAGCTCACGGCGCTCTCCATCGGCAAGTCGCTCGCGTTCCTGAACGGGCTGGAGCTTACTGCGCGCGAGCAGACCATCGGCCGGCAGATCTTAAAAGAGATCCAGACCCGCCTCGGCTTCCTGAAGGACGTGGGCCTGGATTACCTCACCCTGGACCGCTCCGCCACCACACTGGCCGGCGGCGAAGCCCAGCGCATCCGCCTCGCCACGCAGATCGGCTCCGGCCTCATGGGCGTGCTCTACATCCTGGACGAGCCCTCCATCGGCCTCCACCAGCGAGACAACCAGCGCCTCATCGAAACCCTCACCCGGCTCCGCAACCTCGGCAACACCGTGCTGGTGGTGGAGCACGACGAGGAAACCATCGCCGCGGCCGACTGGGTGATCGACATCGGCCCCGGCGCCGGCGAGCGCGGCGGATACGTGGTTGCCTCCGGCACGCCGCAAGAAATCTCGGAGAACCCGGAATCGGTGACCGGCGCGTTCCTCTCCGGCCAGGCGCGCATCGAGGTGCCGGCGAAGCGGCGCGACCTGAAGGGCAAGCAGATCGAGCTGAAGGGCGCCCGCTCCCACAACCTCAAAAACGTGGACATCACCGTGCCGCTCGGCTGCTTCGTGGCGGTGACCGGCGTCTCCGGGTCCGGCAAGTCCACCCTGGTGCAGGAGACCCTCTACCCGCGCCTCATGCACAAGCTGCACGGCACTCGCACCGTGTGGGGCGAGCACGACGAGTTGACCGGCGCGGAGCACATCGACAAGGTCATCGACATCGACCAGTCGCCCATCGGCCGCACGCCGCGCTCAAACCCGGCCACTTACACCGGCGTCTTCGACCAGATCCGCGACCTCTTTGCCGCCACACCGGAGGCGAAGGTGCGCGGCTACATGCCGGGCCGCTTCAGCTTCAACGTGAAGGGCGGTCGCTGCGAGAGCTGCAAGGGCGACGGGATCATCAAGATCGAGATGCACTTCCTGCCGGACATCTACGTGCCGTGCGAGGTATGCAAGGGCAAGCGTTACAACCGCGAGACCCTGGAGGTCCGCTATCGGGGCAAGAACATCTCAGAGGTGCTGGAGATGACCGTCTCCGAAGGCTGCCAGCTCTTCGAAAACATTCCACCTATCTCCCGCAAGCTGTCCACCCTCCGCGACGTGGGCCTCGACTACATCCGCCTGGGCCAGCCGGCCACCACGCTCTCCGGCGGCGAGGCGCAGCGCGTGAAGCTCGCCTCCGAGCTGAGCAAGCGCTCTACCGGCCGCACCCTCTACCTGTTGGACGAGCCGACTACGGGCCTCCACTTCCGGGATATCCAGAAGCTGCTGGAAGTGCTCACCCGCCTGGTGGACACCGGCAACACCGTAGTGGTGATCGAGCACAACCTGGACGTGATCAAGACCGCGGACTGGGTCATCGACATGGGCCCCGAGGGCGGAGACGGCGGCGGCAGGGTGGTGGTGAGTGGCACCCCCGAAGTGGTAGCCCAGCACGCGGAGAGCCACACGGGCCGCTACCTGAAGAAGGTCCTCGTCCAGCGCGGCTACCTCCACGGCCCCGAAGTCGAGCCCGCACCCTCGCCCGCGCCAGTTGAATCGGATGGCAAGGCAGCAAAACCCACGCGCGCCAAAGCCGCCCCCCGGACCCGGAAAAAGGCAGAACCGGCCGCCACCTGATCGCAGCGGCGGCGCCAAACCGACACGGAAGGCGCCGCCGTTCCCTTCCGCCGCCTTCGAATCGAATCTGCCGC
>Ga0255338_1003128_pt1 | contig 20914 bp, 19 predicted proteins | sample MeOH1_35cm_T4_19_FD_203715 | JGI IMG/M metagenome (GOLD analysis project Ga0255338, IMG submission 203715) | Sandy soil microbial communities from University of British Columbia, Vancouver, Canada - MeOH1_35cm_T4_195 | ecosystem: Engineered > Artificial ecosystem > Sand microcosm > Unclassified ...
TTTGCAACTAATAATCATTTATGTATTACGAATAAATGAAGATTTTTTTCGAGCCGGAAATGCTGTATTAAAGTGGAATATTCTATTAGTGATTAGCAGTCTATTACTAAGTCTGATACCCATCATTCCATTTTCTAAAAAAAGACTTAGAAATTCTTTTTGAACCTTATATGAAAAAAGAATTCCTTTCCCGAAGATTCTGTGTTAGATACCAAGTATTTTAAATTAATTATTTTTGTTCTTTAGGCGGCATGTAAGCTCCCCTTATTTGTATTGGCAGTTCTGGTTTGGTATTGGTTTTCATGCCCTTAAATTTATAGGGCTGAAATTCCGACGACTAATACCGGTAACCTATACCAGAAAGCGGTAAATTACCGGTAACAAAGGCCTTAGATCAGGTATTTTACCGGTCTGATAATTTCTATATATTTGCAAAAGACTAATCTATTTACTATGAAAAGACAATACACCAGGGCCGTAATGTAAAACGCTTCCATGAAATGCTGGGTATCAAACAGGAAGGACTGGCCCTGGAACTGGGCGAGGATTGGAACCAGCGGAAAATTTCCCTGCTCGAACAGAAAGAGGTCATTGAAGAAGAATTACTCGCTGAAGTGGCTAAGGTTTTGAAAGTGCCAGTAGAGGCGATTAAGAATTTTGATAAAGAAGCAGCTATCAATGTTATTGGAAATAATTACCATGACAATTCAACCAGTAATGTAAATTATCACTGCACATTTAATCCTATTGACAAAATTGTGGAGATGTTTGAAGCTTTGATGAAAAGTGAAAAAGAAAAAGTTGAATTGTTACAGAATTTGCTGGATAAGAAATTATCTACTGAAGTATCCGGATCATTTGCAATGGCATTTAATCTCTTACCCTTCAAAGAATATGTTCGAAAGGATCGTAAAAATCGTAGGAAACTAAATAAGATATTATACGCAGATTTTACACGCCAAGCCAGCCAAAATGGTTGTATTGGTGCAATAGTTATAGCGCGTATAACTTAGTTATGTGCAATCCAAATAGACTAACAATAAAAAGACAAAGTGAAATATGAACGAAAAATATTTAATGCCGACACAAGAAGCAGGACGAAAGTTTGTTATGAGACAAATACAAGGAAGTGTTGTTATGCTCAACTTGCTTCGTTTTCGTGACATAGCGGACTATTCAGAAAGTCCCGAACTTATACCCAAAGAACCATTAAGTGGAAGACAGGCATATCAACTGTATATTGAACATACTTTGCCATTCTTGACAAAGTCGGGTGGAGAAATTTTATTTATGGGCGAAGGTGGAGATTTCTTAATCGGACCGACTACTGAACGATGGGACGCAGTACTACTCGTCAAACAAAATAGTGTGAATAGCTTCATCGCTTTTGAATCAGACAAGGATTATATGAAAGGTATTGGACACAGAACAGCCGCTTTATCCGATTCAAGACTTTTACCAATGATAGAAACAAAATGAAATCTAAAAAAGAAATAAAAGACAGTTATAAAGAAATGAAGTTTCGAATCGGAGTATTTCAAATCAAAAATACTGTCAATAATAAAATATATATTGAATGTAGCACAGACTTAGTTGCAATTTGGAACAGACATAAATTTCAGCTCAACGGTGGACTACATCCAAACAACAACCTACAAAAAGAATGGAATGAGTTTGGAGAAGAAAATTTTAAGTACGAAATACTAAGTGAAATAACACAGAACGATATAAAAACTATTGACCATTATCGTAGAGAAGCAAAACAACTTGAAGCGATGTTTATTGAAGAGTTACAACCATTTGGCAACAAGGGTTACAATACAGAAAAACTAAAATAAAAAAGGGCATTTCACATAACATAACATCGGTTTGGCAATATGGCGGATGAAGTGCTTCTATAAAACATTTGTACAAGGTTCAACATTAGGTATTCTATTCTTCTATATCAGAAACCTGATACTTCCATTCCAGGAAGGACTGGGTATGCTTATAGGAGGTGGTATAGCGTTCAAGCGTTCCCGGTGCGTATTCACTACCTACAAGGGCTGCCATTTGTTCATTGTGATGTTTAAATATGTCCATCAGCATAATTTTATCGACGCAGATCTCCTTTCCCAATAACAGATATTTAATATTTTCAGCTGTTACAGGATGGTCATTTTCAACTAAATTCTTACGGGCTTCATATACTTTTCTTTGCAAGACATCCAGGTAAGACTTGAGAGACTTGGCGAATTCTGTTTTACCATCCATTCTGCCAGCAGTGGAATTCCAATCCGAATAATCACATTTTCTTTTGGTGGAGATCTCCGATGAGATTCCATTTATAGTTACCCGTAAATACACCGGTCTTTGGCCTTCCTTGAAATTTTTTGGCTTTTTTAGATAAAATAACAAACCGAAACTTTTTTCCATTTTACTCACTTTGTAAGGTTATAAAATTACGCTCATCGCGAAGTGAACTAAATAGTTCAGTTCTTATAAAGTGTTAATAAAGAAGGACTTGTGTAAATTCCAGTGAGTCTTTGTAAAATAGAGACTACTCCACGAATTACTCACTGAACTATAGCGATAAAGTGGGGTAAATAGGGGGTAATGCTAAAAAGCAAAAAGCCCGCAAACACTTGATTTTGCGGGCTTTATTACCTAAAGTTTATCTTAATAAACCGATATCAGCGGAGAGTTAGGGATTCGAACCCCAGGACCTGTTACAGTCAACAGTTTTCAAGACTGCCGCAATCGACCACTCTGCCAACTCTCCGGGTGCAAAATAATAGTCTGGCGGTGGTTCTACCAAAAAAAGAATCGTTTTTAGAAAAAAACTTGTTTTCTGCAGGATCCATGGGCTTTTCTTAACTTACCAATTCCCAAACAGTTATGCCATGAAAAAACTCTTACGCACGCTGGCCATCCTGCTTGCTGTGATCCTTGTTCTCTTTTTCGCTTTTGTTCCGCAATACCTCGACCGGTCTAAGAATAAAGTCAGTATCAAAGGGCCTTTTACCAAACAGGGCTGGTACGATTCTATCCCTTTTATAGCCGATCTGCACTGTGATGCCTTGTTGTGGAACCGCGATCTGACCCAACTGCATCAGTATGGTCATGTAGACCTGCCCCGCATGCAGCAGGCCAACATGGCATTGCAGGTTTTTACCATTGTGAGTAAAGTGCCGGCAGGCATCAATATCGAACAAAATCCTTCCAACTCAGACCAGATCGGTCTGCTCAATTTTGCGCAATTGCAAATACCGGCCAACTGGTTCAGCGTTAAAACAAGGGCTTTGCGCCAGTGCCGCGATCTGGAGAGGCTTGCTAAAAATTCAAAAGGAGCGTTCCGGGTAGTTACCACCCAAAAAGAGCTGAAACAATTTATAACCGACAGAACAAAGAACCCAAAACTGGCAGCAGGTATGCTGGGATTAGAAGGCGCCCAACCGCTGGAGAATGACCTAAGCAACCTGGACGTTTTTTACCTAGCCGGTGTACGTTATATCGGCCTTGCCCATTTCTTCGACAACGAATGGGCGGGTTCTGCGCATGGAATGAACAAAACCGGGCTCACCCCCAAAGGAATTGAACTGGTAAAGAAAATGGACCGCCTCCATATCACCATCGACCTGGCCCATAGTTCGCAGGCCACCATCAGCGATGTATTTAAGTACCATACTGGCGCTTTACTGGTGTCGCATACCGGTGTGCGGGCTTTGTGCGATAACCAACGCAACTTATCCGATGCCCAGCTGGATGAGATCGGGAAACGCAATGGACTGGTAGGCGTGGGATTATGGGAAACCGCCGTATGTGGCAAAGATGCCGCCGCCACTGCGCGAACCATCAAATATGTTGCCGACAGGATCGGGCTCGATAAAGTAGCGCTCGGCTCTGATTGGGACGGTGCTTTTGAAATGCATTTTGATGTAACCGGCGCCCCCCTGATCGTTACAGAATTAGGGAAGCTGGGTTACGACCGGGTTTCTATCGAGAAAATCATGGGAGGCAATATCCGAGACTTTTTTTTACGCAATCTTCCGGAATAAGCACGCAATATCATGGATTAACGGATTAACGAATTGCGGATTAGCGAATTTGTTGACTGTTGATTTGTCTGTGTGGCGCTGCATAAAAAAATCAGCCAATCCTCTAACCATGTGTTGAAAAAAATCATTCTACCTGAGCTGTTTTATCTTTAAACAGGTAGATATTAGAACGCTTCGCCGAGGCTGATGAGGATGCTGTTATATCCTTTGCTGAATCCATAATCGATCCCGATATTGGTTTTGGATCCATTGTTGAATTTGACCCGCAAACCCGTTCCGGCGGCCGGATACCAGTTACGGAAGAGTCCGCCGGTGCCACTTACCGTAGTGAGGTTGCCAAATACCACAAAACCAAATAGACCATCTTTCGTAAGATCACGCCGGTATTCAGCTTCGGCATAATAGAGTGTTTTACCCCGGTAGCGGTTCTGGTCTATGCCTCTGCCGGAACGGTTGTAAGGATCGTAACCGATACTGGGCAGATCGAGATAAGGGGTGCCATTGTCAAGTGATGTCCACAAATAGGTCCAGAAAGCGAGTGTGTTCTGCTGGCTGGGTTGGCGCGGATTCAGGGATACATATTTACGGATATCTACAAATAAAGAACGCCAATCATCATCGCTACCTAACAGCTTTGTCTGCTGTCGATATACCAGGTTTACATAGGCCCCCGGCAAAGGATTGATGGCGTTATTCCGTGAATCGTATAAAAAATTTACACTCAGTCCTGATGCAAAAGACCCGCTGCCGGTTCCATAAGCATACCCTGTGTATTGGCCCAGTGTACCCGGTGCCACATCGGTTTGGATACTGGTATGATAATCGAGATGGTAACCCACACCGGCAAACAGGTAGGGTTTGATCCGTTTCAAAAATTGCTGGTGAAAACGGATATATACCTGGTCTACCAGCAGCGGAGTCGTATTGTTATGCGTGCTGCCCAGGCCCCAGGTAAACTGCGGGTAATGCAGGAAACGGGTATCGCCCTGTATGGTCCAGGTGTTATTGGGTAACCAGGCCGCTGTTCGCAATGGCAAACCATACCGACCCTTGAAATTCCAATACGGGGCAAAACTGGCGGTGGAGAGATAAGTAGTTTTACGAGGCCCGAGATAGGTACCGGCGGTAGTGCTGGTGATCAATGCGGTACCGCTTCCTCCGGGAACAGAAGCACCGAAAGGAAGAAAAGAAAAATAGATTTTTTTCCTGCCATCCACTTTCAGATCGGTGTCACGGATATGCAGCCATTTTACAACGATATCGATCAGGTCACGCTGCTTACCGGTGTCTTTGGTAACAAGTATCTCAGGAATAATGGTAGAGCCCTGTTGCGCAAAAACAGGCAGCGATGCCGCCAGCAACAGCATGAAAGAACCCATAACCCTTCTGCAGATAGCAGTATGAAGGAAGGAATAGTACACAGATAAAGATAAAAAATAATCCTGCGCGGTACTTACACAGCAATCCGGATCTCTTACAGGTTAACAGTCATTAATCCAGGTTTCTGGAGATCTTTTTAGCAGCTTCCAGTCCCAGTTTGATCATCCGGTTACGGATCTTATCGGTACAACGGAAGGCAGGCATATAAATACTCAGGCAGGCCACAATGGCGCCATTCCGGTAAACACCGGTAGCAAAACCAATGATTTGCACACTGTCTTCGATCACGGCATAACCTTTCTCGCGGATCTGTTCTATCTGCTGGTAAAATTTACGGGGGGTATTGGCATCATGCCAGATCTGCGAGGAGGGGAGGCCAAAACGGGAAATGAATTTTTCCAGTTCCTCATCCGGCAACATGGCAATCAGTAAACGACCGGTAGATGAGTCGTAGGCTTTCTTTTCATCCGGCGTATGCGCCTGCACCAGTTGATCGCTTTCTTTGCGGTGTATCACCACGCGGTTCTCGCCATTCAGTACTGCCAGCAAGGTATTTTCTTTCAGTTTCGCCGTCAGGATCTCCATTTCCAGGTCGGCAGCTTCTATCAGGTCTTTTTTGTAACCGGTATTACCCAGCAGGGTATAGAGTTGTTTGCCCGGCAGGTAACCCTTCTGCGCATCCAGTTTTTCCAGGTACCCGCGCAGGGTGAGGGTTTTCACTATATTGGCACAGGTTCCGGGTTTCAGATTGATGCCGGCAGAGATCTCGCCCAGCAGTTTGGGTCTTTCCGGATCTCGTGCCACAAATTCGAGTATGTCGATTGCCCGGTGAATTACCTGTATCATAGTTGGATCATTTTCTGTAAAAAACGTAGCGAAAATATGGAATGATTCAGAGAAAACCTTAGTTTCAATCCATATAAAAGAACAAAATTCCATTAGATGGAATAAACGACTGTCCGCTTATGAAACCAGCGTCTCCGCAACAGCGAAACCTGCTGTACCCTTTTATTTTAGTGACCTCCCTTTTCTTTTTATGGGGTTTTGTACATAACCTGGATCCCATCCTGATACCCCACCTGAAAAAATCCTTCAGCCTCAGTACCCTTCAGTCATCACTGGTAGACTCCGCCGTTTTTGTCGCCTATTTTGTCATGGCCTTACCGGCAGGTTACCTGATGCGGAAATACGGTTACAAAGCAGGTATCATTACCGGGTTGCTCTTGTTTGCCATCGGCTCCTTTTTATTCATCCCCGCTGCCAATACACAGCAATACCTTTTTTTCCTGCTGGCACTCTTCATCATTGCCTGTGGATTAACCATACTGGAAACCGCCGCCAATCCCTATGCCTCTTTGCTGGGCGATCCGGACACGGCCACACAGCGACTCAATTTTGCCCAATCCTTTAATGGACTGGCCGCCACACTGGCACCCATTATCGGTGCCCGTATTATACTCACCAAAGGTTTTTCGGATGAAGAACTGGGGGCCATGACCGACGCGGCAAGGCAGGTGGCGCTGGCCTCAGAAGCCGCCAGTGTAAAAATGCCCTATTTCGTATTGGGTAGCCTGATACTGGTGGTAGCCGTTTTATTTGCCCTGATCAAATTACCCGAGATCCACGATGAGGAGGAAACAGTGGCGGGTACTTCTATCTTTCACAGCCTGCGCCATAGCCATTTGCGCTGGGCAGTAGCAGCACAGTTCTTTTATGTAGGGGCACAGGTTTGTGTATTCAGTTTTTTTATTCTCTATGCGGTAGAAGCGGCTCAAATAGACAAAATCAAGGCCGCGGATTATCTGGGATGGGGATGTGGCATGGCATTTATGATCGGCCGTTTTGCCGGAACTTTTTTTATGCGTTTCATACAACCCGCCCGTTTGCTGGCTTTGTATGGATTGTTCAGTACCCTTCTTTGCGGCGTGGCCATGTTTGCACACGGATTACCGGCCGTATACGCGGTGATCGGGATCGCTTTTTTTATGTCGGTCATGTTCCCTACCATCTTTTCACTGGGTATCACCGATCTCGGTGCCGATGCCAAATATGGCAGCAGCCTGATCGTGATGGCCATCGTAGGTGGGGCTATTATGCCGCCTATCATGGCACAGATCAGTGATAAGACAGGAAATATTCAGTTAGGCTATATTGTACCGTTGCTCTGTTTTGTCATTGTTGCGTATTTTGGCTGGAAGGGGCACCGGGTTCAAAAAAATCAACCACATGCGTAGATATTGCCTGGCACTGGATCTGGTGAATGATGCCGCCAGCATTGCCGCTTATGAAGACTGGCACCGGAAAGTATGGCCCGAGATCATCAGCAGTATTACCGGATCAGGTATTCAGCAGATGCAGATTTACCGCGCCGGTAACCGTTTATGCATGATCATGGAAGTGAAGGAAGCATTTAGTTTTGCTGCAAAAGCGGAATCCGATGCCAACAATGAAAAAGTACAGGAATGGGAAAAGTTGATGTGGCATTTTCAACAACCCCTACCGTTTGCCCAACCGGGTGAAAAATGGATCCTGATGGATAAAATATTTGATCTGGAAGAAGATTATATAAAACCTTAAGCGCAGCGAATGATGTTTTCACTCAATCAACAAACAGCCGTGATCACCGGTGGCGGAAGCGGGATCGGCAGATCAGTGGCAGAGGTATTTGCCAGTCAGGGAGCCTTCGTGCACCTGATCGATATCAATGAAGAACAGGTAAAACAGACTGTTGCCGGAATAGAAAAAGCAGGCGGTAAAGCAGCCTATTATATTTGTGATGTGAGTAACCAGGCACAGGTACATACAATATTCCAAAACATCGGCCAGCTGGATATACTGGTCAATAGCGCCGGTATTGCACATATCGGTACTGCCGCCACTACCAGTGAAGCGGATTTTGAAAAAGTATTCAATGTAAACGTAAAAGGCACCTATAACTGTTTACACGAAGCCATCCCGCTATTCATCCAACAGGGTGGGGGCGTGATCCTGAATATCGCTTCCATTGCCGCATTAGTGGGTATTCCAGACAGGTTTGCCTATAGCATGAGCAAGGGTGCAGTATATGCCATGACACTGAGTGTAGCCAAAGATTACCTGAACCAGGGCATCCGCTGTAATTCTATTTCACCGGCAAGGGTACATACGCCTTTTGTGGATGGATTTCTTACCAAAAACTATCCCGGCAAAGAAAAAGAGATGTTTGCAAAACTGTCGCAGTCGCAACCCATCGGCCGCATGGCCAATACTACCGAAGTGGCTTCGCTGGCCCTCTATCTCTGCAGCAAAGAAGCTTCTTTTATTTCGGGAAATGATTACCCGATCGACGGCGGATTCATCAAACTGAATAATTAACCGGATGGCGGACAGGATACAAGCTAAAACTGCGACTTGCTCAAGGATAGGGCGGTACATTTTGTTATTACTGCTGGTCATTCCCGGTTTTACCATCCACGCACAGGAACCTACGGTGTGGCAAACTGCCGCACAGCAATTATCCCAACAGTTACTCGAGGAAGCCAGCTGGGCCCTGCAACAGGAACCCGTCACCGTTACCGCCAGTTATTCTCCCAGATCTGCCGGAGGCAAACATGATTTTTTTTCGGAAGGCGATTACTGGTGGCCCAACCCGGTTAGTGCGGATAGTCCTTATATACAAAAAGATGGCTTGACCAATCCCGCCAATTTCACCGCACACCGCCTGGCCATGATCCGTTTCAGCCGCATCATGGGTGCACTGGCATCTGCATATCAACTAACCGGCAACCGGATATATGTGCTGCATGCAGTAAAACATTGCCAAGCCTGGTTCGGAGATACTGCTACGCTGATGAATCCACATCTCTTATATGCGCAAGCCATCAAGGGACGTTTCACCGGCAGGGGCATCGGCATCATTGATACCATCCAGTTAATGGAAGTAGTGCAGGCTTTACTGGTGATGCAATCATCCGATGCTATGGATAAAAATTGTTACCTAACCACACAGCAATGGTTTTCACAATACCTTACCTGGTTAACCACACATCGATATGGTATCGATGAAATGAAAGCCGAGAATAACCACGGTACCTGCTGGGTAATGCAGGTAGCCTGTTTTGCGCGTTTTACCAACAACCCAACTTTATTGGATGTTTGTGCCCATCGTTACAAACGGGTATTACTGCCCAACCAGATGGCGGCAGACGGTAGTTTTCCGAGGGAAACGCGTCGTACCAAACCTTATGGCTATTCGCTTTTTAACCTCGATGCCATGGTGATGATCTGCCAGATACTCTCCACACCGGAAAATGATCTCTGGCATTATACCACAAGCGATGGGCGTTCTATTCAAAAAGGGATCGGGTTCCTTTATCCGTATATCAAAGACAAATCAACCTGGCCCTTTCCCAAAGATGTGATGTACTGGGATAACTGGCCCGTAGCACAACCTGCTCTTTTACTGGGAGCTGCTGCCTTTGGCGAAAAAAAATGGCTGCAAACCTGGACAACACTCGATCATGCACCCAAGGAAGAAGAAGTGATCCGTAACCTGCCCGTCCGGCATCCGCTCATCTGGCTCACCAAATAAGCGGCACTTTCGAACAAAAAAGCGGAGTAAACGTTTTCGTAAATAATAAACAGCCGCCTCCCGGAGCAGCGTATTTTTACGTCAGATAATTCATTCATTCCAAAACTAACTTGCTATGATTCCCACCAAAGCCTATGCGGCAGTAGATGCCAAAACGCCATTGCAACCTTTTTCTTTCAGCAGGAGAGACCTCCGTGCAGATGATGTACAGATCCGGATCCAGTATTGTGGTGTATGCCACAGCGATATTCACCAGGCCAGAGATGAGTGGGGTGGTTCCATGTATCCCATGGTGCCGGGTCATGAGATCATCGGCGAAGTAGTGAGTACCGGTGCAAATGTAACCCGCTTCAAAGCAGGAGATAAAGTTGGGGTAGGTGTGATGGTGGATGCCTGCTGCACCTGTAAGAACTGCAACAGAGACCAGGAACAATATTGCGAAGAAGGTATGACCGGCACGTATAATGCCATGGAAAGAGATGGCGTAACCGTGGCGCAGGGTGGTTACTCTTCGCAGATCGTGGTGAAAGAAAGATTTGTATTACGCCTTTCACATAAACTGGATCCCGCCGCGGCAGCACCTTTGCTCTGTGCAGGTATTACCACTTATTCGCCTTTGCGCTTTGTAGGGGTTACGGCTGGACAGCGGGTGGCGGTGGTAGGACTCGGCGGACTGGGGCACATGGGTGTAAAATTCGCCGTATCCTTTGGGGCAGAAGTAACCGTGATCAGTACTTCCCCTTCCAAAGAAGCCGATGCCAAAAGATTGGGGGCACATCATTTCCTGCTGTCTACAGACAAAGATGCGATGAAAAAACATGCCAGTCATTTCGATGTAATCCTGGATACGGTTTCTGCCAACCACGATTACACCGAATTTCTCGACCTGCTGGATATCGAAGGGAAACTGCTGATCGTGGGACTTCCTTCCAAAGAACCTTCCTTATCGCCCTTCTCCCTGATCACCAAACGCCGTAGTATTATCGGTTCCATGATCGGCGGTATCAAAGAAACCCAGGAAATGCTTGACTACTGTGCAGAGAAAAATATTGTTTCGGATGTAGAAGTGATCCCGGTTCAGTATATCAACGATGCGTATGAAAGAATGATCCGTTCCGATGTGAAATACCGGTTTGTGATTGACCTGTCTACTTTGTAACCAAACCTTACGCTATGAAAAAGCCATGGTCTCATAACCATGGCTTTTTCATATCTATCAACGCTGTTACCAGCCAATACCATAATCTTCTCCGTTATTACTACTGCCACCCCACAAGCTGCCATGTTTCCAATCGAACAGGATGGCATTGATGGGTCCGCTGGTTCTGCTGCCGGTAGTTATTTTATAGCCCATTTTTTTCAGTTCTTCACTCACAGCCCCCGGTGTCTGGTTTGACAGAAGTATACTGCCGGGTTTGGGTAAACGATCTGCCAGTTTACTGCCGCCCAATGATAACCATAACTGGTTGGTATTAAAATTAGGTGCTTCGGTTGCCTGCTGCACCGTCATACCAAACTCTACGATGTTGAGGAAAAACTGTACCAGGTTCTGGTCCTGTGTATCGCCACCCTGCACACCAAAACAGAGAAAAGGTTTACCATCTTTCAATGCCAGCGAAGGGGTTAAGGTAACCCTGGGTCTTTTACCGGGTTCTACCACGTTAAACGGATCAATCATTGGATCGAGTACAAAACTCTGCATGCGCTGACTCATACCAATGCCCGTATTACCTGCAATACAGGCCGGTAACCAGCCACCACTGGGTACGATAGACACTACCCAGCCGGAAGTATCCGCCGCTTCCACAGAAGTGGTGCCACGCCATAAACGATCCATATAAGCTTCATCTATAACAGGCTCCGTCAGCATTGCCGTCTGGTCGTGTTTGGGAACTGCATTACCCAGGCCGGTACCACTGTCGGTTAACGCCCTTCTTTGTTTGATGAGGTCTGTAAACGGATTGGTCTTGCCTTCATACGGATAAGGATCACCGGGTTGTGCAAAAGCATCGTTCTTCTCAAAACCGATCAGTTTGGCCCTGTCTTTGGCATAGGCTTTACTCAACAAACCTTTCATCGGCTCTGCCGGCGGAAAAGCCGGATCACCATAATAAAAATCACGGTCTGCATAAGCCAGGTTCATGGCCTGGTAAACGGTATGAATGTATTGGGGACTATTATACCCCATCGATTTCAGGTCAAAATTCTCGAGGATATTCAGCGATTGCAACATCATCGGGCCCTGTGTCCATTGCTGTAATTTGTATACATCAATGCCTTTGTAAGAAGTCTGCATCGGCTCTTCTATCACCGGTTTCCATTTGGCGAGGTCTTCTTTGGTGATGAGTCCGCCCTGTTCTTTACTGCCTCTTACAAACTCATCGGCAATATCTCCTTTGTAAAAACGGTCGTACGCAGCCATAATGGCTTCTTTACGGCTCTTCTTTTTCTTCAGTGCATTTTGTTCTGCTTCTACCAGTTTGGTCAATGTTTGCAGCAGGTCTTTCTGCACAAAAATCTCACCCGCCTCCGGTGCTTCCCGTTTTTCGCCTTTATGTGTCAGGAAAACTTTAGCAGAATAGGGCCATTCCCTGATCCGGTCTTTTCCTCTTTCCATGCTATTGGCCGTTTGTGCATCAATCGGATAACCTGCGGCTAATTGCATGGCAGGTGCCAACACCTGTTCCAGGCTCATGGTGCCAAATTCAGACAGCATCAGGCAGAGACCTCCCACCGTACCCGGTGTTACCGCAGCCAGCGGGCCATATTCGGGTGGAAAATTGTATCCCTTGCTTTTGAAAAAATCAACCGTTGCACCGGTAGGAGCCACACCCAGTGCATTGATGGCAATTACTTTTTTGGTTTTGGGATTATAGATCAATGCCTGTGTTTCGCCACCCCAGCTAAGTACGTCCCACATGGTGCAGGTAGCGGCCAGCATGGCGCAGGCAGCATCTACGGCATTACCGCCTTTCTGAAAAACGATCGAGCCCGCTGTGGCCGCCAGTGGTTTACCGGTGATGGCCATCCAGTTCTTACCATGCAGCGGTGGTTTCTGTGTGGGTTGTGCAAACAGGCTTACTGTGATCAGCAGCAAAAACAAAAGGGAGGGGGTTCTTTTCATATGTTGCATTTTACAATTGGGAAAGACTAAAGATAACGTCTTGTGCTATTGAATTATTTAGAATTTATTGGGACATAAAATAAAAACTATCCATTCAGGTTGTTCGATGAAAAATTTCTAATCAGCCCGCCTGAGGCGGACGGGCCTCTTTTTGTTCGGTGCCGGGCGAAGGCAGACAAAATGATGCGTAGCACAACACGTTAAAGATACTCATCTCTGTTTATTTTACAGTGGCATGACAGTTTTGGCCGCATTCAGGCGGTTCCCCTAACATTTATCATATTTTACCGGTTTGTGCCGGAATAATTTTGCCCTGTATTACAACTCTTACCATGACCACTACTATTTTACCTTTATTGCAGAAGTACGACCTGCCCACACCCCGTTATACCAGTTATCCCACGGTTCCTTACTGGGATTTTGGAACACTGACCGAAGCCAGCTGGAAAGAGACCGTTGTTAATACTTTCCGAGAAGAGAACGGGGAACTGTGTATCTATATCCATCTGCCTTTCTGCGAAAACATGTGCACGTTCTGCGCCTGTAACAAACGCATCACCGTTAACCATGCCGTGGAAGATCCTTATATCAGCAGTGTACTCAAAGAGTGGTCGATGTATCGCTCGCTCTTACCTGCTACGCCTGTGATCAGAGAAATTCACCTGGGAGGTGGTACCCCAACTTTTTTCAGTCCCGATAACCTGGAACAACTCATTAAAGGCATTACCCGGGACGCCATCGTTACAGAAGATCATGAATTCAGTATTGAAGTACATCCGAACTATACAACCGAAGAACATATCAAAAGACTGGCATCGGTAGGGTTTAACCGGATCAGCCTGGGGGTGCAGGATTTCGATCCCAAAGTACAGTTTGTGATCAACCGGATCCAGTCGTTTGAAAAAACCAAGGAAGTGGTAGACTGGGCAAGAAAATATCATTACAACAGCATTAACATCGACCTGGTATATGGTTTGCCTCACCAGACCGTAAGCAGTGTAGAACATACCATTGAGCTGATCAAAACCCTGGTGCCCGACAGGATCGCGTTTTACTCTTATGCACATGTGCCCTGGAAAAGCAAGGTACAGCGCAGGTATTCAGAAACCGACCTGCCTGCCGCGGCGGATAAATGGGCCATGTACAGCAGGGGGAGGAAATTGCTGGAAACAGCCGGTTTTCAACCGATCGGGATGGATCATTTTGCACTGGCCAACGACAAACTGTTTACCGCCGCCCGCGAAGGCAAACTACACCGGAATTTCATGGGATATACAACCACCCGCTCGAAGCTCATCATTGGACTGGGCGTATCCAGTATCAGCGATGCCTGGTATGGTTTTGCGCAGAATGAAAAAGAAGTGGAAGCCTATGAAGAAAAGATCAGCCAGGGTATTTTGCCAATCGTGCATGGCCATACATTAAGTGAGGAGGATACTGTTATCCGCAGAAAGATCCTGGAACTGATGTGTAAGAACGAAACCGTACTGGATCACCCGGTACTGGATCCTGCATTTGTAGCAACGGCTTTCGAAAAACTGGCGCTGCTGGAAGCTGATGAACTGGTCAGGGTTACCGGCCGGAAAATACAGGTTACCGAGCGGGGCATGTCTTTTATCCGCATCATCAGTGCGGCCATGGATGCCTATCTCTGGCGCAACCATAGCGGTACCAATACTTTCAGCAAAGCGATCTAGCGATTTTCGGTTGTTGCAGCCACAACCCGGTATTTACCCACTCATCCAATTGATCCGGATTTTGATAGGCCGGGGCTTGTACCTTTGTACAAACAAGTACTATCATTGAAGCACCTCGCAGCCCTCAATAAATATTTCTGGAAATACCGAAACCGTTTTTTTATCGGGATCTTTTTCGTAGTGGCTTCCAACTATTTTGCGGTGCTGGCACCCCAGGTTACCGGTTTCGTGGTGAACCAGGTACAGCAACGTTTACCCGGCGCCCGTCCGGCCGCTACCAAACCGATGCATGATTCACTGGTAGACTGGTTCATTACCACCATCCAGGCGGGTAATTTCAGTTTTGGCTGGCTGGTAGCGATTTGCAGTCTTACCATTCTGGGCCTGGCTATTTTACGGGGCATACTAATATTCTTTATGCGGCAGACCATTATTGTGATGAGCCGGCATATCGAATTTGACCAGAAAAACGAGATCTTCCAGCATTACCAGCAACTGGATACACAATTCTATAAAACGCATAGCACCGGTGACCTTATGAACCGCATGACGGAAGATGTAAGCCGGGTAAGGATGTATACAGGTCCGGCCGTGATGTACCTGATCAACCTCATCACCCTCATCGGGTTTTGCGTGGTGAATATGCTGCGCAAAGATGTACACCTCACTTTACTGGTACTGGCTCCCTTGCCGGTGTTAGCGATCACGATTTACCTGGTGAACAGCGTCATCAACAAAAAAAGTGAAAAGATTCAGGGGCTGTTGTCAGACCTTACCACGAATGCACAGGAATCCTTCTCCGGTATCCGGGTCATCAAATCTTTTGTTCAGGAAAAAGCCATGCTGGGTTTCTTTCAGCGGAACAGCGAATCGTATAAAACCAATGCGGTAGGACTGGCCAAGGTGGAAGCCATTTATTTTCCGAGTATGGCGCTGATGATCGGGCTGAGTACATTGGTGACCATCATGGTGGGGGGTATGCAGGCGCTGGAAGACAGCAGTAAAGTAGGATTGGTTGTTGAGTTTGTGATCTATATCAATATGCTCACATTCCCCGTAAGCGCCATCGGCTGGACGGCCAGCATGATCCAACGGGCCGCAGCTTCGCAGAAAAGACTGAACGAATTTCTGCAAACAAAACCCACCATCACCAACAGCGAAGAAAAAGTACATACACCGGTAGCCGGCGATATTCATTTTAAACATGTCAGTTTCACTTATCCACATACCGGCATACAGGCTTTGCAGAACTGCCACCTGCATATCCGCAAAGGGGAGAAAATCCTGTTACTGGGCAGAACAGGCAGCGGCAAATCTACCCTGGCACAGCTTTTACTCCGTTTCTATGACCCGCAGGAGGGCAGTATCAGCATCGGCAGCACCGATATCAGGCAGATTGACCTGCGGACACTCCGGGAACAGATCAGTTATGTACAACAGGATATATTCCTGTTCAGCGATACGGTGCGAGATAATATCAGTTTCGGATTAGCCAGTCCTGCCACGCAGGAAACCATTGAACAAGCGGCCGGGTTCTCCAGTGTACACAAAGAGATCCTCGGGTTCAGCAAGGGATACGACACCCTGATCGGCGAAAGGGGTGTAACCTTAAGCGGTGGACAGAAACAACGGATCTCCATTGCCCGTGCATTGATCAAAGAACCGGAGATCATCGTATTCGACGACTGCCTCAGTGCCGTTGATGCCAAAACAGAAAATGAAATCATCGGTAACCTCTACCGGTACCTGCATGATAAAACGGCCATCATCATTACCCACCGCATCTTCTCCAGTTTTCCTTTCGATAAAATCATTGTACTGGAGAACGGGCAGCTGGTAGAACAGGGCACCCACGAAACCCTGATGGCAAAGAATGGGTATTATGCAGAATTATTCAAGCTGCAACTGATGGAGAACAGGTCGGATAAGGCCGAATCCTGATTACCCGGAAACCACGTCAAACCCGCATATTTACTGTGTTACGGCCCCCCCGGTTACCCCTGTTCCGGACTTTCTGCTAAAATTTTGGTAATTCATAAACAATCCTATATTTGTCATACTTAAAAAAGGATTCGAAAACCAAAAAACTAACTACTGTGGCGTACGAGAACAACGACAAAAAAATGGAAAGTGTTTACAGCAAACGGATCAGGGCAGGTAAAAGAAGAACCTATTTTTTTGATGTAAGGGCAACCAGGGGAAATGATTATTTTCTGACCATCACTGAAAGCCGCAAGCGCTTTGATGACAATGGGTACGACAGGCATAAGATCTTCCTGTACAAAGAAGACTTTAATAAGTTTATCAAGGCCCTTGGCGAAGCCATCGACTACGTAAAAACCGACCTGATGCCGGATTTTGATTTCGATGCTTTCAACCACGAATATGATGAAGATGGAGCACCGGCGGCAGAAGGTGGCGAAGTAGCAGTTGCTGCAGAAGAAGCTGCGATTGAACCAGCTGTTGTGGTAGCAGAAACACCCGTAACACCGGTAGCTGTCAGCAGTTCGATAGCAGATGCAGAAGCCTCTAACCTGGCTTCTGAAGAAGTAGACAAATGGTAATACACACCCATAGAAAACTGAAAGAGCCGCTGGTTAGCGGCTCTTTTCATTTATAAAGTCTTCAACATCCAGATATCACATCCGTTATGCCCCGAGTTACCCATGGGGCCTTTCAAATAAGTGAATCCGAATTTCTCATATACACTGACCGCTTTCTTTAATTCGGGCATGGTTTCGAGGTAGACAGACTGAAAGCCGTTTTCTTTGGCTTTCAATAAACACTGGTCGATCATGAACCGGCCCAGCCCCAGCCCGCGGGCAGCGGGAGAGAGGTACATCTTCACCAACTCGCAGGTGTCTTGCGGCAAACCCTCCGTCGGAAAAATGCCTGCCCCACCTACCAACAGGCCATCTTTTTTCACAGCTACATAATAGGCGCTTTGGGGGGTAGACTGAAACAGTTCAAACAAATGATCCGTTGAATCATCATAATAAACGGTGCCTGGTCTGGCAGCGCCAAATTCTTCGAGACTGCGTCGGATAATGTCCGCCATGGCTGCATTATCGCCCGGCGCGATGGGTCTGATGGTTACTCCTTGCATGATCAGGGTTTGATAAAAGCTTTGAAAGCATTGATCAATCCGTTGGTGGATGAATCATGTGCGTTGACAGGATCTTCCGTTACCAGTTCCGGCAGGATCTGGTTGGCCAGTTGTTTACCCAGTTCCACACCCCATTGGTCAAAACTGAAAATATTCCAGATCACACCCTGTACAAAGATCTTGTGTTCGTATAAGGCGATCAGGCTGCCCAGCGTACAGGGATTGATCTCTTTCACCAGGATGGAGTTGGTGGGTTTGTTTCCTTCAAATATTTTAAAAGGCGCCAGTTTCTTGATCTCTTCCTCGTTTTTATTTGCTTTCATCAGTTCAACCTTCACCCCATTTTCGGTTTTTCCGTTCATGAGCGCTTCTGTCTGTGCAAAGAAGTTGGAGAGCAGTTTCACATGGTGATCGCCCAGGGCATTGTGGCTGATAGCTGGCGCAATAAAATCGCAGGGGATCATACAGGTTCCCTGGTGAATCAGCTGGTAAAACGCATGTTGTCCGTTGGTACCGGGTTCTCCCCAGATCACAGGGCCGGTAGCATAATTCACCGGGTTGCCGCTGCGGTCGATACTTTTTCCGTTGCTTTCCATATTACCCTGTTGGAAATACGCAGGGAAACGGTGCATGTATTGATCGTAAGGAAGGATGGCTTCGCTTTGGGCACCAAAGAAATTGGTGTACCAGATACCGAGTAATGCCATCAGTACCGGAATATTCTTATCAAATTTCTCTTTGTGAAAATGCTCATCTACCGCATGGGCGCCTTTGAGTAATTGCTCAAAATGATCATACCCGATGGTGAGGGCAATCGATAACCCAATCGCACTCCAGAGCGAATAACGGCCGCCCACCCAATCCCAGAACTCGAACATATTGGCTTTATCGATACCAAAAGCCGTTACTTCTTTTTCATTGGTACTTAATGCCACGAAATGTTTGGCCACATGGGCTTCCAGTTTGGCTTCTTTCAAAAACCATTCCCGGGCAGTAAGGGCATTGGTCATGGTTTCCTGTGTGGTAAATGTTTTGGAAGCCACCAGGAACAGGGTTTCTTCTGTGTTTACCTTCTTCAGGGTTTCGGCAATATGGGTACCATCCACATTACTTACAAAATAGGTTTGAATCCCTTCTTTCCAGTAGGGGCGTAGGGCTTCGGTTACCATAAAAGGTCCCAGGTCGCTGCCACCGATACCGATATTCACAATGTATTTGATCTTTTTGCCGGTATACCCTTTCCAATTACCGCTATGCACTTCTTCGCAGAAAGTTTTCATGTGTTCCTGCACTTTGCGGATCCGGGGCATGATGTCTTTTCCTTCAACCAGGATAGCTGTATCGGAAAAATTACGAAGGGCTGTATGTAATACGGAACGCTGCTCGGTTTCATTGATTTTGATACCAGCAAACATTTCATGAATGGCCTCTTTCAGCTTACAATCCTCTGCCAGCTGCAGTAACAGTTGCAGTGTTTTCTGGCTGATAATATTCTTGGAATAATCGAAAAGGATCTCTCCCAGGCGGATGGAGAATTTCTGAAAACGTTCCGGATCAGCCGCAAACAGGTCGCGCATGTGCCGGCGACTCATTTCCTCCTCATGGTGTTTCTTCAATAAAAACCAGGCCTGTGTATTCGTTGGGTTAATTCTGGGTAACATAGCTCTACTGTTAAATGTCTCTTCTTCGTTATAAGGTATTGATCAGGTCAATGGTTCGGACTACATCCTGCGGGTGAATATCCAGGTGTACCACGATCCTTACTTGTGTGGGTGCAATCGCTATAACAAGTACACCCTGTTCTTTAAAACGGGCCGCCAGCGTGGCTGCCGTATATCTTCCTTTCACTTCAAAAATGAGGATATTGGTCTCTACCGGTAAGATCTCACCCACAAAATCCTTTCCCTGCAAGGCAGCGGCGATCTGTTGGGTGTGGCGGTGATCCTCTGCCAAACGGGCCACATGGTTCTCCAGGGCATAGATACCGGCGGCTGCCAGGTAACCTGCCTGCCGCATACCGCCACCAAAGATCTTTCGGATGCGCCGGGCTTTTTTGATCAGGGCCGATGTACCGATCAGTACACTGCCTACCGGGGTTCCCAAACCTTTACTCAGACAGATCGAGATGGAATCAAATACCTCCCCATACTGCTTGCAGGTTTCATTTTTAGCCACCAGGGCATTGAATAAACGGGCCCCATCCAGGTGCAACTTCAGATTATTTTGTAAACAAACCTCTTTAATAGCCTGTATATCAGCAAAATGATAACAGCTACCACCACCTCGATTTCCGGTATTTTCGAGCGAAACCAGGGTGGTAACGGGTTTATGCACATCATCCGGATTGATATTTTCCCTCACCTGGTCCGCCATGATCCGTCCCCGGTTACCATCAATCAGCCTTACCGATGCGCCGGCATTAAATGCAATGCCACCACCTTCGTACTGGTAAATATGCGATAATTTCTCACAGATCACTTCATCACCCGGTTGCGTATGACATTTAATCGCTATTTGATTGGTCATGGTGCCACTCGGACAAAAAAGAGCAGCCTGCATCCCAAAAAGGGAAGCCGAAGTGCTTTCCAGCTGGTTAATGGAGGGGTCCTCACCAAAAACATCGTCCCCAACAGGGGCTTTCATCATTGCCTCCAGCATTCCCGGGGTAGGACGGGTTACTGTGTCTGAGCGAAAATCGATCATAGGTTGCGAAGATACTCCGAATAGGTACTGTAACCCAAGCCGATAGGCGGATAATTTATACAGATTTCCTGCAAAAGCCCGCGCTTTTTTGCCCATTTACCTAAGTTTTTCCACAAAAGCTGGCATATTTCGATGTTCCAACGTACCTTTGCAGGCCTCAGAATGGGATGGGTTAACTACTTTAACTATTTCCTTTACAGCGTTTACAAAACAAATGGGGTCTTAGAATCGTTTACTATAAATACGTAACTATACAACATGAGGCAGCTCAAGATCGCTACACAGATTACCAACAGA
>Ga0255338_1003129_pt1 | contig 20897 bp, 23 predicted proteins | sample MeOH1_35cm_T4_19_FD_203715 | JGI IMG/M metagenome (GOLD analysis project Ga0255338, IMG submission 203715) | Sandy soil microbial communities from University of British Columbia, Vancouver, Canada - MeOH1_35cm_T4_195 | ecosystem: Engineered > Artificial ecosystem > Sand microcosm > Unclassified ...
CGATTTCTTCAGGTTTGTCCGTGAGGTCGATCTCTTCGTATTTGATGCCCTGATCTTCAAAGAAGTTTTTTGCGCGAACGCAGTACGGGCACGGATCTTTCGAGTAGATGACAACTTTAGCTGTTTGATTTTCCATATTCACCTCAAGGGGCGGGCCCCTTTTTATAATGTAACTTATACTATAACATTAAGAGCAGTAACTTTCTAGCAATGAGCGGAATTCCAGAGGTTTTCGTAACACTTTGAGCTGATCAAAAGCGGTCTTTGCCTCGGGGCTCTTTAATGAGAGGGCGCGGAGCCATTGTTTGGTTCTGCTGACCGCGAAGTACTCATTAATGTGAAAAGTACTCGCTTCAAAGAAGCCCGGCAGCAAGTTTTTGGTATTTTGCCAATGGGCCTCCGTCACATTTTCCTGAGCGAGGCTTTCGCGAATCTGTTTGAAAATGTAGGGATTGCTCATCGCGCCTCGGCCGATCATAAAATCACTGCAGCCCGTGACCTCGCGGCAACGATGGAAATCGGCGGTATTCCAGATTTCGCCGTTGGCGATGATGTGAATTTTCGTGGTCTCTTTCAGGCGCGGGATCCACTCCCAGTACGCGGGCGGTTTGTAGCCGTCGGTCTTGGTTCTGCAATGAACTGTAAGCCAAGTGGCACCCGCCTCTCCAATCGCTTTGGCGTTTTCTAGGCACTTCGAGGGATCATCAAAACCTAAACGAATTTTTGCTGTGACCGGAATATGCGCGGGAACCGCATCACGCACGGTTTTCACGATGGTGTACAGGCGATCACAAGACTTCAACAAGCTCGCGCCGCCGTCGTGGCGGTTCACGGTCTTTGCGGGACAACCAAAATTCAAATCAACTCCGAGAGCGCCCAAGCGAACTGCGCGCTGAGCGTTTACTGCTAACGGCTCTGCCTGACCGCCAAGAAGTTGCACAAACACCGGGGTGCCGTTGCGAGTGCGCGAGTTTGTTTTTAATTCAGGACAGTTGCGATAGAAAACCGATTCCGGATGAAGTTTATCAGTCACACGCAAAAACTCCGTCACAAATTGGTCGATCCCGCCAATCTGTGAGAGTGTGTCGCGCATCACCCAATCCACGACACCTTCCATCGGAGCTAAAAGCAAACGCACTGGAGCTGACAACTACTTGCCTCCGAGTTTTTGAATGGTTTCAAAATGCTTTTTATCAACAGGCTGAACCGAGAGGCGCTGGCCGCGTTTAAGGACTAGCATCTCCGTCAAAGATTTTTCGCCGCGAAGAGCGTCGAGAGACACCACGTGTTTAAACTCATTAACGTATTCAACTTGCACGCAGAACCAATTTGGTTTGTCTTTCGTCGCCTTTGGATCAAAGTAATCCGATTTTTTGTCGAACTGAGATTTGTCAGGTTCTGCAGCGTGCGAGACCTTGGCAATGCCGGCGACTCCAGGCGGTTCCGCGTTAGAGTGATAAAACAGCACCAGATCGCCGACTTTCATATCTTTCATCATGAAATTGCGCGCCTGATAATTGCGGACACCCTCCCACCAAGTGGTTTTGTCCTTCTTCAGAGTCTCGATGGAGTAAACATCCGGTTCGGATTTCATCAGCCAGTAGTTCATAGGGCCCTCTCTCATAAGATGTCTTGCGTTATATTGATTCGTAGGGGTGATTTCAAGGAGAAAAAAATGTAAGTTCTCCTCTCTAAGGAAAGATCCGAAATGCGCAATAAATGGGCAATCATTACAGGGGCTACAGCGGGTATTGGCTGGGCGACGGCGGAAGAGCTCGCGCAAGCCGGCTACTCTCTGATCCTGATCGGCCGCCGTGCCGACCGTCTGAAGGAGCTGCGCGATCGCTTGGTGAAATCGACTTCGCAAAATTCCAAGCAGCAAGAATTTAAAACCATTCAGCTCGATGTCACTAAACGCTCTGAGATCGATGACTTCATTCAATCCGAAGGTTCCGCACTTGAAAACGTCAGCGTGCTTATCAACAACGCCGGCCTGGCAAAGGGCACCGAGAAAATGCAACAGGCGCAAGTCGGTGATTGGGACACGATGATCGATACGAACATCAAAGGGTTGTTGTATCTAACGCGCGCGATGTTGCCGTTTATGGTGAAAAAGAAAGAGGGTCATATCGTGAACCTGGGTTCCGTCGCGGGACGTTTGGTGTACCCAGGCGGAGCTGTTTACTGCGCGACGAAGTTCGCCGTGCGCGCGATTTCCGAAGGGCTGCGCATGGATCTTGCTGGCAGCAATATTCGCGTCACCAATATCGAACCGGGTATGGTGAGCACCGAGTTCTCACTAGTACGTTTTGAAGATCCCGAAAAAGCCGCAAAGGTTTACGAGGGCATGACTCCACTGGAGCCGAAAGACATCGCTGAAACTATTCTGTGGTGTTTGCAGAGACCGGCGCATGTGAACATTCAAGAATTAATGATTTATCCAACTGATCAAGCATCGGTCGGCCAAGTGAATAGACGATAGGAGAAGGTCCATAATGGATTTCAGAATTGAAAAAGACACCATGGGTGAAGTGAAAGTTCCCGCAGATAAATTCTGGGGAGCCCAAACGCAACGTTCCCGCGAGAATTTTAAAATCGGCGGCGATCGCTTTCCGCGCGAGATGATCAAAGCTCTCGGCGTTCTGAAAAAATGTGCGGCCCTCACCAACACCAAACTGGGACTTCTCGATCCGAAAAAATCTGAGTTCATCGTAAAAGCAGCCGATGAGGTGATCTCCGGAAAACTCGATGAGCATTTCCCGCTCGTGGTTTGGCAAACCGGTTCTGGCACACAAACCAACATGAATGCCAACGAAGTGATCGCGAATCGCGCGATGGACATGCAAGGGATTAAATTGCCAAATAAAGAAGTTCATCCGAACGATGATGTAAACAAAGGTCAATCTTCGAATGACACGTTCCCAACAGCGATGCACATCGCAGTGGCGGATCAAGTTCACAACCGTCTGCTGCCGATGCTTGAGAAATTGCATCACGCACTTGAAAAGAAACAAAACGAATTCAAAGATATCGTCAAAATTGGCCGCACTCACTTGATGGACGCTACGCCACTCACCTTGGGCCAGGAGTTCTCGGGCTATGCGACGCAGTTGAAGTACTCTATTCAGAGAGTGAAAAACACTCTTCCACACTTGCATCAATTGGCATTGGGCGGAACCGCAGTGGGAACGGGTTTGAATACTCACATCAACTTCCCGGTCGAAGCGGCGAAGATCATCGCGGCGGAAACAAAAATTCCTTTCGTCAGTGCTGAAAACAAATTCGAAGCTTTGGCCTCTCACGATGCTTTAGTAGAAGTCAGCGGTGCCTTGAATTCGATCGCGGTGTCTTTGATGAAGATCGCGAATGATATCCGCCTCTTGGGCTCGGGCCCTCGTTGCGGCATCGGCGAATTGAACCTGCCAGAGAACGAGCCAGGTTCTTCCATCATGCCGGGAAAAGTAAACCCCACTCAGTCGGAAGCTATGACTATGGTCTGTGCTCAAGTGATGGGGAATAATGTCGCTGTCAGCATCGGTGGCTCTAACGGACACTTCGAACTGAATGTCTTTAAGCCTGTGATTGTCTTCAATGTTTTGAATTCGATCCGCTTGATTGCCGATGCTTGTGAGTCCTTCACAGACCATTGTGTGGTCGGTATCGAGGCGAATAGGCAACAAATCAAAAAGCATTTGGATAACTCCCTGATGCTTGTGACGGCGCTCAATCCGCATATTGGCTATGACAATGCGGCGAAGATTGCCAAAACTGCTCATAAAAACGGCACGACTTTGAAAGAGGAAGCAGTGAAGTTAGGACTCCTCACGGCTGAGCAGTTTGATAAGATAGTAAGACCTGAAGACATGATTTCGCCTTTGGCGAAATAGACAATAGATCTGGAAAATAGAGAATAGAGGAAGATGCCAAAGTTGAATCCGTTGTTGCAAAAGGCTAGTTGGATGGAGTCTGGGGATATCAGACCGTATGTGTTTGTTCGTCCTGAAAATCAGATTGCTCATCCCGGCACGCGCCACAAGCTGGATTGGTTTTGTCATCCACCGGTTTATAAAGATCCTCTCGATATTGCCGAAGTGAATTTCGCCGATCGTATTTACTCCATCGAGGAGCGTGCGTTTGGGCCTTCGAATATGGCAATGCCTCGCTGGGTGTTCTATGATTGCGCTGTGATGCCGGGTTTTGTTGCCGGGTTTGCGGCGAAGCCTTCAGCACTCAAGCCTGCAGTTCGCGATATTCTTGATCCGAAAAAGTTTTCTGCGACGGCGTCGCCGATTCATAAAAGCACCGTGCCTGAAGCACAAAACGCGATTGCGAAATCTCTGGATGACATGGACTGGGTGCCGCTCTCGTTGTTCATCATCATTCCCACGATGCACAAAGGGGAGTGGGTGGCGCACAATCTGTGTTCTGTGAATTCGCTTCTTCCGAAGGAAGAGCAATTCTATGGCTTGGGTTTTCTTTCGAAAGCTTTTGGTCTGTGGTACGCGAATGTCGAGCAATGCTCCGGCATGACTCAGTGGGGAAGTCCTGCACTGAAGTTGCATTCGCACTTTGGTCATCTTGAAGTGATCGGCTCGTATGCGCCGGTGCACTCGCATGCAAAGACGGTTACCTACCGTGCGCAAGTGAACACTCAGTGCTGGGAGCAGTTTTTCACCAAAGAAGAAGATTTGGGATTCTTGGAAAACTACGGACCGAGTGGGCACATTATCGATCCGAAAGAAGAGCAGAGCATGATTGATCTGCAAAAACGCATTGAGAACGAAGAAGGTCCGTTCTATCTCAACGCCATGGAAATCGCTGCTAAAAATTTAACTGATTCATTAAACATCTATAAACCAAAGGGATACTAAGATGCCTGTAAATCAATTACCTCCGGTCGCAAAATCATTTTTTACTTTCTGCAAAAAGTGCAATGCGGACCGCTATCATGTCGTCTTAGCCCATACGACTTCGAAGACAGCAAAAATTAAATGCGAAGTGTGCGGCAGCCAAAAATCTTACTCGCTTCCAAAAGCGGGCGGTACGGGCGCTGCGAAGGTGACTCGCACTCGTGCAGGTTCTGAAAGCGCACGCAGATCTTCTCACAATGCGGAGTACGAAGCATTGATGCAATCTCAAGAGAGCGCTGCCGAAGTGAGTTACAATATCAAAGGCAAATTTGCTTTGAATCAAAAAATCAATCATCCAAAATTTGGTCTTGGCATTGTTCGCGGTGTGCAGCCAGATAAGGTCGAAGTTGTTTTCTCTGACGAAGTTCGCAATCTTGTTCACAATCGTCCGTAGTCAATGAGTCGTTGGACACAAGGTCTTAATCCCGAGCAGGTCAAAGCCGTTGAACATGATTTTGGCCCGCTCCTCATTTTAGCCGGCGCTGGCTCCGGCAAAACCACTGTTCTGGTCTCCAGAACCGGGCGGCTTATTGCCGACGGCATTGCCAAAGCCGACGAGATCTGTGTTCTGACGTTCACTAACAAAGCAGCTAAAGAGCTCAAGCACCGTGTGTCCGCGAAAGTCGGATCGCAGACAAAGAAAGGTCTTTGGGCCGGGACGTTTCACTCCTTTGGTTTGCAAATTCTCCGTCGTTTCCACCGTCAAGCGGGCTTGAGTCCCTACTTTGGAATTGTCGATCAAAGCGATTGCAATGCGATCATCAAAGAACTTTTGAAAGACGTTAAAAACTCCGGCAAAGATAAATTTGACGTTGATAAGCTCCTCAACATGATCAACGACCGCCGCACTGGCATAGCGCCAAAGACGGAGGCTTTTGATGAATATCACGAGATGGTTGAAAGCCTGACGCCGAAATTTAATAAGCGTCTTGAGCTTTTGGGTGTCGTCGATTTTGAAGGCTTGCTGATTAAACCTCTTGAACTTTTCAAAAACCATCCAGAGGCTCTCGAAAAAGTCCAAAATTCATTTACTCAAGTGATGGTCGACGAGTTCCAAGATACCAACCGCCTGCAGATGGATTTGATCCATCAAATCGTGAGAGGTCACAACAACATCACTGTGGTCGGTGATGATGATCAATCTATCTATGGCTGGCGTGGAGCGGAAGTTAAGAATATCTTAAATTTTCCAAAAGAATTTAAAAGCTGCGAAGTGATTAAGCTTGAGAGAAATTATCGCTCCAGCGCCGAGATCCTGGCAGTCGCCAATGCAGCCATCGCGCAAAATAAAAATCGTCACGGCAAAATTCTCCGAGCAGAAAACGCGCAAGATACCGGTGAATTGCCAGAGGTCTTCATTCTTGAACGCGAAGAAGACGAATGCGACTTCGTGGTCAGCGAAGTCCAGCACTTCATGCGCCAGGGATACCAATATAAAGACTTCGCCGTGCTCTATCGTTCTAATACGCAAGGCGGTTTGATTGAGAGCGCGCTCCGTCGTTCAAATATTCCGTACACCATCACAGGCGGCACTTCGATCTTTGACCGCAAAGAAGTCAAAGACATCATGGCATATCTCAAGCAAGCGCTCGCAGCGAATGAAGTTTCACTGCGAAGAATTATCAATGTCCCCACACGAGGGATTGGTGAAACAACGATCGAGAAACTAACCGAATACGCTCTGGCGAATAAAATAAATTTCGTGGAAGCTTGCCAAAAGTGGCGCGAAGCCGAAGTCCAAGAAAAAACCGGCGAAGCCATCGAGCAATTATTAAATTTTTGTCATACGCTGCCATCGCAGATTCTCGATTATAAAGTCGGCTCGAGTCCCGGCGCGCGCTTTGTGGAAATTCTGCATGAGATGGGTTACCGTCAGTTTATTTACAATGGCACGGCAGATCCGAGCGTGGCTGAAAAAAAATGGCAAGTGGTCGAGATCGTCGGCCGCATTCTCGATGCTTACCTCGGTCGTCGCAGTTACGATATTGAAAGTATTAAAGCCTTCATCGATGCCATGATGTTACGGGATGACGTCAATGAAGAAGACAATCAGCAAAACAAAATGCAGCTCATGACTCTGCACGCGAGCAAAGGTCTCGAGTTCCCTGTGGTGATTCTCGCCGGGGTGGAGGAAGATCTTCTCCCGCACAAAACTTTGGGTTCGGATATCGACGAAGAGCGAAGATTGTTTTATGTCGGTGTCACGCGTGCGAAAAAGCGCCTGGTAATGTCGCGTTGTCAGCAGCGCAAACGTCACGGCGTGGTTCGCCCTGTGACGGCGTCGCGATTCCTGCTTGAAATCCAGCAAAAACTCTATAAGGAATATCCTCTCGGTGCACGTCCTGTGTCAGGACAAGAGCGCGACGACCTGGTGTCGAGCTTTTTAAAGGGCCTCGAGCAAAAAACACAAAGCAAATAAAAGCTGGCTTGACTTCACACGGGCCGCGCGATGGGATGAACTTCATTCACGAAGAAGGAGAACCTATGGCCCGCGCTAAGAAATCCCTTCCCCATAAAATCATCTCTGTTCAAATGCTGAAGGGGGGAGTTGCAAAAACGACCTCGGCCCTCAATATCGGTCTCGGTGCCGCTCACTATGGAGCACGCGTCTTGTTTGTTGATATGGATCAGCAAGCGAACCTGACGTTCGCTCTTGGCATGGACATCGACGATGCCGAAGAAAAACCAGTGTGGCTCGATGTTGTCGAAAAGAAAGCGACGATTCAACAGACGATCGTCAAACTCACGGACAAAATCGATTTGATTCCATCGAATCTCAACAATTCGGTTTTGGACCGTGTGCTTCTGAACTCGAATCGCAATTGGGCTCAGGCCGTCAAAGCGCCGCTGGATCTCATTCGCAAAAACTATGATTTGATCTTGATCGACACGGCTCCGGCTCTGAGTGCCACCAACACCGCGGTGACGGTGGCCTCTGACGTTGTGATTCTGCCGGTAAATCCGGATCGTTTTTCCTATATGGGACTCGAAAAACATCTCGAAGAGCTGCGCGAAATCAAGAAAGATTTCGACCTCGACTTGACAGAAAAGATTCTATTCACAAGATTCGATGGGCGCGAGAAGGTCAGCCATGAGCTTTTACAAAAATGCATGGATTCCTTTGAGGATCTGCTGATGAAGAGTTATATCCGAACCTCCACCGAGTTGAAAAACACGATTGGGACGGGGAAAACGATTTACAACACCAAATCCAACGCCCGCGAGGACTACGATTTAGTCACCCGCGAAGTGCTTGAAATGAAATAGTTTGAATAGATAAACGAAGACAGAGGTCGTTATGCCAACAATTAAAGACTACGAATCAAAAAAGAAAAAAGCCCGCCGCCGTCCTGGCCGCGAGGAACTCCAAGAAGAGACTCATGAAGAGCTCGTGGAAATGGCGGAAGAGATCGTTGAAGAAACTGCAGAGACGGTTCGCAAGGCCCACAAAACCACTCAAAGGGCCGAAGAAACTGTTCATGAAGCTGATGAAACCATCGATGAAACTTCCGGTGATGCCGAAACTAGTGGCCGCAAAAAAATCCATATTGAATTTCCTTACAGCGAACTCGTTCGCTCGAGAGTGCCCAAAGCTTTCGAAGTGGCCGAGAACGTCGCCGAAGAATGGGTGAATAACGGCAACTTCGAAAACGTACCAGTCGGACATCCACTGGCGCAAATCACCGTTGCCGCCGGCCTTCGCAAAGCCAAAGAAGTCGAAAAGAAGCTCGAAGAAAAAGGTGTTTTCGCGATGGCGAAAATGGGTCTCGAGTACGCAAAAGCCAAAATTAAAAGATAAATCACAATGGGACCGATGGAACAGGCTCTTCGAGCCAGCATAGAAAAAGCTTTCAACCCCGAATACTTCGAACTCGAGAACGAAAGCCACATGCACTCGGTCCCGAAAAATTCCGAAACGCATTTTAGATTGCTCGTCGTTTCAAATGCATTCGAAGGCAAATCCCGCATCGACCGCAGCCGCTTGGTGAATGATGTGGTTAAGCCCTACATGGCCCAAGGACTGCACGCTCTGTCGCAGCGAACCTTTACGCGCCCAGAGTGGGATAAGATCAAAGACACCTTTGTAATGGTTTCGCCCGAGTGCCGCGGCGGTTCCCTTGTTGATAAGAAGTAGCCTCAAAAAATATCGACGAAGCTATCGCTGAAATATCGAAAAATCTCGGCAGTATTGTGTTCGTGGATGGGCTTCTGGTCTCAAAATGAGATTCGGGCAGCAGGTTCTTTCTAAAATCAGAGGGATACCTCAAAATAAAATCATGTCTAATTTAGCACGGAAAATAGAATTTGCTCCAAGAAGCGATTTACGAAGAACTTTAAAATATCAACCTCATCTTAAATGGTTCTACAAAAGCATATTGGCTATTGACGGTTTTTTGTGGTTCGCAGTCCTAGCTACGATAACTCCAGATATGCTAAAGGCTTCCCCCCTAACGGCTTTGATGACGATAGGTCTTGTAAGCATTTTCCCAGCGGTAATATTCCTGCTAGTTTGGTTTCAGATAAGGCCATTGGCGCTGACGACGATTGAAGTTTTTAGAGACAGCCTGGAAATAGATATTGGCGGTAAAAAGAGCAAGGTTTCATATCAAGATATCAAGCAATTAGAATTTTTCCACATTCCAAGTTTGGGCGGTTGGTTTAGAATTTCTACGCCAAATGGAAAATATCAATTTACTGTTGTTCTAGAGAGAAGCGAGTACATTCTTGAGTCGATCATGTCATTTGATAGAGATCTGGTACCGGCTGAGCGACTTGAGTCCTATAGGAAAACAGCGCTTCAAAGCGATCATAGCTGGGCATTTTTTTACAGCCTCCTCCGTTCGATGAGGAAAGAGATTTTGTCTCAGTATCTTGTGGTCCCGGCTATTGCTGCTTTGGTATTTATGACAGCCCACTTTTTGAAATATCACACCATAAATCTTACGAATATATTCTTGTTGATGATGGTCTCAGAAACCATTCGGTTTTCTCTGGGTGCCATAGCTCTTTTAGTGATTTCGACCTTTCACCTTAAGAAAACTCGCGCGGCACTTGATATAAATCCAAACCATCTCTTGAGAGACTTGGAATACGAGCGCCGTTTGGTTCAGACCAGTGAGAAATATCAAAAGATCCTATTTCCATCTTTCGCAGTCATTTACTGCGCTTATATAATGTTCGGATAGACATTCTTAGGGGCCGTTTTAGCCGTTTACGGCTTTTCTTCCGGAGATTTCGGTGTCGGCGGCGCTGGTTCGTCTTCTTCGAAGGCTTTGAGCTTGTCTTTGAGCGATCCCAAGATGCTTTTAATCTCTTGGAGCTGCTCTTCCTCAGGAGAAAGCTTGTTGGCCATCTTGTCAGTGAGGTCTTCCCAGGTGTCCAGAGCGCTCTTGAGATCAGAATTGATATGATCCCACGAGGGCTTGCCCGCCGAAGCTTCAGCGGAGGAGGGTTTGTCTGCTTTATTCTGCTTATCCATTAATTTGCACCTGTACTTAATTTGTAAGAGAATATAACACCATTTGACAAGGGAATTCGGCCTGATAAATTAGACCCTTCGTCACTCTTAAAGTAATACTTAAAGGAGCCTCAGAATGTCCCAAGATATCATCTACACGATGAAGGGTGTTTCTAAAGTTTATCCTCCCAATCGTTACGTTTTAAAAAACATTTATCTCTCGTATTTCTATGGCGCGAAGATCGGCGTTTTAGGATTGAATGGTTCAGGTAAATCTTCCTTGCTAAAAATTATGGCAGGCGTAGATCACGACTTCCTCGGTGAAGCGTTTCCGGCTCGACAAATGAAAGTCGGTTACCTCGAGCAAGAGCCGCATCTCGATACCAATCTCACAGTGAAGGAAAACATCTTCGCAGGCATGGGCGAGTTGCCGCTTCTGATGAAGCAGTTTAACGAGATCAGTGAGAAGTTCAATGATCCTGATTTGGACCCAGATGTGATGAACACACTCATCGAAAAGCAAGGGGCGATTCAAGAAAAATTGGAAGCGCTCGGTGGCTGGGAAGTCGATCAGAAGATTGAAATCGCGATGGATGCTCTTCGCTGTCCAGATGGCGATTTGCCAGTGACTCAATTGTCAGGTGGTGAAAAACGTCGTGTGGCTCTCTGCCGTTTGTTGATGAGCAGTCCCGATATTTTGTTGTTGGACGAGCCGACGAATCACTTGGACGCAGAATCCGTTGCGTGGCTGGAACAGTACTTGGCGAAATTCCCAGGAACCGTGATCGCGGTCACGCATGATCGCTATTTCTTGGACAATGTGGCCGGCTGGATTTTGGAACTCGACCGCGGTGAGGGCATTCCGTGGAAAGGTAATTATACTTCGTGGCTGGAACAAAAAGACAAGCGTCTGGCGCAAGAACAACAAACGGCCGCTCGTCGTGCCCGCACCTTGGAGCGCGAGTTGGAGTGGATTCGTCAGGGCGCGAAGGCTCGTCACGCGAAAGCGAAAGCTCGTATCTCTGCTTACGAAAATCTTTTGAAAGAGCCGTCTCCAGAGAAACTGCAAGAGATGTCGATCTATATTCCACCTGGACCGCGTTTGGGTGAAATCGTGGTAGAGGCAAAAAGCATCACCAAAGCTTACGGCGGCAAATTGTTGTTCGATGATGTGAGCTTCACAATCCCTCGCGGAGCGGTGGTGGGTGTGATCGGTCCGAACGGGGTGGGTAAGACAACTCTGTTCCGCATGATCACGGGCCAAGAAAAACCAGACAGTGGCAGCTTCAAAGTCGGAGAGACCGTGAAGATGGCCTATGTCGATCAAACACGCGAAACTCTCAGTGGAGAGAAGACCGTGTGGGAAGAACTCTCTGGCGGCAATGAGATGATTCAGCTGGGTCAGAAGGAAGTTCCGTCCCGAGCTTACGTTTCTTGGTTCAACTTCTCCGGCACCGATCAGCAAAAGAAGGTCGGCGTTCTGTCGGGTGGTGAAAGAAACCGCGTGAATATGGCAAAGATCTTGAAGCAAGGCGCCAATTTGCTCTTGCTGGATGAACCGACGAATGATCTCGACGTGAACACCATGCGGGCCCTCGAGGAAGCGATTCTCGAGTTCGGTGGTTCGGCCATTGTGATCTCCCATGATCGCTGGTTCTTGGATCGTATCTGCACTCACATCATGGCGTTTGAGGGGGATTCTAAAGTCGAATTCTTCAACGGCAACTTCACAGAGTACGAGGAAGACCGCAAGAAACGTCTCGGAGCTGATGCTGCTCCTAAACGCATCAGATTCAGATCTATCAATTAAAAAGACCTGCTAATGTTTCATAATTTTTTTTGAGTTCGATAAAGGCGCTGGCAACAGCGCCTTTATTCGTATCGGGATGTAGCTTCAGTGCGAGCAAGCGGAAGGATTTCTTCAGTTCTTTCTGTGTAAACGCAGGACTGAGTGTAGCGCCATGGCTTGCAAAGAAGTCCACAGCTAGTGTCTGCGCCTCGTCGAGAACATGGGGAGGTGGAGGCGGCTTAGGTCTTGAAGGATACACACGGCCGGTTTGCGGGCGAAAGTACGCTGGGCCAAGAGTCCCCATCAGATAGGCGAGGTGAGCCGGATCTTGGGAGTGGGGATGTTGATCGAAGCCTTGCTGGAGAGGTATTTCCGGGCTTTGGGCCTTTATTTTTCTCTCGAGAATTTGCTGGAAACTTGCTTCCGATCTCATGCTCCTCTTGTCGGTTCCCGAGGGAAAGTGCTTGAGTCCAGCTCGTGGATTTGACGATTTCGGCAAAAATCCCACAAGAGAAAGTCACTTAAAAGGGCCATTTTCCCTCGAGAAATGGGCTTAAAACCCCACTTTCACAGTCTTTTTTTGAGGGGACGACATTGGTTTTCCGATGGGAAACGCCCATTTTTCAGAGGGAAAAAGACTTGAAAGGGGCCTTTTTTCGGCGATTCTCAGAGGGAAAATTACAATTTTCCCTCTGAAAAACAGTCTTTTCAGAGGAAAAATCAAAAATTTTGAAGATGCCTGCATTTTTTTTTGGACAAACACTCAGAGTTAGTTACACTGAGGTCATTCGAGTAATAAAAAGCAAACACCATTAATGGAGGAATCAAATAATGGCTAAAGCAAAAAAAGCGACTAAAAAAGCCGCTACTAAGAAGACTGCTAAGAAAGCTACAACTAAAAAAGCTGCTTCTAAAAAAGCAACTACTAAGAAAGCTGCTGCTCCTAAAAAAGCTGCTGGCAAACGTAAGCCAAATCCAGCTTTCATGAAACCACTTACTCCTAGCGCTACTTTGGCTGCTGTAGTTGGTGCAACTCCACTTCCACGCACTGAAGTTGTTAAAAAACTTTGGGCTTACATCAAAAAGAACGGTCTTCAAGACGCTAAAAACCGCAGAAACATCAATGCTGATGACAAATTGAAACCAATCTTCGGCAAAGGCACTGTTTCTATGTTTGAAATGACTAAACTTGTTTCTAAGCACTTGAAATAGTCCTTAGAAGCTAGTTATAGCTTTTAAATTGAAAAAGCCTAGGGCACACCCCTAGGCTTTTTTTTTCTCTTTTCTCCGGAGCCATGCTATAAGGTCCCCATTATGGGAATTAAGCCGCTCTCTCTCGACGAAATCAAAAAAATGACCTTGGCCTGCCGGATTGCTGCCGACACCCTGACTTACCTCGATAAATATATCAAAGTCGGCATGACCACGAATGAAATCGATATCCTCACCAATGACTACATGCTGACTCGCGGAGCGAAGTCCGCTTGCCTCGGCTACGGGGGGTATCCAAAATATTCGTGTACATCTGTGAACGAGGTGGTCTGCCACGGGGTTCCTGATGACACACCACTTAATGATGGGGACATCATCAACGTCGATGTGACGGCTCTGATTGATGGTTTCTTTGGTGATACCTCCAAGACTTATATGATAGGCAATGTTTCTGAAGAGGCTAAAGACCTCGTAGAGACCGCTCGTCAGGCACGGGACCTCGGCATTGAGGCCATTCGCCCGAACGGCTATACGGGCGATATTGGCTTTGTAACGGACAAATTCGTGACCCGGAAGGGTTACACTGTGGTCCGTGAAATTGGCGGCCACGGCATTGGTCGTGTTTTCCACACCGAGCCGTTTGTTCCGGCCTTTGGTAAAAAGGGAAAAGGGGAACGCCTTGTGCCATTCCATTGCATTACTGTGGAGCCCATGGTCAACCAAGGGACCTCCGAGTTTATAGAGTTTGATATTCCAGGCTCTTCGATCAAGTATTATAAGACTGCAGACAACCTCCTGTCGGCTCAGTTTGAGCACACAGTGTTGGTGACTGATACAGGCTACGAAATTTTAACCTTACAAAGCTAAACGATAAAAACAGAGGGTAAATACACATGTCTCTTACGACAAATACAGGGAAAGCTATGAAGAAAAACGCGAAAGCAGTTGCTGCCAAAGCTGCAGCAAAAACTCCGGCGAAAGCACCAGCTAAAGCCACCACTAAAGTAGACTACATGGTTTGCAGAGAAGCCATGGACAATCCAAAAGTTTTCGCCGAGCTCGCTCGTTGGGGCCGTGAGGAAATCTCCATTGCTGAAACTGAAATGCCAGGTTTGATGGCCCTACGTAAAGAGTACGGCAAGCAAAAGCCTTTGAAAGGCGCGCGCATTGCGGGTTGCTTGCACATGACAATTCAAACAGCGGTTCTCATCGAGACCTTGGTGGAACTCGGCGCTGAAATCCGCTGGTCTTCTTGCAATATCTTCTCGACTCAAGATCACGCGGCCGTTGCGATTGCAGCTGCTGGTATCCCAGTGTTTGCTTGGAAAGGCGAAACAGAACAAGAGTTCAACTGGTGTATCGAGCAAACGATCACGGGCTGGGGACCTAAAGGTTACAACATGATCCTCGACGATGGCGGTGACCTCACAAACATGATGCACGAACCACGTTTTGCAAAAGAGATGAAAAACATCATCGGTATCTCTGAAGAGACAACCACTGGTGTCCACAATCTTGAGCAGATGGTGAAGCAAGGGAAGTTGAAAGTTCCTGCGATCAACATCAATGACTCCGTCACAAAATCGAAATTCGACAACTTGTACGGCTGCCGCGAATCGTTGGCAGACGGTATCAAGCGTGCCACAGACACTATGATTGCGGGTAAAATCGTGGTTGTGGCTGGTTACGGCGACGTCGGTAAGGGCTGCGCGCACTCTATGCGCAACTTTGGCGCTCGCGTGCTTGTAACGGAAGTGGATCCAATCTGCGCATTGCAAGCGTCGATGGAAGGTTTCGAAGTCACAACAATGGAAGACGCGGCTCCAGAGGCCGACATCTTCGTGACAGCAACAGGCTGCTGCGACATCGTGACTGAAAAGCACTTCTCTAAAATGAAAAACAACGCCATCGTGTGCAACATCGGTCACTTCGATATCGAAATCGATATGGCATGGTTGAACAAGAATTCAAAAATGCGCGAGATCAAGCCTCAAGTGGACATCCACACGATGAAAAACGGCAACCAAATCATCGTTTTAGCAAAAGGCCGCTTGGTGAACCTTGGTTGTGCTACCGGCCACCCAAGCTTCGTGATGTCCAACAGCTTCACAAACCAAGTTCTTGCACAAATGGAACTCTTCACCAACCGCGACAAGTACGAAGAGAACAAAGTCTACCGCTTGCCAAAGCACCTCGACGAAAAAGTGGCAGCATTGCACTTGGGCAAACTCGGCGTGAAGCTCACAAAGCTCACAACCAAGCAAGCTAAGTACTTGCACATGGAAGTCGAAGGCCCTTTCAAGCCTGAGCATTACCGTTACTAAAGGGTACGCCGTACCTTTTTCGGATGCAGAGCGAAAGCCCGGTGATGAACCGGGCTTTTTTTTGGGGGGTGGGGGTGTGTGGCTCCGCACTTCTTCCTGCGTCCATGCAATTGGGGCTATGCCGCCCCAAGCCCCGCTACTGACGGGCATCGTGCCCGTCAGTCCGATGGTATTTGTGTATGTTTTTAGAGGGCTTTTGCTTCTAGGCCTATGAGTTGAACGTTTCCACTTACTATTGCGTTTTCTGGCAACCACTTATGTACGAGTTTGTCGAAAGTGCCATTTGTTTTGATTTCTTCGAGTCCCTTTTTCCATTGTTCCATCACAATGTGAGGAGTTCCTTTTGAGAAGGCTATGTAGAATTCGCCCTTTTCTATTGTCAGATATTTTTTTAGTTTTAAATCATTGCGGCCGATTTTTTTAAAGGCGGCTTCCACCACAAGCGGGTCGTTGGAGATGAGGTCCACGCGGCCTGCCGCCAGTAAGCGGGCTTCTTGTTGCGGATTTTTTGTCAGAACGAGGTTGTCAAAGCCTGCATTCTTCAGAATCGTGGCAAAGATCGTGTCTTGATTCGCACCGATAGCTAAGACCTTCCTCGCATCTTCGAGGTTTTTTATTTTGAAGTTGCTTTTTGCCAAGCCATAGAAAGAAATTTCGCAGCGGCCAATGGGACCCAATAAGGTAAATAACTTTTCACGCTCTTTGCTGCGAATAACAGTGAAGAGTACCACGTTCGGTTTGTTTTGCACTTCACGATACCCGCGCGTCCACGGGACCACCTGAATCACACTGTCGTTCTTAACCTGTTCCTGAATTGCTTCGACAACATCCACAGCGAAGCCCTGGGCTTTGCCATTCTCCTCAAAGGTGATCGGGCCCCACTCTTCAGTGAGCACGTTCAGCGAGCTCGTCCCGGTGGTGGCCGAGACGAAACTGCTGAAAACAAGTAGGAGGGAGATGAGGATCAGGCGTTTCATGACCCTTATTCTACCGCTTCGTGGGAGCGAGCGATGATCCTTTATCGGCGATAAAATACGAATGCAATTCGCAAATCTATTTTTTAGGAATTTCAATAAAGCGGCAGTAATTTTTCAGCTCTTGAATGCTCTCACGAATGTCATCCAAGGCGCGATGCTGATTCGACTTGCTGTACTTGTAGCCGAACTTCGTGTTCATGATGACTTTCCAAGAGCTCACATCGACCACGCGATAGTGCAAGCGCTGGCCGAACTCGGGCATATATTTATCAATGAACATGCGATCTTGGTTGATTGAATTTCCAGCAAGGATGGGTTTATTTTTTGTATCGGGAAAATGTTTTTTTACCAGGTCGCAGAGTTTTGCTTCGACTAAGTCCGGTGCCATGCCATAGGGAACTTTGGCGGTCAGGCCGGATTTTTTGTGGTGCTCGGTATTCCAGGCATCCATGTTGTCGAGGTAGGACTGCGGTTGTCGAACCACGGCTTCGAATTGATCCAACTCTTGAAAATCGAAATCGGTGATAATAGCGGCAACTTCGATGATGACCTCTTTATTGACGTCGAGGCCCGTCATCTCCATATCCAACCAGAATAATTTATTCATTAAGTCTTCTTTGCTAGTCCGACGTCAATGGCGTCACAGACAGTTTGAATGAGCTTATTTTCATCCCATGGTTTGTCGATAAAAGCAAAGGCTCCGAGGCGGCTGGCCTCAGAAACCATGTCTTTATGACGGTAACCTGAATGAATAATGAAAGGAGTTTTGAGTCCTTTCTCGCGCATCCACTTCAGAACTTCGAGACCAGATTTTTTTGGCATTTTTTCGTCGGAGAGAATGGCATCGAAATCTTGGGAGCCGAGTATATCGATTCCCTCCATGCCATTGGAAGCTTGGACAATCTCGAGAATGTAATCCTCTAAAAGAGCGATCAGCACTTCTCTGAGCTCAGCCTCATCATCAATAATAAGGAGTCGTCCTCGTCTTTGGTTCATTACCTATGATTTAAATGAATGTTTGAACTCAATGCAAGGAGAGTCACAAGCAAACGCAAACAAATTCCTGTTAAGACATTTCTAAGTGTTTCAATTGACGAGCTTTTGTTCTCAAACACTTTTTGAAGCTGTGACGACGTCACGATTATTTGAAGTTGTCTTGAGAATTAATTTAGGGTTTGTTTATAAATTTTACGAGATGTTTTTCGCATTCGCTGCTGAGTGTGAGACGATTTTTTCTGCGTGGAAAAAGTGGAAATTGAAAAGAGAAATGCGGAAAATTTTTTTGATATAGAACTTAAAAAAACGGTGGGTGACAATTCTAAAATTAGAATCCTTCCAAAAAAATGCTTCCGAAGAAAGGGCTCGCGCCGCCGGGGAGCGGAAGGGGGAGGCTTGGGGGAGTGTCGACCGCTAAGTCGGTCCGCCGAAGCCCTCAAAGCCGCCTAAGTTGCTCAATTCCAGTGCAAAAGCCCTCAAATGGGGGTTTTTGAGCCAAAATTTTCAAGAAATCTCTGCAGAAACTTGTTGAACACCGACGACGAGATCAGTATAAATGGTGCCTCACATATGCGGGGTGGTAGTTAAGTTGGTTATAACGTCCGCCTGTCACGCGGAAGGCCGCGGGTTCGAGTCCCGTCCACCCCGCCAACTATTTTTCTAAGTGATTTCAATAGCTTAGACGGTTGCGTGACAAATCCTTTCAGACAAAAAAATTCCATTCACTTGTGACATTCTAGTTTTATCAGGCACTTAGTTCTCTTCTTACTTTGTATTTTTGGTTCGAGTGAAAACCGGGTACCCAATCTGAACTCGGACGAAACATTTCCTCACTGGTGTGACAGAGACAATCCTTGGTCGTCTCATACAGATATTTTCTCTTTCTCTATACTACTCAGTGTGCTATACTACTAAGTAGTGGAATCAAGAATTTTCATCGAACTCTCGGTTTTTAAGAACAAAGTGGATGCTCTTGGCGGACTTGAGCTTCTGAGAGCTATTCAGTCGGAGATTTTAAAAGACCCTCGCAAAGGTGACATTGTTCAAGGTGCTGGCGGTATCCGAAAAATCAGAATAGCGCGAGCAAAAAGTGGGAAGAGCGGGGGATACAGAGTGTTTTACTTGGACCTGCCGGAAAAAGGTCAAACCTACTTGATGACGATTTTAGATAAAAGGGATTCGGAAAATATCTCGGATGAAGAAAAATCTCTTCTTAAGGCTTTTGCTAAAAAAATAAAGGAAATGTGATTATGAAAAAAACAAAATTGGGTCAAGAACTTTTGGAAGGCATGCAAGAGATTATCGCTCATCAAGAAGGTAAAATCACCCTCCGCACTTCAGAGTTAGAAATGTTAGCGCCTCCGCCGAATATATCAGCCAAAGATGTGGCTAAAATTAGATCTCAGAATCTGCACATGAGCCAAGGGGCTTTCGCAAAGCTTTTAGGAGTCAGTGTGCGAGTGCTTCAATCGTGGGAGCAGGGGGATAAAAAGCCCTCGGGTGCTGCAAGAAGGCTTTTGCAAGTAGCTGCCCGTGATCCTCAGGCGCTTTTGTCGGCAGCAGTACCCTCTCGCAAAGCTAAAGCGGGCTGATCAAAAGGCCGATGCGGATCTCAACAATTGGAAGTCCATAAATGGGTTATTTTAGTTGAAACTGGCAAAAAACGATTGAAGTAAATGAATTCATGAAAAATTTTAAAGAAGCTAAAAATATTCAAGAGCTTTGCAAAATCATGGGACTTCCTGCGAGTGAAGCTCCGAAAGTTAAAATGCGCGTGGATTTGGCAATCGCAATCCGTCACCTGATCGAACGAAAAAAGATGACCCATCAGCAAGCCGCGGAAAAAAGTGATGTGAGTCGTACTGTCATTACTGCGATTATGAACGGGAACTTAGAGAAGATCACGACGGATCGGTTGATTGATATTGCTCAGGGGCTGGGACTTAAGATTCAGCTGAAGATAGCATCGTAAAATGAAATATACGGGTTCATTTCTGAATCCTCATACATTTATTTGTAAAAATTTAGATCTGATCTGACAGTCACCCTTTTTCTTGTCGCATAAAAATTGTCAGTTCAGTTTTTAATGTTGCCAGCTTTTTTCTCTGTAAACTTTTATCCCGTCAACAAAAGTTTCAAGCGGCGTTCTTCCATTGCACATTTTTCCCTGATGAGTCCTCCTCTCGTTGTAATACTCAAGCCATTGATCCAAGTCAGCTTGCAGCTCTTCGATAGTTCGATAAACTTTTTTTCTGAACGCCGTCTGGTAAAACTCATTCAAGATTGTCTTGTGGAACCGCTCACAGATTCCATTTGTCTGTGGGTGGCGAGCTTTTGTCTTCGTGTGCTCAATGTCGTAAATTGCGAGAAGTAACTGATAGTCGTGTTGTTCGGGTTTCCCGCAATATTCAGTCCCACGATCCGTCAGCATTCTCAGCAAAAAGATTCCATTGGATTCGAAGTACGGGATCACTCTGTCATTGAGTAAATCTGCTGCGGCAATTGGCTTTTTTGTTGTGTACAGCTTGCACATTGCCACCTTTGAGTAAGTGTCCACGAAGGTCTGCTGGTAAATGCGACCGATGCCCTTGACGTTACCAACATAGAACGTGTCTTGGCTGCCAAGGTACCCAGGATGGTGGGTCTCGATCTCGCCACAGACTTCGTCGTCAGCTTTCTTTTTCTCGAGCGCTTGGAGTTGAGTCTCCGTCAGCACGCGACCGTTCTGGTAATCGCGATCTAAAGCCGCTAGGCGCTTCTGGAAGGTCTCCAAGTTGTGACGGAGCCATATCCCTCGGACTCCGCATGCAGAGATGAAGATACCCTGTTTACGCAGCTCATTGCTCAAGCGAAGCTGACCTAGTGCTGGATTCTCAAAGGTCATTTCTAGGATTTTGGCCTCTGTCTGCTCATCTGTCCGATTTTTTCTGTTCGGTCCGCGGCGTGATTGATCTTTTAACGCCTCAATCCCACCAGTCTCCATTAACTCTTTGTATCGATAAAATGTATCTCGAGAAAAGCCCATCATTTTGCAGGCTTTCGACACATTCCCAAGCTCTTCAGCTAAATTTAAAAGTCCGAGTTTGTTTGAAATGATTTTCTGTTGTATGGTCATCTTGGTTACCCTTTTCTGGATCGTTGTTGATCCGGTTGTCGCAACAACCTAAAGGGTAACCATTTTTTTCAACTCGGCACTCCGAGTCGTGTCAGATCAGATCGAAACTTCTACAC
>Ga0255338_1003130_pt1 | contig 20896 bp, 21 predicted proteins | sample MeOH1_35cm_T4_19_FD_203715 | JGI IMG/M metagenome (GOLD analysis project Ga0255338, IMG submission 203715) | Sandy soil microbial communities from University of British Columbia, Vancouver, Canada - MeOH1_35cm_T4_195 | ecosystem: Engineered > Artificial ecosystem > Sand microcosm > Unclassified ...
GCCGGGTGAGGTCCACGTCGTTCATGCCGCAGGGCAGGCACAGCTCGCGCAGGTGGCAGCTGGAGCACTGCGTCTTCACCTGGGCGACCGGCGTGCGCGCGGCCGTGGCCGCGTCGGGCATGAAGCGGACGGTCTGGATGGTGGCGGCGGTGTTCATCGTGGCTCCCGGTTCCATCTGGTCAGTGCGTGCGATGCGAGGCATGCTCGACGGCGGCGGCGAGCTGGTCGAATTCGGTGGTCTTGTCCAGGAAGCGCAGGGCGCCTTCGCCCAGGTAGCGCTTGCGGTAGGCGGGGCCGGCGTTGTTGCTGAAGACGACGAAGGCGATGTCCGGATCGGTGCCGCGCACCGCGCGCAGCACTTCCAGGCCCGTGCCGCCTTCCAGCTGCACGTCGAGCACGACCACGTCGGGCTGGGCGGCGAGGATGCCGTCGATGGAACCCCGCGGGGTTTCGGCGTGGCCGACGACGTCGATGGCCTGCGCCGCGAGCATCGCGGCGACTCGGTCGCGGATCATCGCCGAGTCTTCGGCGATGAATACCTTCACGGGGGCGCTGGTTGCTGTCATGACCGCAACTGTCGCAGCGCCGGGCCGCGGCGGCCATCGGCCGGTGCTGAATCTGGCCATCGGATTCGGCCTGAACGTGGGCCCTCCCGGGGACCGGGAGCGTCTAGGAGTATTCCGAGGCGGCGGCGGCGTCGTCCGCCGCGACGCTGTCCGCCGGTTCCGGCTCAGCGGCCAGCGAGAACGGTGCGGCCGCCACTGCGACGACGACCAGCACCATGGTGAGCAACAGCGTGCCGATCAGTGAACCCATCGCTTCTCCTCGTCGTGCGTGCGGCAGCGCCGCCGCGCGACGCTCCACACCGCCAATCAGACCATTCGCGAGGTGGATCGGATTAGGGATTTTGCTGTGTCCGCGAAAGACGCGGCCCGCGTCATGACGGGCCGCGCCGCGCGAAGAGGGCGTCCAGGCGCCGCTCGAAATCGTGGTACCCGATGCGCTCGTAGAGCTCCTCGCGAGTCTGCATCAGGTCGACCACGTTGCGCTGGTGGCCGTCGCGCCGGATCGCCGTGTAGACGGCTTCGGCGGCCTTGTTCATCGCGCGAAAGGCGGACAGCGGATACAGCACCATGGCCACGCCGGCCTCGCGCAGCTCGTCGACGGCGAAGAGCGGCGTGCTGCCGAACTCGGTGATGTTCGCCAGCAGGGGCGCGCCCACGGCGTCGGCGAAGCGGCGGTAGGTGGCGAGGTCGTGCGCGGCCTCGGCGAACACCGCATCGGCGCCGGCCTCGAGGCAGGCGCGGGCCCGGTCGATCGCAGCATCCACGCCGTCCACCGCGATCGCGTCGGTGCGGGCGATGATGAAGAAGTCACGGTCGGTGCGAGCGTCCGCGGCCGCCTTGACGCGGTCGACCATTTCCCCGGCAGGGACGATGTCCTTGCCGGGCCGGTGCCCGCAGCGCTTGGCGCCGGCCTGGTCCTCGATGTGGCAGGCGGCGGCGCCGGCCTGGATCAGGCTCCTGACGGTGCGGGCGATGTTGAACGCGCTCGGGCCGAAGCCGGTGTCGATGTCCACCAGCAGCGGCAGGTCGCAGACCTGGGTGATGCGGCGCACGTCCACCAGCACGTCTTCCAGGCCGATGATGCCCAGGTCGGGCATGCCCAGCGAGCCGGCCGCCACGCCGCCGCCCGACAGGTAGATCGCGCGGTAGCCGGCCCGCTGCGCCAGCAGCGCGTGATTGGCGTTGATCGCGCCGACGATCTGCAGCGGCCGTTCGGCGGCGAGCGCGGCGCGGAAGCGCGCGCCCGGCGAGGCAAGACCGCTCATGCCTGCCACACCCATGGCCGGTCGGCGCGCTGGCGGGCCTGGAACGCGTCGATGGCGGCGGCGCGCTTGAGCGTCACGCCGATCGGGTCGAGCCCTTCCAGCAGCGCCTCGCGGCGCAGGGCCTCGACCTCGAAGCGCAGCTCCTCGCCCCACGGGGCCGAGATCGTTTGCCGCCGCAGGTCGACGGTGAGGGTGGCGCGTCCGGGCGTGTCCGCCGTCGCCGTGGCGAGTTGTGCCTGGAACCGCGCGACGACATCGGCCGGCAGCCGGATCGGCAGCACGCCGTTCTGGAAGCAGTTGCCGAAGAAGATCTCGCCGAACGACGGCGCGATCACGCAGCGGATGCCCAGGCCGGCCACGGCCCACACGGCCATCTCGCGCGAGCTGCCGCAACCGAAGTTGTCGCTGGCCACCAGGATGCCGGCGCCGCGGAACGGCGGGCGATGCAGCACGAACGTGTCGCGTTCGCCGCCGTCGCGGTCGAAGCGTTCCATCTCGAACGCCCACCGTCCCATCTCCTCGCGCGGCGTGCGGGCGCAGCGCTCGATGCGGATGATGCGGTCGGTGTCCACGTTGGCGAACGGGTAGGGCGCCGCTACGGCGCGCAGCACTTCGAATTTCTGCATGTCACCAGTTCCTGATGTCGACGATGGCGCCGGCGATGGCCGCCGCGGCCGCCATCTCGGGGCTGGCCAGGTGGGTGCGGGCGCCCGGGCCCTGCCGGCCGACGAAATTGCGGTTGGAGGTCGACACGCAGCGCTGGCCCGGCGCGACCAGTTCGCCGTTGGCGCCGACGCAAAGCGAACAGCCGGGCTCGCGCCACTGCAGCCCGGCCGCGAGGAAGACCTCGTGCAGGCCCTCCGCCTGCGCCTGGTGCTTGATCCGCTCGGAGCCGGGCACGACCCATGCCTGCACATGGCCGGCCACGCGCCGGCCCTCGACGATCTTCGCGGCGCGGCGCAGGTCCGGCAGGCGCGAATTGGTGCACGAGCCGATGAACACGCGGTCGATCCGGGTGCCGGCGATCGGCTGCCCGCCCCGCAGGCCCATGTACTCGAGCGCCTCGGTCCACGACTGGCGGCGCACGGCGTCCGGCGCGCTGCGCGGGTCGGGGATCGCGCCGTCGACGCGCACCACCTGTTCCGGGCTGGTGCCCCAGGTGATGTGCGGGGCGAGCGCGCTGCAGTCGATCGCGACCTGCGCGTCGTACTCCGCGCCGGCGTCGCTGGCGAGCGTGCGCCAGTGCGCCACGGCTTCCCGCCAGCGATCGCCGCCGGGCGCATGCGGCCGTCCTTCGACCCAGGCGAACGTGGTGTCGTCGGGCGCGACCATGCCGACCTTGGCGCCGGCCTCGACCGCCAGGTTGGACATGGTGAGGCGTCCTTCCATGTCCAGCGCGCGCACGGCCTCGCCGGTGTATTCCAGCGCGTAACCGGTGCCGCCCGCGGTGCCGATGCGCCCGATCAGCGCCAGGATCATGTCCTTGGCGGTCACGCCGGCCGGCGCGCGCCCGATGAACTCGGCGCGCATGGTCTTCGGCCGCCGCTGCGGCAGCGTCTGCGTGGCGAGCACATGCTGGATCTCGGTCGAGCCGATGCCGAACGCGATCGCGCCCAGCGCGCCGTGGGTGCAGGTGTGGCTGTCGCCGCAGACGATCGTCAGGCCCGGCAGCGAAATACCCATCTCGGGGCCGATCACGTGCACGATGCCGTTGCCGTCCTGGCCGACGTCGTACAGGCGGATGCCGGTGCGCCCGGTCTCGTCGCGCAGTTCCTGCACCAGCTTGTCGGCCCAGGGGGCCATGCCGCCGGTGCGGCCGGGTCGCGTCTCCAGGAGGTGGTCGGGCGTCGCGAAGTTCAGCTCGGGGTTGCGCACCGCCAGGCCGCGCTGCAGCACCTGCGCGATCACGCCGCCGCCGTGCATGTCGTGCAGCAGGTGGCGGTCCACGTGCAGCAGGTCGATGCCGGGCGCGAGCGTGTCGACGACGTGCTCGTCCCAGACCTTGGCGAACAGGGTCTTCGCGCTCATTGGGCCCAGCGCTTCTCGAAGGCCCACACGTCCTCGAAGCCCACCAACTCGTGCAGCTTCTTCATGTCGCAGGAGGGCACCGGGCTGCCGTCCGTGGTGCCGTTGGCCGCCAGGTACGCGAGCGCGCTTTCCATCGCCGCGCAGGCCGACTGCATCAGCACGCCGGGCCAGATCGCCAGCGAGAAGCCGAGTTCCTTCAGCCGCGCGGCCGGGATTTCAGGGGAACGGCCGGTCGGCACCATGTTTGCGATCAGCCACGCGCCGCAGCCGGCCAGCTCCTGGCCGATGCGCGCGAACTCGTCCTCGCTTTCGGGCGACTCCACGAAGACGATGTCGGCGCCGGCCCTGGCGAAGGCCTTGCCGCGCGCGATGGCCTCGTCCAGGCCCAGCCCGGTGCGCGCGTCGGTGCGCGCGACGATGAGGAAGTCGCGGCTGCTGCGCGAGTCCACCGCCACCTCGACCCGGCGCACCGCGTCGGGCAGCGCGACCACGCGCCGGTTGGGCGTGTGGCCGCATTTCTTCGGCGATTCCTGGTCCTCCAGCTGGATGGCCTGGACGCCTGCTTCCTCGTAGCCACGCACGGTGTGGCGGATGTTGATGAGGCCGCCGAACCCGGTGTCCGCGTCGGCGATCAGCGGCTTGTGCACGCCGTGGGCGATCGTGCGCGCCCGGCCCTGCATGTCGGTGTAGCCGGCCAGCCCGGCGTCGGGCTGGCCGAGGTGCGAGGTCGACACGCCGTAGCCGGTCATGTACAGCGCCGGGAAGTCCATGCGGTCGGCGATCTTCGCGCCGAGCATCTCGAAGACGCCGGGGGCGACGACGAATTCGCCGCGCTGCAGGATCGCGCGCAGCGTGCCGGAGGGGGAGGGGGAAACCTGGTTGGTCATGCTGCTGCCCATGCTGCTCAGTTGACGACGGCGCCCGAGTCCTTCACGGCCTTGCCCCACTTGGGCACGTCGCGCTCCAGCGCCCTGGTGAGGTCGGGGCCCGACGACGCCACCACTTCCAGGCCGCTCTTGGCCAGGCGCTCGGTCACCTCGGGCAGCCGCAGCGTCGCGGCGATCTCGGCGTTGAGCCTGGCGGCGACGTCGGGCGGGATGCCGGCCGGACCGACGATGGCGAGCCAGCTGTCGCCCTCGAACGGGATGCCGTGCTCGGCGAACGTGGGCACGTCGGGCAGGGCCGGCGAGCGCTTGCTGGACGCCAGGCCGAGCGCGCGCACCTTGCCCGACTGGATGTGCGGCAGCCCGGTGTTGACGCTGACGGCGGTGAGCTGCACCTCGCCGGCCAGCAGCGCCTGCACCGCCGGCGCGCCGCCCTTGTAAGGCACATGGACCATGTCGAGGCCGCCGGCGGCGGCGCGAAACAGCTCCAGCGTCAGGTGCGAGCCGTTGCCGGTGCCGGCCGACGAATACGTGAACTTGCCCGGCTGGCTCTTGACCAGCGCGACGAATTCCTTGGGCGTCTTCGCCGGCACCGAGGGGTGCATCATGATCACCGTCGGGAAGGTGGCGGCCAGCGTGACCGGCGTGAAGTCCTTGAACACGTCGTACTGCAGGGCCTTGCCGTACAGCGTCGGCGCGATCGCGTGGGTGCCGTTGTCGGCGACCACCAGCGTATAGCCGTCCGGCTGCGCCTTGGCGATCTGGCCGCAGGCCAGCGTGCCGCCGGCGCCCGGCTTGTTCTCCACGACCACCTGCTGGCCGATGCGCTCCGACAGCTTCTGCGCCAGGATGCGCCCGAAGGCGTCCGAATTGCCGCCGGCCGCGTGCGGCACGATGAGCTTGATCGGCCTGCTCGGGAAGCCCTGCGCGCCGGCGGCCAGGGGCAGCGTGGCGCCGGCGGCGAGCGCGGACAGGGTCTTGAGCGCCTCGCGGCGGGTGGTCTGGGTCATGTCGTCTCCTGGGGGCGCCGGGCGTCCGGCCGGTCGTCATAAAAATATGATGATGTCATCATAGAAGTATGACGATAATCGTGTCAATCGAGTGAATCCCCCGTGCGCAACCAGACGTTCCAGCTGTCCGCCGGCCTGAGCCGCTCCGGCACCTCCCTGCACCGGCAGGTGTACCTGGTGCTGCGCGACCGCCTGCTGGGTGGCGCGTTCGCCGCGCATGAGCAGCTGCCGCCCGAGCCGGCGCTGTGTCAGCAGTTCGGGGTGTCCCGGATCACGCTGCGGCGTGCCGTGGCCGACCTGGTGGCCGACGGCCTGCTCGAGCGCGTGCAGGGCCGCGGCACCTTCGTGACCGAGCGCGTGCAGGAGCAGCGCGGCGGCGCGGGCTATGTGGACGACGTGCGGCACATCTCCGAGGACACGACGCTCGAAGTGCTGGAGTTCGCCAACGTGGCCGCGCCGCACTGGGTCGCGGCGCGCCTCGGCATACCGGCCGGCGAGGTGGTGCAGCGCTCGGTGCGCGTGCGGTCGCGGCACGGCGTCCCGGTCGTGCTGCTCACGGCCTGGGTGCCGCGCCGCTGGTCGCACGCGATCACGCGGGCGCAGCTCGCGCGGCGGTCGCTGAACGAGCTGCTGGCCGACCGCGGCGTGCGCTTCGGGCGCGTGCTGCAGGAGATCGGCGCGGGCCTGGCCGATCCGCTGCAGGCGCAGCGGCTGGACGTCGCGGTGGGTGCGGCGCTGCTGCTGGTCGACCGCGTCGTCCACGAACAGCAGGGCGCGCCGGTCGAATACGTGCACATGGCGCTGTCGCCGCAGCGGTCGCGCATGGTCATCGACACGCCGGCCGGCGCGAGCGGCCTCGTGAGCACCGGGCGCATCGTCCACGTCGCCGCGCCCGCGCCGGCCGCGTCCCGGCGGCGGCGCGCGGCCCGCTGACAATTTCCTGTCGGCGGTATCGGCTGCGCTTGCTGCAAGTCAATACCTGCGATCCCTGCCCCGGCGACACTGGCTTCGAATTACCCGCGAAAGCCTTTCCGCATGTATTACATCGTTCTCCTTGGTGCTGTTCTCTCCTTCATGGGCCTGGTCGCCCTGCTCGATCCCGCGCAGCGCCGCCAGGCGCGCATCGCGGCGAGCCGGGACCGCTGAACGGCGGGGCGCAGGCCTCTTCGTTTCCGGCAGGCCGCCGATCGCAACCGGCGCGGCGCCGGCGCGATCCGGCAACCGTTCGGGGTGAACACCCGCTGCTTGCGGGCATTGGTTCTTTGGCATAGTGGGCATGCTCACGACCGGAAGGAACCATCTGATGCAGTTCACGCTCGACCCCGAATTCATGCGCGGACTCATGGTCCGGCGGCGCGCTGCCACCGACATGCAGCTGCCGATGAACGAGCGGGCCAAGGTCTATTTCATGTCCCATCGCGCCCAGCTGCTTTCCAATTTCAGCCTCACCGCCGGGGCCTGGATGATGCTGCTGCACGGCTGCAGCGCGCAAGGCGCCGACCGCGACGACCTGGAACGGCTCAAGGCGGAAGTGGTCGATTTCAAGGAGTGGGCCGAGGAGGGGCTGCAGGAACTGCGGCGCATGGGCCTGCAGGAAACCATCGAGGACGGCGATCTCCAGATGCCGGACGACCCCGAGCTGGCGGCCGCCTTGCGCCGGATGCTCGAGTCGGCGCCGCGCCCGCCCCGGCAACAGCCCCCCGAGTCCTGAGGGCGGATCCTCCGGCCGGCGCCACGCGGCGCGAAGGCCTTACCATGGCGGGCCGGGCGCACCGGCGCCCTGGTCGACATCATCAGCCGTACCGCCGTCCCATCATGAATTCCACCCGCATTGCCGCCGCCGTTTCCGGCCTGCTCCTGGCCGCCGTCACGCTCCAGGGAGCGCAAGCGCAATCCAAGGCGCAGAAGGTGGTCACGCGCGACGAACTGCGCGCCTGCATGAACGCCGAAGCCGGGCTCGCCGCCCGGCGCCAGGCCGTGGAGGCGGAGAACCGCCGCAACGGCGAAGAGGTGGCGGCGATCCGCGCCGAGGCGCAGGAACTGCTCGTCGAGCAGAAGCGCCTGGAGCAGGAGCCGTCGCGCACCGACCGTTTCGAGCGCCGCGTGCGGGCCCACAACGTCAAGGTGGAAGCGGCGCGGGCCAGGGACGCGTCGTTCCGCGCCGGCCTGGACGGCCTGAACCAGGCGGTCGTTGCCCACAACGAGCAGTGCGGCGGCATCTCGTTCCGGCCGGAGGACAAGGAGGCCGTCCTGCAGGAGCGTGCGGCGGCCGGCAAGTAGGCGCCGCGCGCCGCCCGGGCGTTGCCGGCGCGAGGCCTGAACCCGCCGGCGTGCCGCATCGAGCCCGCCGCTGCGCCGAGGGCGGACTTCAGCGTACCATGGTGCCTCATCCAGAGACCATGGCAGTCCCGGCCTCTCACCCCGACGATCGTCCCGCGCGGCCGCTTGCCGCCGGCGAATGGACGCGCTCCGGCCTGTGGCCCTGGGCGGTGCTCCTGATCGCGCTGGGCGCGACGCTGGTCGCAGCGCTGCGGGTGGACGAGCTGATGAAGGCCCGCCGCGCCGCGGCGACCGAGGCCGACATCGCCGACCAGGCGGCGGCCGTAGAGTCGCGCGTCGGCACCTACCTCGCGCTGCTGCGCGCCACCCGTGCATTCGTGAGCGCGCAGGGCAGCGCGCTGTCGGGGCGTTCGTTCCGCGAATTCGTCGCCGGAATCGAGGTCGCGCGGCACTATCCCGGCATCCAGGGCATCGGCTACAGCCCGCGGGTCGAGACCGGGCGCGTGGCCGAGTTCGAGGCGGCGGCGCGCCGCGAGGGCGTCCCCGGCTTCCAGGTGTTCCCGCCCGGCCGGCGCGACTGGACGTTCAGCATCAGGTACCTGGAGCCGCTGGACCAGCGCAACCTCGCCGCGCTCGGCTTCGACATGTATTCCGAGGCGGTGCGCGCCGCCGCGATGGCGCGGGCGCGCGACGGCGGGGAGGCGGCCATGACCGGCCGCGTGATCCTCAAGCAGGAGATCGACGAACACAAGGCGGGAGGCTTCCTGCTCTACGTGCCGTACTACGGCCCCGGCCCGGAACCGCGTACCGTCGCCGAGCGGCGCCAGCGGCTGCAGGCGTTCGTGTACGCGCCGTTCCGCGCGCCCGATTTCTTTCAGGGCGGCAAGCCCGGGCCGGACCGGCGGGCGACCCTGCAGCGGGTGTTCGCCTCGCCGCTCGCGCAGCCCGAGCACCTGCTGTACGAGGCGCCGGGCGCGCGCCCGGACCGGCCGACCCTGGCCCGCAGGGTCTCCCTGCACGGCCAGACCTGGTTCCTGGAGTTCGCGGTCGAGCCCGCGGGGGCGGCCGACCGCGCCCAGACCCTGGGCACGGCCGCCGGCGGGTTGGCGATCAGCGTGCTGCTGTTCCTGCTGGTGCGCTCGCTGCTGCGCGCCCGCGCGGCGACCGAGCAATCGGCCCGCGCCGAACGCACGCAGCGCCATCTCGCCGAGTCGCTGCTGGCCGCGGAGCGGGTCGCGCGCCGGGGCGTCGAGGATCAGCATGCGCTGATGACGCGGCAGGTCCAGTTCGGCGAAATGCTGGTCGGCATCGTCTCGCACGACCTGCGCAACCCGGTCAACGTCGTCGCGCTCAACGCCGAGCTGCTCAAGCGCGGCGCGCTGCCGCCGGCGCTGGCCGCAAGCGTGGCCCGCATCCAGGAAGCCTGCCGCATGTCGCAGGCCCTGATCCGTGACCTGCTGGACTTCACGCAGGCCCGGCTCGGCCCGGGCATCCGCGTCGCGCGCACGGGTGGCGACCTGATGGAAATCATCCGGAAGGCCGTCGACGAGTTGCAGGCGCTGCATCCCGCGCGTTCCATCGCGCTGCGCACCAGCGGGGACGGCGCCGGCGACTGGGACGCGGACCGGGTTGCGCAGCTGGTGGTCAACCTCGTCACCAACGCCCTGGTGTACGGGCGCCCCGATACGCCGGTGACGGTGAGCGTCGACGGCGAGCCGCCGGGGCCGGTGGTGCTGAGCGTGCATAACGCCGGCGAGCCGATTCCGCGGGAACTGCACCGCTCGATTTTCGAGCCGCTGCGCCAGGGGCGCGGCCAGCAGGGCGGGCGGTCGCGCAACATCGGGCTCGGGCTCTATATCGTGCGCGCGATTGCCAGGGCGCACGGCGGCCGGGTCGACCTGGCCTCGTCGGCCGCCGAAGGGACCACCTTCCGCGTCGAGCTGCCGCGGTCGGCGGCCTGACGGCTACCATCGTGGGCGCCGCCGGCGCCGCGGCGAAAGGAACTGGATGGAGCAAGCGTTGCGATTCGGACCGGTGACGGTCCATCCGGGCGACAAGTCGGGCAAGTACCCGGACGGCAACCAGGTCATCGTGCGCGGCAGCGAGCTGCGGGTGGCGTTCGACACGCCGCCGGTCGCCAACCGCATCGGACCCGACTTCGACGACGTCGACCTGGTGATCCTCGGCCACGTGCACGAGGACCATATCGCCGGACTGCACCGGGTGCCGCGCGCGCGCGTGCAGGCGCACGTGGCGGACCTGCGTGCCGTGCAGTCCTGGGACGGGCTGGCGCGGCACTACGGCTACCCGCCCGAGGTGCTGGCCGCCGTGCGGCAGATGATCGAGCGCGACTTCCACTACCGGCCGCGGCCCGACGCCACCGGCTACGCCGACGGCGCCCTGTGGGAGCTCGGCGGCGGCGTGCGGATTCGCGCGCACCACCTGCCGGGCCATACCTCGGGCCACTGCGCGCTGGTCGTGGAAAGCGAGGGCCTGGCGTTCATCGGCGACATCGACCTCACCGGCTTCGGCCCGTACTACGGCGACGCGACTTCGAGCCTGGCCGATTTCCGCAGGAGCCTGCGCGAGGTCGCCCGGCTCGACGCGCGGGTGTGGGTCACGTCGCACCATCGGGGGGTCGTGACCGACCGCGCCCGGTTCGAATCCGACCTGGCGCGCTTTGCCGCGAAGATCGACGAGCGCGCCGACAAGCTCGTCGCCTACCTGCGCGAGCGGCCGCACACGCTCGACGAACTGGTCGAGCGGCGCCTGTTGTACCCGCCGGGCTACAGCGTTCCCTTCGTCCCGTGCGCGGAGCGCCAGTCGATCCGGATGCACCTGGACGAACTCGTCGCGCAAGGCGTGGTGCGGCCTGCCGGCGAGCGCTTCGAGCTGGCCTGAGCCGGCGCGGGCGACCGGGCGCGGCCGCGCGACAATCGGACCATGCCGATCCGCCGTCGCCGACTGCTCCTCGCCAGCGCGTGCGCCGCGGCACTCGCCGCGTGCCGCCGCAAGCCGAAACTGGCGGCGCTGCCGGCCGGCGCCGCCGTGCTGGCGCTGGGCGACTCGCTCACGTGGGGCACCGGCGCCACGCAGGACGCCAGTTACCCGGCGGTGCTCGCCAGGCTCACCGGCTGGCAGGTGGTGAACGCCGGCGTGCCGGGCGACACCGCCGCCGGCGCGCTGGCCCGGCTGCCGGCGCTGTTGCGCGACCATGCGCCGCGACTGGTGATCGTCGGCATCGGCGGCAACGACTTCCTGCGGCGACTGCCGGCGGCGCAGACCCGCGCCAACGTCGGCGACATCTGCCGGCAGGCGGCGAGCGGCGGCGCGCAGGTGCTGCTGGTCGGCATCCCCGAGTTGAGCGCGCTGGCCGCGCTCGCGCGTTCGCTGAGCGATCACCCGATGTATGCGGAGATCAGCGCCGAACTGGACGTGCCGCTGCACGGCGGCGGCTGGGCTGCCGTGCTGAGCGATCCCGCCCTGCGCTCGGACGCCATCCACGCGAACGCGAAGGGCTACGAAGCGTTCGCGCGCGGGCTGGCCGCGCGGGCCGGCGAGCTCGGGCTGTGGACGCGGACGTAGACGCGATGTAGGTCAATGCCTTCGCGGCCTGGCTGGCGATCCTGGCGCGGGCGATCCGCAACGGGTTCCTGCGCGAGGCGCGGTTCGTGCACGTGCGATGACCTGGCCGGCGGCCGGCGCCGCGCTCAGTACGCCGCCAGATACGGCTTCAGCCGCACCAGGTCCGGCTCGACGCCGATGCCGGGGGCGTTGCCGAGGCTCACCCAGCCGTCCCGTGGCGCGAGCGGGAACACTTCCTCGCGCAGCGGGTTCGGGTTCGCGTCCACTTCGGCGAAGCCTTCGGCGCCCATGGCCGCGCGCAGCTGCAGCGATGCGGCCAGGCCGAGGCCGCCGCCGAGCCAGTGCGGGCAGAAGACGGCGCCGTGCCGCCGTGCCAGCAGGGCGACCTCGCGGCCCTCGGAGAGGCCGCCCCATTTCGCGACGTCCGGCTGGATGAACCTGAACCAGCCGCCGGCCAGCGACTGCTCGAACGCGTCCAGGCCGCGCAGGTTCTCGCCGCCGGCCAGCGGCACGCCGCAGTCGCGGGCCAGCGCCTGCCAGGCCGCGGCCGGCTCGTCGGCCGCCAGCGGCTCCTCGATCCACAGCGGGCGGTACGGCGCCAGCTCCGCGATGCGGGCGGCCGCCGTGCCGGGCTCCCAGGCCTGGTTGGCGTCCACCATGATGGTGGCGTCGTCGCCGAGCGCGGCCCGGATCTCCGCGAAGTTGCCGACGTCCTGGTCCGGCCCGAAACCGACCTTGAACTTGAACGCGCCATAGCCTTCGTCGCGCTTGCGCGCCGCGTTCGCTGCCACGTCCTTCGGTCCGAGCCCGCTGGCATACAGGCGCACCCGGTTGCCGGCCTCGTCGCCCGGCGCGAGCAGCCGCCACAGCGGCTGCCCGGCGCGGCGTCCGGCCATGTCCCACAGGGCCTGGTCGATGGCGCTGATGATCTGTGCGAATGGGCCCGGCTCGCCGCACTGGATCGCCACGCGGCGGGTCTGCGCCTCGAGCTCGCGCCGCAGCCGCGGCGCATCGCCGGATGGACGGCCTTGGAGGAGGGGCGCGAACATGGAGTCGACGAGCCGCGCCCGGTGCTCCGCGCCCACCTGCGGGAAGTTGCAGAAGACCTCGCCCCAGCCCCAGGCACCATCGGCCGCGCTGATGCGCAGGAAGACGGCGGGGCGGCTGGTCATGGTGCCGAACGAGGTCGCCACCGGCGTCGCAACGGGTGCCCGCAGGACCCAGCATTCGACCCTGGTGATGTCAGTCAACGGTCGCTCCGATGTCCTTGGCCACCTTCGACCACTTGGCGATTTCGCTGCGGATGTACTTGCCGAAGTCGTCCGGGCTGCCGCCCACCGGCGTCAGGCCCGCGGTGACCAGCCGCTTGCGCACGTCCGGGTCGGCCTGGACTTTCTGGAACGCTTCGTTCAGGCGCTTGACGATGGGCGAGGGCAGGCCGGCGGGACCGGCCATGCCCTGCCAGGCGACCGCTTCATACCCGGGCAGGCTGCCGGCTTCGGCCACCGTCGGGATGTCCGGGTACTCGGTCGAGCGGCGAGCGCCGCCGACCGCGAGCGCGCGCAGCTTGCCGGCCTTCACCTGCGGCATCATGCTGGCCTGGTCGGCAAAGGCGACCTGGATGTGCCCGGCGACGAGGTCGCCCACCAGTGCGCCGGTGCCCTTGTACGGCACGTGCGTGATGTTGGTGCCGGTCTGCGCCTTGAACAGCTCGGCGGCCATGTGCTGCGCGCTCCCGCTGCCGGAGGAGCCGTACGACAGCTTGCCGGGGTTCGCCTTGGCATACGCCACGAGCTCGGCCACCGTGCGCACCGGAACCGCCGGGCTGACCACCAGCACGTAGTTCACCACGACGGTCTGCATGATGGGCGCGAGGTCCTTGACCGGGTCGTACGGCATCCTGGTGTAGATGCCGGCGTTCATCGCCAGCGTCGCGACGTTGCCGACCAGCAGCGTGTAGCCGTCGGGCGGCGCCTTGGCCACCAGCTCGGCGCCGATCATGCCGCTCGCGCCGGCCCGGTTCTCGATGACGATGGGCTGGCCGAGGTTGTCGGCGAGGGCCGGCTGCACGGCGCGCGCATAGGCGTCGACGGCGCCGCCGGGGGGGAACGGCACGACCAGGCGAACCGGCCGGGCCGGATACGACTGGGCCGATGCCGTCGGCACGATCGCCGTCGACAGCGCGCAGGCGAGCAGCGCGGGCAGCCATCGGGTGGACAGTTTCATGAATGGATCCTCCTGGTGTCGGTTGTCGGAGCCCGGCGCGGCGGTGCGCGCCGCCGCGACGGATGATGCGATTCTTGCGATCGCGATCGCGATGGCTGCGCGCACGTGGGCGACTGAGCGCCCACGCCGATCGGCGGGCGCCGGTGCGGACTTCAGCCGCGGCGCCTCACTCGGCCTTCACGCCGGCGGTCGAGATCACCTTGGCCCACTTGGCGATCTCGTCGTCGAGGAACTTCGCGGCCTGGGCCGGCGTGTTGCCTCCCGGCTCGATGCCCAGCGTCTCGAACCGCTTGGTGATCTCGGGCGACGCCACGGCCTTGGCCACTTCGGCGGACATGCGGGTCACGATGTCGCGCGGCACCCCCGAGGGCGCCAGGAACATCACCCAGGTGGAGGACTGCAGCGCGGGTCCGCCCGCTTCGGCGACGGTCGGCACCTCGGGGGCGCCGGGCAGCCGGTTGGCCGAGAACATTCCCAGCGCCTTGATCTTGCCGCCGCGCACGTGCGGCATCAGCGAGCTGGGCGTGTCCACCAGGATCTGCAGGTTGCCGCCGATCAGGTCCTGGGTTGCCGGCGCCGTGCCCTTGTACGGGACATGCACCATGTCGATGCCGGCGGTCTGCTTGAGCAGCTCGGTCGTGAGGTGGGCCGCGGCGCCGACACCCGAGGAGCCGAAGGACACCTTGCCCGGGTTGGCCTTGGCGTAGGCGATGAGCTCCTTCATGTCCTTGGGCGCGAAGCTGTTGCTGGCCGTCAGGATCAGCGGCGCCACCCCGACCAGCGAGACCGGCGAGAAGCTCTTGACCGGATCGAACGGCATGCGGCCCGCATACAGCGTGGCGTTGGCGGCGTGGGCCGCGATCACGGTGAGGAAGGTGTGGCCGTCCGGCGCCGACTTGGCCGCCAGGTCGGCGCCCAGGAGCGAATTCGCGCCCGGCTTGTTCTCGATGACGATGGTCCAGCCGGTCTGCTCCTGCACCTTCTGAAGCACCATGCGGGTGGCGTTGTCGGTGATGCCGCCCGGCGGGTAGGGCACGATCCACTTGATCGGCCTGGCGGGCCAGGCCGGGCCGCCGGCGGTGCCCTGGGCCATGGCGCCGGCGCAGGCCAGCGACAGCGCCAGTCCGGCGAGGCGGGCGATGCGAAGGAGTCTCATGATGTCATCCTCTGGTTGTGGCGGCCGGCGCCGGCCGCTCTTGTTGACAGCGAAGTCCCGGGGCACTATACGCCCACGGCCGAGCGCGCCGGCCCATGGTTTTCCACATCTTGCGCCGCGGCACCGGCGCGGGCGCCGTCGAGGCGGCGGGACGAGGCCGCCCGGGGCGAGGCGCCGGCACTGGCGCTGCACATTGGAGGCGCGATGAAGAAGCTCCCACGAAAGATCGACTTTCCGCTCGGCCAGATCCGGCGCTACCTGGAGCCGGGGCCGATCGTGCTGGTGTCGTCGCACTGGCACGGCCGCCACAACATCATGACGCTGGGCTGGCATGCCGTCATGGAGTTCACGCCGGCGCTGGTGGGTTGCGTGATCTCCAGCGCCAATCACAGCTTCGAGATGATCCGCGGCTCGGGCGAGTGCGTGATCAACCTGCCGACCGTCGTGCTGGCCGACACCGTGGTGCGGATCGGGAACTGCTGCGGCGCGCAGGTCGACAAGTTCGCCGCGTTCGGCCTGACGGCGCAGCCCGCGCAGCGTGTGGCCGCGCCGCTGATCGGCGAATGCCACGCCAGCTTCGAGTGCCGGGTGCACGACGATGCCCTGGTCGCGAAGTACGACTTCTTCGTGCTCGAGGTCGTCAAGGCGCATGTCGCGAAGTCGCCGCGGCATCCGCGGACCATCCACTACACCGGCGATGGCGCGTTCATGGTGGCCGGCAAGGTCATCAGCCGCCGGTCGCTGTTCAGGCCCGGGATGCCTTGACGTTCCGTCCGGCCGCGCGGCGTGGTGCAATGGCGGCCATGAACCGATGGCGCGCGGCACCCAGATGAAGCTGATCCACTCCCACGTCTTCACCGGCGAGCGGCCCGGGCCGCGGCTGATCGTGCTCGGCGCGGTGCACGGCAACGAGACCTGCGGCACGCGCGCCCTCGAACGGCTGCTGCCCGAACTCGCGGCCGGCCGGCCGCGCATCGTCGCCGGCCGGCTCACCCTGGTGCCGGTGACCAACCGGCTGGCCTACGAGCGCGGCACGCGCAGCGGCGACCGCAACCTGAATCGCGAACTGGCGCCGACCACGGCGCCGGCCGACAACGAGGACCGGATCGCCAACGAACTGTGCCCGCTGCTGGCCGACCACGACGTGCTGCTCGACCTGCACTCGTTCCGCTCGGGCGGGCCGCCGTTCGTGATGGCCGGACCCGAAGACAACGCCGGGCCGCTGCAGCCGTTCTCGCAGGCGGCGCTGGAGGAGGCACTGGCCCTGCGGCTCGGCGTGGGACGCGCGCTGGATGGCTGGCTGGAGACCTATGCCGCCGGGGCCGCCCGGCGCGGCGGCCGCGCCGCGTACGGCGTGGGCACCACCGAGTTCATGCGCTCGGCCGGCGGCTGCGCCCTGACGCTGGAATGCGGACAGCACGAGGACCCGCGCGCCCCCGAAGTCGCGTACCGCGCCGTGCTGAACGTGCTGGCCCACCTGGGGCTGATCGACGCGCCGGCGCCGGCGCCGGCGGCATCGATGGAGGGGTTGCGGCTGCGCGAGGTGGTCGACCGCGAACACGCCGGCGACGCCTTCGCGCGGCCGTGGCGCAGCTTCGATCCGGTCAGCCGCGGCGAACGCGTCGCCATCCGGCACGACGGCCGCGAAGTGCTCGCGCCGTTCGACGGCTGCGTCGTGTTTCCAGACGAGCGCGCCGAGCCGGGCTCCGAGTGGTTCTACTTCGCGCAACGGCATCCGCGTTTCAGTCGCTGAGCCCGCGCACGCGGTTGGCGCCGATCCCGATTGACGCTGCGTCGCGCTTGCCTGTACCCTGTGCCGCCGCCGGGGACACCGGGCATGCGCCAATGTCCGGGCACCGGGGCGCGACGCTTTGCGCGCCGACACACGCAGGGAGACAAGCGATGAAGAGAAGAGACTTCGCGGGGGCGCTGGCCCTGGCCGGCCTGGGCCTCGGCGCGCAGGCGCAAGGCACCCCGTATCCGGGCGCGAAGCCGGTGCGCCTGGTCGTGGGCTTCACCCCCGGCGGCGCCGCCGACTACGTGGCGCGCTCGCTCAGCGACACGCTCGGCCGCACGCTGGGCCAGACCGTGGTGGTGGAGAACAAGCCGGGCGCCGGCGCGAGCATCGCTACCGATCTGGTCGCCAAGGCGGCACCGGACGGCTACACCGTGCTGCTGGCGAGCCCCGGCAGCATCCTCGTCAACCCGGCGCTCAATCCCAAGCTGCCGTACACGCTGCGCGACCTGGCGCCGGTGGCGAAGGTGACCAGTTCGCCGCTGGTGATCGCCGCCAACCCCGGCAGCGGCATCAACTCGATCCAGGACTTGATCGCGAGGGCGAAGAAGGCGCCCGGCCAGATCAATTGCGCCACGGCCGGCAACGGCAGCGCGCCGCACCTGGGCGCCGCGCTGTTCTCGCAGGTGACGGGCACGCAGATGACGCTGGTCCCGTTCCGCGGCGGCGCGCCGGCGATCCAGTCGGTGGTGGCCGGCGACACGCATGTCACGTTCGGCACGCCGCCGTCGGTGCTGCCGATGATCCAGCAGGGGCGCCTCAAGGGGCTGGGCGTCAGCGCCCGCGAGAGTTCGTCCATGTTCCAGGGCCTGCCGGGCATGGCCGAGGCCGGGCTGCCCGACTACGGCATCGACTTCTGGTATGGCCTCTTCGTGCCGGCCGCCACGCCCCAGGCGGTGGTCAGGAAGATCTTCGACGCCGCGGCGGCGACCATGGAGCAGGCCACGGTCAGGGCCGCGCTGGCGCGGGAAGGAACTGCCGTCGACATGTCCCGGTCGCCGGAGCAGTTCGTGGCCTTTCTCGAACAGGACGCGAAGTTCTGGGTCAAGCTGGTCAGGGACGCGGGGGTCAAGCTCGACTAGCAGTCCTGGCGACCACGGAGGCCATCATGAGCGAGAACAGCGACGCCGGCGCATCCGGTGCGCCCTGGATCGACCTGATCCGGCGCTATTACGAAGGCTGCAGCGCCGGCGACGCCGCCATGACGGCGGCCACGCTGCATCCGCAGGTCGTGCACTGGTTCCTCGCGCCCAACAAGGGGTCCGTGCCGGTGCGCGGCGCCGAACACCTGGCGCGCTACTGGCGCAAGGTGCAGGGCATGATCGCCGCGCGCTGGGTGGTCGACCAGGTCTGCGCCAGCGGCCAGCAGGCGGTGATCGAGTGGACGATGTTCTGGCGGCCGGAGGGACGGACCGATCGCGTGGCCACCCGCGGCGCCGAGTGGTTTGTCATCGAGGACGGCCTGATCCGCGAGATCCGCTCCTACTACCAGATGCGGCCGCAGACCAGCGAACTGGACGGCTTCCCGTATGCGCAGCGCGGCTACTCGGTGCCCGGCGCGGAGCACAGCCGGCTGCATCCCGGCGCCGACCGGGACACATCGCGCTGACGCCGCTCAGGCCAGCGGCTGGTACGCCAGTCCGTGGGCATTCAGGCCGACCAGGTCGATCCGGTCCGCCAGCAGCTGCGTTCCCGCCGCCATGAGCCCCAGCGCCGCCTGGGACCAGGTGCCGTCGTCCAGCAGCGCCCGGTAATGCTGCAGTTCACCCGCCGAGGGCGCCGCGCCGGTCACGTTTTCGTACAGCAGGCGCACCACGGCCTCGTTGCTCGCGGCGCCCAGCCGCGCCTGCAGCGCGAGCTGCATCAGGGCCTGGTCGCCCGCGCCCCGGTCCGCCAGCGCGAGGCCGATGCCCGCATACCCGGCGTCGGCCACCGCCGCCGGCCCGAACACCGCGCCCAGGATGCGCGCCACGGTCCCGGCCGCGCCGTCCAGGTCCAGCGCGAGATTGCCGTCGCGGAATTCGACGCGCTCGACCTGGCGCAAGGTGTCGGTGTCGGCGGCCGACGCGCTGCGCCGCACCGACACGTCGCCTGCTGCCGTGCGGCCGACGCTGAAATCCGCGCGGTTCCCGAAGTACACGGCGGTGTCGGTGCCGCCCTGGCCGTCCAGGGTGTCCGCACCGTCGCCGCCGCGCAGCCGGTCGGCGGCGGCCGAGCCGGTGCGGGCCAGCCCGGAATCCGGCGTGAGCGCGAACGGTGCGGCCGGCTGGATGCCAGTGACGATCAGCCCGCCGCTGCCCTCGTAGCTTTGCAGCGTCACGACACCTTGACCGGCCTCCATCGGCGTCCAATGGTTCGATCCGATGCGCCAGAGTTCGCCGGCGGCGCCGAGGTCGCCCGCCTTCAGCGTGCTGAAGTGGCCCGTGCCGTCGTTCAGCCAGGCCAGCGGCGTGGCCGCGCCGACCGGCGCGCCGTTGTATTCGACGGTGAAGTCGATGAAACCGTCGCCGTTGAAGTCCAGCGGATCGATCCACATGCCCCAGGGGGCGCCGGCCGCGGCGCCGGGCGTGCCGCCCATGGCGTCGCCCGGGGCCATCAGCTGCGCGGTCGCATCCCTGAACTGGCGGCTGCCTTCGTTGAGCAGCACCTGCACGAACCATCCGTCGTAGAACGGCTGCCCCTGGGTGCCGGTGACCAGGAGGTCCTGCAATCCATCGCCGTTGACGTCGGCGGCGCGCGCGTCGGTCACGATCTGGTTGGGCAGCAATGACGTCGCGGGCAGCGTCGTCCGGTTCGATTCGGCGAAACGGCCGCCCTGGTTCCACAACACGACCGTCTGGCGCAAGGTGTCGTAGGGCATGCTCGCATCGGCGGTGATGACCAGGTCGGGCAGGCGGTCGCCGTCCAGGTCGGCCAGCGTCGCGCCGGGGAAATGGTGGGCGGTGTCGAAGTCGAGGAGGCCGCCGCTCGCGGTCGGGAGGCCGTCGCGCGTGAAGGCGAAATGGCCCGCGCCGTCGTTCAGCAGCAGGTACGACAGGATGTGGTTCTGCCCGGCATAGCCGTTGCCAACGAACAGGTCGATGTCGCCGTCGCCATCGACGTCCCCGGCCGCCGCGGTGTGCGAGAAGTCCGACAGCACCGGCAGCCGGTCGGTGGCGTCGATCCAGGAGGCGCCCTGCGAGAGGTACAGCCGGTTCTGCTCGCCCGGAAACGGATTGGTGTCCCAGCCGTGCGAGGCGACGAAGACGTCGAGGCGGCCGTCGCCGTTGAAGTCCTCCGTGATGACCTTGCGCGGATGCACCGTCAGCAGTGAAGCGGTCGGGAAGGTCGCGGCCGGCGCCGCCACGAAGCCGCCACGCCCGTCGCCCAGGAGCAGCGCCCCCGGTTGCGGCGTCGGCTGCGTAGAGGCGCCCCACGGATAGGACGCGCCCAGCACCAGCAGGTCCTGGTGGCCGTCACCGTCCAGGTCCGCGGTGACCGGCGAGAAGATCGCCTGCGGCCGGTAGCCCGGCAGGGCGACAAAGTGGTTCAGAAGTGAAAAGTACTGGCTGTTCGCCAAGAGCGTCTCCCTGTCGTTGTCGTCGTCGCGCGGCGCGCGCCGGCCCTTGCGGCCGGGCGGCAGCATAGCAGCATCGCGCACGGACGCGCCAGCGCCGTTATGCTCCGGGGCTTGCAGCGCGCATGCGGCGCGTGCTGCGCCGGCCCGCCACACCCGATGACATCCAAAAGCGTCACCCTGCTCCTGAACATCGCCCATGCGGTGGACCACATGTTCCTCCTGATCTTCGCCGCCGCGGTCGGCGCCATCGCGGCGGATTTCGGGCTCGCGCGCTGGGAGGACCTGATGCCCTACGGCACCGGCGCGTTCCTGCTGTACGGACTCGGCGCGCTGCCGGCCGGGCGACTGGGCGACGTGTGGGGGCGGCGCTCGATGATGGTGCTGTTCTTCTTCGGCATGGGCGTCGCGGCGCTGCTGTGCGCGGCGAGCCGCACGCCCTGGGAACTCGCCGGCGCGCTGACGGTGGTCGGCGCCTTCGCGGCGATCTATCACCCGGTGGGCATTCCCATGCTGCTGCAGCACGCGCAGCGCCCGGGCGCCAC